>Ga0209723_1000465_pt1 | contig 75039 bp, 59 predicted proteins | sample BiotimSIPDNA_2_FD_185750 | JGI IMG/M metagenome (GOLD analysis project Ga0209723, IMG submission 185750) | Anaerobic biogas reactor microbial communites from Washington, USA - Biogas_R2 time_0 SIP DNA (SPAdes) (version 2) | ecosystem: Engineered > Bioreactor > Anaerobic > Unclassified | place... | reverse complement strand
GCACAAAATTCTGAAAAGCGGTCATTTTGTCCTCTGCAGGCGGTTCATGTACCCGGTAAACGAAAGGTAAAGGATTCCCGTTTTTCTTCCTTTTTCTTTCAATAAATTCAGCCACTTCGCGATTGGCAAGCAACATAAACTCTTCAATCAGCCAGTGGGAATCAAGCTGTTCTTTTACCCGGATGTTTACGGGCGCACCTTTTTCATCCACCTGAACCTTAACCTCCGGTCTCTCAAAGGCAATGGCTCCCCGACGGAAACGTTCTTTGCGCAGGCGGTGTGCCAGAGCATGCAGGAAAAACAATCCGTCCCGTATGGGTTCAGGAACCGGACCCGAGTCTGTCATCACATCGGGAACCTTGTCCAGCACAGCCTGGGCTTCTTCGTAAGCCATCCGGCAGGAAGAGCGGATAACGGTTCTTCCGAACCACCGGGAAACGACTTTGTAATTGTTGTCAAAGCTGAATACAGCCGAAAAACACAGTTTGTCTTCGTGAGGCCGCAAAGAACAAAGTTTGTTGGACAACTTTTCCGGAAGCATGGGCACTGTCCGGTCAACCAGGTAAACAGAGTTTCCTCTTTCGTAAGCAGCCTGATCCATAAGGGTTTCCGGTTTAACGTAGTAACTTACATCGGCAATGTGTACACCTACTTCCATAAGTTCGTTGCTTTCACCTGTTCTTCGGAAAGACAGCGCATCGTCGTAATCCTTGGCATCGGCAGGATCTATGGTAAAGGTGGGAACATCCCTGAAATCGCGGCGATTTTCAAATTCCCGGGCTGTCAATCCGTCTTCTGTGGTTTCAGCCTCTTCTTCCACTTCCCGGTCAAAACGATAAGGCAATCCGAATTCTGCCAATATGGCGTGCATCTCCGTATTATTTTCCCCGGGGATCCCCAACACATCGGTAATTTTTCCCATAGGAAGGTTGTTCCTCTGGTCCCATCCGGTAACCAACACGGCCACTTTCTGCCCGTTTTTGGCTTCGTTCAATCCATCCCGGACCACCTGTATGTCAAAGGGCATGTTTTTGGAATCCGTGATTACATAAGCTTCATGATTTACAATCTGAACAATGCCTATATAAGGTTTTGAAGAACGTTCCAGAATGTGTATCACTTCGCCTTCGTTTTTCCTTCCGTTTTTGGTTGCCCTGGGAATAGCCGCCACACGTACGGTATCACCGTGCAGGGCTCCGTTCAACTTTCTGGCCGGAAGAAAAATGTCGTCAACCGGAGCTTCTCCCTGAACGGTATTAACCAAGAGAAAAGCAAAGCCTTCCCGGGTCATACTCAAGGTCCCGGTATATTCTTTAGCGCGGGAAGTTTTTTTGTTTTGTTTGTTTCTGCGGTCTTTGTGCGATCCGCCTTTTTTATAGTTTCTTCTACTCATAATATGGCGCAAATGTACTTAAATCTTTTCGTACCTTTGTATGTTAAATTTCTGATCTATGAAAAATGTACTTTTAATGATCCTGGATGGCTGGGGAGAAGGCAAACATGACCGGACAAATGCGATATATACTGCAGGTCAGCCACATATTGACAAACTTCGTGCCGCTAATCCGCACAGCACACTGAGCGCTTGCGGGGAAGACGTGGGCCTTCCCGAAGGACAAATGGGCAACTCGGAAGTAGGCCATTTGAACATAGGTGCCGGCAGGATCGTATACCAGGACCTTGTGAAGATCAACAGGGCTTGCCGTGACGGATCCATACGTGAAAACAAAGAAGTAAAAGAGGTATACCAATATGTAAAAACTACCGGGAAAGCCCTCCATTTGATGGGTCTTGTATCGGAAGGCGGAGTACACTCGTCAATGGAACATCTTTTTGCGTTTCTGGACATTGCTGCGCAATACGGTTTGACCAAAGTCTATGTACATTGCCTTATGGACGGACGGGACACCGATCCGTTCAGCGGCAAGGGATATGTTGAAAAATTGCAAAAACACATGGATGCCACCACAGGAAAAATCGCCAGTGTGATCGGACGTTATTATACCATGGACAGGGACAAAAGATGGGACCGGGTAAAAGCCGGGTATGATTTGATAGTCCATGGCAAGGGAATGCCTTTTGCCGATGCTGCCGACGGAATAGAACAAAGTTATAAACAAGGTGTCACAGATGAATTCATAAAACCGTTGGTATGTGTGGATGAATCCGGGATTCCGATAGGGACTCTTGAAAAAAACGATGCCCTGATTTTTTTCAATTTCCGGAACGACAGGGCCCGTGAGATCACCCGGGTTCTTACCCAGGAAAACATGCCGGAGCTTGAAATGTACACCGTTCCCCTGTACTATTGTTGCCTTACTCCATACGACGACAAATTCAAAGGACTTCACATTCTTTTTGATAAGGAAAAAGTGAAAGAAACCATTGGGGAAGTCGTAAGCCGGCAGGGACTGTCCCAGCTGCGCATTGCGGAAACGGAAAAATACGCACACGTTACTTTCTTTTTCTCCGGAGGCAGGGAGGAGGTATTTCCCCTGGAAGACAGGATCCTTGTTCCTTCACCAAAAGTGGCCACATACGATCTGAAACCGGAAATGAGTGCCCCCCAGGTGGCAGACAAGATCATAGAAGCATTGAACAAGAAAAAATATTCTTTTATAGTTCTCAATTTTGCCAATGGCGATATGGTTGGACATACAGGCGTTTTTGAAGCCATTTGCCGGGCTGTCAAAGCAATCGATCAACTGGCATTCCGGGTGGCTGAAACGGCCCGTGAAAACGGATACTCGGTTATTATCACCGCAGACCACGGAAATGCAGACAATGCAGTGAATCAGGACGGATCTCCCAACACGGCCCATTCGCTGAACCGCGTTCCTTTCATAGTTATGGATCCCCGCGTGGAAAGCGTGCAAGACGGCATCCTGGCAGACATAGCTCCCACCGTTCTGGATTTGATGGGAATTGAAGCTCCTGAAGCAATGACAGGAAAATCCCTCATTCGAAAAAAGTAATCCTTTATGCCTTCTTTTGTTCACCTGCACGTTCACACCCAATATTCCATCCTTGACGGAGCCGCTTTCATTCCGCAGCTTTTCGTAAAAGCCCAGGCTGACAAACAAGCGGCACTGGCTATAACTGATCACGGCAACATGTTTGGTGTCAAGGAATTTCTTGATACCGCAAAAAATTACCCTGATATAAAACCCATCGTGGGTTGTGAAGTTTATGTTGCACCGGAAGGCCGGCTTTTGAGAAAAAATAAAGAAGAAGCCACCACCTGTCATTTGGTTTTGCTGGCCAAAGATCAGCAGGGGTACCGGAACCTGATCAAGCTGGTATCCAAAGCCTGGATTGAAGGCTTTTATTACAAACCCAGGATTGATCACGAGCTCCTGGAAGAATACCACGAAGGCCTGATTGCCATGAGTGCCTGCCTTGCCGGGGAATTGCCCCGGCTGATACTTGCCGATAAGCTCAAAGAGGCTTCTCAACTGATTCTCTGGCACAAACAACTGTTCGGTCCGGATTATTACATTGAACTCCAACGCCACAAAACAAAACTGGATATTGAAAACGCCAAGACGTGTTACGCGCTTCAGAAAAAGATAGAACCGCATCTGATTGCACTTGCACGGGAACACAACGTAAAACTGGTAGCTACCAATGACGTTCATTTTGTCAATGCGGAAGACGCCCCGGCTCATGACCGGCTCATTTGTGTAGCCACCAATGAAGATGTGGCAGATGACAACAGGAAGATCCGCTATACCGGCGAAGAATACCTGAAATCTTCCATGGAAATGTCCGAATTGTTTTCCGACATCCCGGAAGCCCTGGCCACAACACTGGAAATTGCCGATAAAGTAACTCCCTTTGAAATTGACCGAAAACCGCTGCTGCCTCACTTTGACATTCCGCAGGAGTTTCCCGACTCCAACGCGTACCTGCGCCATTTGACTTACCTGGGAGCCGAACGTCTCTACGGTGAGATTTCCACGGAATTGCGAAATCGCATTGATCTTGAGTTGGATACAATTTCCGAGATGGGGTTTCCCGACTATTTCCTCATTGTTAGTGACTTTATACGGGCTGCCCGGGAAATGGATGTGTGGGTGGGTCCCGGAAGGGGCTCGGCTGCAGGATCCGTGGTTGCTTATTGCCTGGGTATTACCCTGGCCGATCCCATCCGTTACGGGTTGTTGTTTGAACGTTTTTTAAACAAAGAAAGGGCTTCCCTGCCCGACATTGACATTGACTTTGCCGATGACGGACGCTGGAAAGTTCTACAATACGTTGAAAACAAATACGGCAAAGATCACGTATCGCATGTGGTCACATTCGGAACCATGGCAGCACGCAGTGCCATAAAGGATGTCGCCCGGGTGCAACGATTGCCCCTGGCCGAAGCGGAAAGGCTGGCCAAACTGATTCCCGACCGGCTTCCCGAAAAAGACGGACGTCCGCAGAAAATCAACATTGAAAATTCGCTTAAATACGTACCCGAACTGCAGGAAGCCTTGAATTCGGACGATCCCCTGCTCAGCTCCACCCTGGAATATGCCCGCAAACTGGAAGGCTCTGTCAGGAATACCGGAGTGCACGCCTGTGCCATTATCATTGGACCTGAAAACCTTACCAATCATATTCCGCTTTCCACAGGAAAAGACAAAGACACGGGAGAGGACACCCTGGTATCCCAGTACGAAGGTTCGCTCATAGAACAAGTGGGTATGCTGAAAATGGATTTTCTGGGTCTCAAAACACTTAGTATCCTGAGAACTGCAGTAGAAAACATCAAAGTCAATCACAACATTGACATTGATGTAAACGACATCCCTCTTACCGACGGACCTACTTATGAATTATTCAGCCGCGGAGATACAGTAGGCGTATTCCAGTTTGAAAGCGACGGTATGCGCAAATGGCTCAGGGAACTAAAGCCCACATGCCTGGAAGACCTCATAGCCATGACGGCACTGTACCGTCCCGGGCCCATGGATTACATCCCCGATTTTATTGATCGGAAACACGGTCGTAAAACCATCACCTACGACCTGCCCCAAATGGAAAAATACCTGAAAGAAACTTACGGAATCACCGTATATCAGGAACAGGTCATGCTTTTGTCCCAGGAATTGGCCGGTTTTTCAGGGTTGGAGGCCGATAAGTTACGTTATGCTATGGGTAAGAAAAAAAGGGGTGAAATGGAAAACCTTCGCGTTCAGTTCCTGAAAGGCGGGACGGACCGGGGTATTGATGAATCCGTTCTGAAAAAAATATGGGTGGATTGGTCCGCTTTTGCCCAATATGCTTTTAACAAGTCCCATGCAACCTGTTACTCCATAATCAGTTACCAGACGGGTTATCTGAAAGCCAATTATCCTGCCGAATTCATGGCCGCCGTACTTTCCAGGAACAGGGACAACATAGACGAGGTTTCAAAATTTATGGACGAATGCAAACGTATGGACCTGAAGGTCCTGGGTCCTGACGTCAATGAGTCCATGCATGACTTTACCGTCAATAAAAAAGGAGACATCCGTTTTGGCATGGCCGGGATCAAAGGCGTTGGCTACGGAGCCGTAGAAAACATCATTAAGGCCAGGGAACAGGACGGTCCTTTTAAAGACATATACGATTTTGCGGAACGCATCAATTTGAACACCTGCAACAGGAAAGCTTTGGAAAGCCTGGTCTATGCCGGGGCATTTGATTCCTTCAAAGAAGTCAAAAGACACCAGTATTTCCTGCCGTGCAACAAAGACGGAATATTCCTGGACAGTTTGATCCGTTACGGCAACATGATCCAGGAAGAAAAGAACCGGGATGTTTCCAGTCTTTTTGGAGAAGGGTCCCAGTCTCTGGTTCCCCCTGAAAGGCCCGTTCCGCCGCATACCGCACTCGAAGCACCTGAGGATTTCCTGAAGAAGGAAAAAGAAATGGTGGGCATTTACCTGTCTTCGCACCCGCTGGACAGATTTTCTTTCGAGATGAAGCACTTTACCTCACATTCTTTGCAGGATATTGCCGAAATACTTGAAAAGGCTCAAAGTGAAGAAAACTTTCCTTCACGGGAAGTGCGTCTGGGCGGATTGGTCACCAATGTCACCTCGGCACTTTCAAAGAATTCAGGTCGCCCCTGGGGCACATTTACATTGGAAGATTATACCTCCACACGTAAATTCACTCTTTTTGGAAAAGAATACGAGCAGTTTCTGCCATACATGCGTCAAGGCGAAGCTTTGCTTATGAAATGTTCACTTCAGGAACGTTTTTCGTACAAAAAGAAAAACGGTGCCGTTCAGGACAAAGGACCGAAGGAAAAAGAAGTCCGGATACAGGAAATTTCCTTACTGGCCAATGCCAAGGATACACTTAACACCATGACTATGTATCTGGATGTAGATCAGATCAACGCATCCTTCCGTAAGGAACTGGTCAACATGCTTGCCGGAAATCCGGGAAAAATAACGGTACATTTTGTTCTGAAAGACAAGGGAAACAAGATGGCGGTCAAGCTGTTTTCCCGTTCTCACCGGATAGATCTGACACCGGAACTCCTGGAGTGGGTCCAAAAGAAAAACCTTGAATTCAACGTTGAATAAACGTTTTACTCCAGCCAATGGCTCAGTATTTCAATATCTCCGGGATAAGTGATCTTGCTGTTTTTTTCATCACCCATTACAATGTATATCTTTTCCCGGTTCATGTAACGTCTTACTACTCCACAATCATCGGTTGCAGAAAAAGCAGGTCCGGCCATGGCGAATTCATAAGCTTTCTTTAATACAGAGATCCTAAATGCCTGGGGAGTCTGTGCCCTCATAAACAAATCCCGCTCGGGGACTCTAATCACGTGTTCGTTGGCCGGGCCGGTAAAAAACAAGGTGTCTGTTACCGGAACGGCCACGCCTACTGCCTTGTGCTGATTCAAGGAAGCCAACACGTCAGATATGATCCGTTCGCTTACAAGAGGCCGTGCTGCGTCGTGCAATATAATGTTGTCCTCCGGTCTGTTTGAAAACGCTTTTATTGCGGCCAAAGAGGATTGGAACCTTTCCTTGCCGCCCTTAAGAATGTCACTCACTTTCTTCCAACCGTTATCGGAAACCATCTGACTAACCCTGCTGATTTCTTCCGGATCTACGACCAGGGCAATCTGGTCAATGCCGGGATGGTTTTCAAAAGCATCCACGGCCCTTTCCAGGACAAGTCTTCCCTTCAGCTCCAAATACTGCTTAGGTACGTTCGTACCGTGCCGGGCACCGCGTCCGGCAGCCATTATTACTGCTATATTGCTTCTTTTTTTCATTTATAATCCCTCACAAAAGGTCCCAGGTCGTCTCCAAAATCAATAGAAAAACTACCTGCCTGACCTGTATTTTCATTTATCACAAATGTCATATCAAACGATTCATCCCTTGCATGGAAATGAAATGTGTTGCCTGTCACATGTTCCAGCAAAGCATCAATATCGTTGATCTGCAAACGAAGATCCCCGTTTTCTTCATAAACGGTTGCCTGTCCAAATAATTCCTTGAAATAGCAACCTGTATAAACCTTGTTTTCAAGTTTTTGGACTACTTCTTTCTCAACCCTTGGTCTTCGCCCTGCAGGGGGCTGCATGTATTCTTCAAAAATTTTCGTTATCCAGTCTGAATCAACGCCCCGGTACATATCAATGATCTGGCGAACAATGGCTGTCTGAGGGGAAGTCGTTGAACCCTGGTTCATCAGAACACTTACACCCAGATTCATTTCGGGGACCAAAACCACCCAGGCCGTATAGCCTCCTGCCAATCCCGTATGGTTAATCAGTTTTCCCTGAACCCCTTGTTCCACACGCCATCCCTGGGCATAAAGTACAACCCTTTCCTGATCCCAGCTGCATATAGTCTGCGGACTAAACAAATAATCTACCGTTTCCTCTGTTAGAATTTGCTTTTCCCCGTATTTTCCTTTATTCAGCCACATTTTCATCCATTGCCCCATATCATTCGCGTTGCACATTATAAACGCGGCCGGGGAAACGGCCTGCATCCAGTCATATGAATCCTCCCTGTCATCCCTTGGTGTAAGCTTCAATCCATTATCCGTTTTATTGAGACGGTATCCGTATGCAAAATTTTCGGCCGAAAAATAATGGTCTTTACCTGTGGTGGAATGATTCATTTCAAGCGGTTTGAAAATATACTCTTCAATAGCTTCTTCCCATGTCAGACCTGTATATTTTTCAACAATCCGGGCAGCAATTGTATATAACGCGTTGCAATAAGCATAAGTTGTTCTGAAGCTGTAAGTGGGTTTTACCAGTCGGAACATCCTGTATAAATCATCCCTTCCGTAACCCAGGGCCGGAATAACGTCCATTGCCTGCGGCTGAAACCCTGTCTTATGGTTCATAATATCCTGCACCAGGTAATTTTCCGTAACCCAGGGATCGTACAACCTAAAATCCGGAAGATGATCCACCACGCGATCTGTCCATTTAACGTAACCCCTGTCTACCATCATTCCCATCAAAGCGGCTGTAAAGGCTTTACTGGTGGACGCATTGACAAACAATGTGTATTTGTTGGCACCGGCAGATCCCTTTTCAGCCCTGAGCGTTCCCGATCCTTCTGCGTAAATGGTCTCCCCGTCTTTTACTACAGTAAGCGCCATGGCAGGAACGTTCCATTTTTTTTGCACCTGTGCGGCAATTTTTTTAATCTCTTTTACATAAGGAGCCTGGGGTACCTGTTGTGCATACAGCGACAAGCTGCTGACAGCCAGAACACAAACAAAAGCGGTTAAACGGGTGAATTTCATGATTTTGGGTTTTTTGATATGTAAAAGTACAAAGAAATCCTTAATTTTACCCGGTATGCACACTACTTTCACCCCAATCCGGACCACGGAACAGATCAGGGAATTGTGTCAAATGGCCCGCATCATTTGGCATGAAGCGTATGTAAATATGCTTTCTTCAGAACAGCTCCAATATATGCTGGATTTGTTCTTTACCCCGGATGTTATTGAAAAACAGATCACAAAAGAAAAATATGTTTATCGTTTTGTGTTGGCAAACGGCATTTGTGCGGGTTTTTTTGGAGTGTGTCCGCGTCTGGAAGGAAATGCACTCTTTTTAAGCAAAATTTACCTTTTAAAAGAATTCCGGGGAAGCGGATTGTTTGAAGCCTCCATGGAACAGATCGTTCGTTTGGCCGGTGAATACGACTTGCCGGCCATCCGGCTTCATGTCAACAAAAACAACCACAGGGCGCTAAAAGCATACATCCGGTTCGGTTTTCAGATCACCGAATCGGATGTATTTGATATTGGTCGCGGGTACGTTATGGATGATCATATTCTGGAATACGTCATCCCTCATTGATCCCCCCTTATTTGGTTACTTTCTTGTGCTCTTTTTTACTTTCCGGATTCCTTCCCCTTCTCCACAAGTCATATACGACAGGTGTTGAGATGGCAACTGAAGTAAACGGACATATAGCAACGCCTATGGCCAGCCCTACTGCAAAACCGCGGATCACTTCCCCTCCGAATATGGCGATTGCAAGCAATACAACAAGAGTGGTGGCCGAGGTGTTTACCGTACGGGACAGGGTAGAATTGAGCGCTTCGTTGATATTTTCCTTCAGATCCCATTTTGGATACAAAGTCCGGTATTCACGTATTCTGTCAAAAATAACCACCGTATCGTTCAATGAATAACCGATAATGGTCAGAATAGCCGCTATGAATTGCTGATCCACATCCAGGGTGAAAGGCAATACTCCTGTAAAAATAGAGAAGAAAGCCATCACAAAAATGGTATTGAAGATCAGTGACACAAGACCTCCGGTACCCCATACCCAGTTGCGGAACCGTGCTGCGATATAGAGAAATATGGCCAGACAGGATAGCAGGATGGCAATAACGGCATCCCGTTTGATATCACTGGCCACCGTGGGTCCTACTTTTTCAGAGCTTATGATCCCGTTGGGATTATCCATGGTGGAAAGGAAATCTTCCAGCGTTACGGGATTTACATAAAAGTCTTTGACTGCGTTAAAGAGCATTTCGTCAACCAGTTCATCTGCTTCCGTACTTTCATCTTCAATCATGAATTTTGTGGTGATACGCATTTGGCTGTTGCCGCCGAATTCTTTCACTTCCACACCGCCTTCAAAAGCTTCTATCACATTGGCACGAACGGCTTCTGCGGACACCTCCTGGTCAAAACGTACCACGTAAGTCCGGCCTCCCGTAAAATCAACACCGTAGGTAAACCCTTTCGTAAAGATGAAGGCCAGTCCCACAACGATAACAGCCAGACCGGCAATATAGAAGGTCTTGCGTTTTTCTATGAATTTGATTTTTGTGTGCTGCAGAAACTCACGGGTATATTTGTTGTCAAAGGTTATGGGTTTGTTCTTTGCAAGACGTCCCTCAAACAACAATCTGGTGATGAATATGGAGGTTAGCAGTGAAGTAATGATACCAATTACCAATGTGGTTGCAAAGCCCTGTACGGGACCCGAACCGAAAAGCATCAGGATGATACCCGTAATGAGTGTAGTAATGTTTCCGTCCAGGATGGCTGAATACGCATTCTTGTAACCGTCTGCCACTGCCAGCCGCAGGGCTTTTCCGGATCTCAGTTCTTCTTTGATGCGTTCGTAAATGATCACGTTTGCATCCACCGCCATACCCAGGGTCAGTACAATACCGGCTATACCGGGCAATGTCAATACGGCCCCGAACGAAACGAGTGCCCCGAACAGGAACAATACGTTACAAATAAGGGCTGCTGCAGATATCCAACCGGCACGGTTGTAGAAAAATATCATGTATACCAGCACCAGCATGAAGGCTATGGCAAAAGACGACAAACCGGAACTGATGGAACGGGATCCCAAAGAAGGACCTACCACGCTTTCCTGTACAATGCTTGTTGGAGCCGGAAGTTTCCCTGATTTCAAAACGTTCACAAGGTCATCGGCTTCATCGGAAGTAAAATCACCGGTGATCTCAGAACGACCCCCGGTAATTTCCGTATTTACCCTGGGATAAGAATATACCATCCCATCCAGTACAACGGCAATACATTTTCCAATATTGTCAGCGGTCATCCGGGCCCAGACACGAGCACCTTCTGCATTCATGCCCATACTTACCGTAGGAGCTCCTCCGGTGGCCTGGTTGTATTGTTTGCTGGCATCGGTTATCACCCCTCCGTCCAGAGGTGCCTGTCCGTCACGTGTATTAACTTTAATGGCAACCAGGTCAAAATAAACCTCATTTACCTTATCCGGCTTTACAGTCCACAACGGGCGCATATCCGCAGGAAGTACCGCCTGTACCTGCGGCATACTCAGCCAGGTATTGATAAGCGCCGTATCGCGGTAATGTGCACGGCCCAGGCTTGGTCCCGGAGCCAGCTGTCCGTTATAAACGTTGGGATTAAGAACATTGAACAAAGGGTTTTGTTTGGCCCATTGTGTCATATCCTCGGAGAGGGAGTCCTGTTGCGCCAGTTGGGCCAGCAGGTCTTCCGCTTCTTCCGTTTCTTCAACGGCAGCCTCTTCTCCCGCGGCAGCAGATGTAATATCTGCCAGGTAATCACGAATGACACGGTTGGCTTCTTCCAGAGCGGGATATACCTCGGAATTCTCGTAAGTTTCCCAGAATTCCAGGGACGCCGTTCCCTGTAACAGCTTGCGTACGCGTTCCGGCTCTTTTACTCCCGGCAATTCCACCAGGATTCTGCCGGTTGTTCCCAGACGCTGAATATTGGGCTGGGTAACACCAAAACGGTCAATACGGTTACGCAACACATTGAAGGAGTTGGCCATGGCCGATTCGGCCTCGGTGCGGATAATGCGGATTACTTCTTCATTGGTGGTTTCGGGTTTGATGCGCTCCCGCATGTCGTAAGTTCCAAAGACTCTGGAAAGCCTTTCACCCGGGGCAACCTGTTCCCATGACTCGGCAAATAAGGTAACATAATCGGTATGGGAACCTTCCCGAACCTGTTGATTGGTCAGATCAATGGCCTGGTTGAACAACGGGTCCTCGCTGTAATCCGCCAGTGCACGGATCAGGCTCTCCAATTTGACTTCCATCATTACGTTCATACCGCCCTTCAGGTCCAGACCAAGACTGATCTCTTTCTCTTTGACTTGTTTGAACGTAAATCCCAGGTAGACTTTTTCCGGAGTTATGGAATCAATGTAATAACTGTTTTTCGCGTTTCTCAGAGAATCCAGGAAGAAAGCCTGGTCCAGTTCACTGATATTCGCATATTCCGGAGTTTTCTGAACCTCAACAACTGCCTTTTCGGCATATTTAGCCGCTTTGTTTTCCTGAATATTGGTTACTGCAGTAAAAGATAACTGGTAAAGACAAGCTGCTGCGATGAGTAACGCCACCAGACGGATGGCACCTTTACTTTGCATAATCTAATTATTATTTATTTGTATAAGTCAGGTAAAATAGGGTGCAAATGTAATATTTTTTCCCTAATTAATTAACTTTGTGGTTCGCATTTGCCTTTTTATGCCGGATAAACTTCTCATAAAAATCTATTTGTTTGTGGGTCTTCTGTTTCCCACAACTTTTATATATGCTCAATTGTCTCCTGCAGACACCTTGTTCCGGGAAGGTGAGCGACTGCGGATCGCTTATGAATTTGAACGTGCCCGGGAAGCTTATACACGGGCTATGGGTTTTTCAAATGATTCACTTTTCATTGCCCGCGCCCGGCAAAAACGCGTTTTATGCGATAACGGTCTCATTCTTGGCAAATACGTGGTCATTCCACATGTTTTGGGACGAACGGTTGTTCCTGCCGCAGATTTGCCTCTTTATTACGATCTGGCACCTTCGGGCTTTTGGGCATTGACTCCGGAATCCCTTCTTGCCCTGGTAAATGACAACGGGTCACATCCACACCCGTTGTTTTACAGACCCACACTGGAACGAATGGTATTTGCCGCCGGGGATACCACCCTAAACTCGGCATTGGATATTTTTATGATCCGGCGCAAAGACACGATGGCCCGCGACAGTGTGTTCTGGGAACCCCCTGTCCGGTTGGGATCACAGGTTAATTCTCCGGGAAATGAACAATTCCCGGTTTTAAGTGCCGACGGCAAAACGTTGTATTTCACCTCTGACGGACTTCCGGGAATGGGAGGTATGAGTCTCTATATGAGCAGGTGGAATGAAGACACTCAAAATTGGGACATTGCGCAGAACATGGGTATTCCGTTTTCTTCCACTTCCAACGATATGCTATACATGCTATCGGATGATTCCCGTTATTTTTACTTTGCCTCAGACCGGGCCGCGCCTGAAGATTCCTTGGTCTTATACAAAGCTGCCTACGAAAGTTCTCCCGTTAAAGTGCGTCCCGCTTCTGTTGCCGAGTTGAGGGAAATCGCATCCCTGCCTTTGTCTGTCGGGGAAAAAGAAATGTCCCTGAAAAACCACGACCAGGAGGTCTTCCCGGCCCGGGACACCGTACACGCTAAAGACGATGGACGTGCTGTTCCCGACTCGGTCCTTCAAAAAACGCAACAAGCAACGCAACATTACGCGGAATTGGTCAAAACGGTCCGTGACCTGACCGCCCGGGTAAGAGAATATGAAAAGAAACTGGACAGCATGCGTGTTTTGTATCAATCCCTTTCACGTGAAGAAGACCGGCAAGGCGTAGCAAATAGTATACGGGAAGAAGAATTCAATATGATGGATCTGCAGGAAACCCTGCGTTACACCCGGCGCTCTGCAAGAGATATTGAAGATATGTTTCTGTCATACGGAGTTCTTCCTCCTTTGGCAGAACCTGCTGCCAATACGGTTACCATTTCAAAAGACACCACCGGCCCCAAACGTTTTCATCCTGAAAAACAACGTTATGTTTCCCTTCAAAACCATGTCTTTTTGGCTCCGGTCCCTGAAATTCCCGCTATTGACCTGACCTTCCGTATTGGAGAAAAATCGGAGATTGTGCCGTGGGAAAATGAACCAATGGGCCTTTATTACCGTATTCAGCTATTTACAGTAACCCGGACAGTTACCTTGGATCAATTGAAGGGTATCAGCCCTGTTTTTGAAGTTCCCGTGGGAAACCGCTATGTTTATTATGCCGGACAATTCTATTCTTACGAGGATGCTTTGAAAGCGTTGTCCACAATACGCAGACAGGGCATAAGAGGTGCTATTCCCGTGGCTTTTTTCCGGGGAGAATCCATTTCCGTACAGGAAGGGCGCAGGCGGGAAGCCGAAAACCGGACCGCTCCTGAAGGAACCGGAATATACCAGGTATTCCTGGGCAGCGGAGAGATTCCTTCCGGTTTGGTTTCACTGGTTGGCGAACTGTCAGACAAAGACATCATGAAGGTCGTAACCGAAACCCGCACCGATTATTTCATAGGACCGTTCAGCACCCTTTCCCAGGCCGAAAACCTTGTCTCGGCATTGAAGGAGAAAGGCTTTTCCGGAGTTGAAGTGCAACCCGTAACCAATTAAAAAATAAAAATATGGGATTAATTATCACCCTCATTGTCATTGGCCTTCTGTTGTTGATCGCCGAGATGATTGTAATTCCCGGATTCGGCATTGCCGGCATTCTGGGCCTGGCCAGTTTCATTGGAGCTATTGTGCTGGCATTTACACAATTCGGCACCACCGTCGGATTTGTTGTTTTATTTGTATCCCTGATCGTTTGCGGCATATTGATCTTCCTTGTCCTTCGTTCCAAAACCTGGCGCAAGATTACCCTGAAACAGAATATCGAAGACAAAGCGCTCCAGTCTCCTGCCGAGAAAGGGATCACGGTAGGCATGGAAGGCGTTAGTCTGACACGTCTGAACCCATCCGGAAACGGCCGGTTTGGTGACGTCACGGTAGAAGTACGCTCCGCACAGGAACTCGTTCCTCCCAAAACCCCGATTAAAGTGGTCTATATCGAGGGATTGAGTATATTTGTATCTCCTATTGAAAACAATTAAAAAAAGAAAATATTATGTCAACTATTGGAGCAACGTTAATGTGGATAGCCATCGGGATTGTTGGTTTATTCGTTCTTTTATGGTTCTTCCCTATCACCCTGTGGTTTCAGGCCCTGATTTCCGGTGTTCGGATCAACCTGATACAGCTGGTGCTCATGAGGTGGAGAAAAGTACCCCCCAGCACCATTGTCATGGCAATGGTAACCGGCACAAAAGCCGGTCTGCATCTGGATGTAAACGCCCTGGAAGCCCATTACCTGGCCAAAGGAAACGTAGGCAAGGTGGTCAATGCCTTGATCTCTGCCGATAAAGCCAACATTCCGCTGGACTTCAAAATGGCCGCAGCCATTGACCTGGCTGGCCGCGATGTATTTGAAGCCGTACAAATGTCGGTTAACCCCAAAGTAATCAACACCCCACCCGTTTCTGCCGTAGCAAAAGACGGGATCCAGCTCATTGCCAAGGCCCGGGTTACTGTCCGTGCCAGCATTAAACAACTGGTTGGCGGTGCCGGAGAAGAAACCGTTCTGGCACGCGTGGGTGAAGGCATTGTCTCCAGCATCGGCTCTGCCGAAAGCCACAAAGCCGTTTTGGAAAACCCGGATTTCATCTCCAAGGTCGTACTTGAAAAGGGCCTTGACTCGGGAACCGCTTTCGAGATCCTTTCCATAGACATTGCCGATATTGACGTTGGCAAGAACATCGGAGCCGTCCTGCAAATGGACCAGGCCAACGCCGATAAGAACATTGCCCAGGCCCGCGCCGAAGAACGTCGTGCCATGGCCGTTGCCGAGGAACAGGAAATGAAAGCCAAAGCCCAGGAAGCCCGTGCCAAAGTCATTCTTGCCGAGGCCGAGATACCCCTGGCCATGGCCGAAGCATTCCGCAAAGGCAACCTCGGCATCATGGATTACTACCGCATGAAGAACATCCAGGCCGATACCGACATGCGCGAGCAGATTGCAAAATAAAATAAATTATATACCTTTGCACTCCTTAAAAAGCAAAGGTTTGGTGAGGTGGGTGAGTGGCTGAAACCACCAGTTTGCTAAACTGACGTACTCGCAAGGGTACCGGGGGTTCGAATCCCCCCCTCACCGCCAAAGAAAAAACTAGCCAAGCTGCCTGCGGCAGCATAAGCAAAAAATAAGAAAACCGCTTTCAAGCTTGCTTGAGCGGTTTTTTATTTTTTTTGCTTTTCCCCTTCTGGGATTGGCTTGTTTTTTCTTTGGAACTCCCCCCATTTGGGGAACGCCGAACGAAGTGAAGGCAATCCCCCATTTGGTGCGTCTCAAATGGAGACTGGTGCGCCAAATTTTCAGCACACTAATATAAGGTGCTACAAATCTGCGTTTTGTAATTTCTGGATTTTAGCTGGCGCAGTCAAACTCCATTTGAGGCGCATCAAACTCCATTTACCTTGCGTTTACCTTACGTTGCAGCCGTTCTTTCAGAAGAATTTTTACCCGGTTTTTCTGATCACTGGAAACCTCCCTGACATTTGAAGGGATAGCGGTAGGATCTATTTCAATGGCCAGATAGCACTTTTTAGGAGAGGGATCCTTACATTTAGGAACATATATTTCTGTAAGAAAATCATAATCCAATACTTCGGAAATAGTTAACAACAGATCTATGTCTATGCTTTTCCGATTGAATATATCGTATATGGTCGTGCGGGAGCGGCTGATGAGTGAAGCAAACTGGGAAACGGATAAATGGCTTTCTTTTACTTTTTGTTCAATGATCTTTCCAATAAAAATTTCTGAATTGTGATTTTTCTTCATGGCTATAGATTATTCAGGATCAGGGCCTTTAATATAGCTCTTTTAAACGTAACACGTTATTGCCATTTTGATTTCGGTAGGTATCACTTTGAAATCGGTCGGTTTTTTCGTCAGATCAGGATTCCGTTTTGTCTTAAAAAAAGCATAAAATCTTCTTTCCGGGCACGTGCTACGGGTATGGACGATTTTTCGGAATCATCCATTTTAAGATTCAATCCGTTATCGTAGATCATTTGCCGGATGTAATTGATGTTTATCAGATGTTGGTTATGTACCCTGTAAAAGAGGGCTTTTCCCTGGAAGAGGTCCTCAAAATAGGAAATTCCCTTGGATGTAAGTGTCTTTATTACCTTCTTGTCCTCTTTGTAAAACACTTCCGTATAGGCATTGTCTGAATGCAACCGGATGATGTCTTTTAACTTCACAAACAGGAAACACCCTTTATCATAAAGTGCTACTTTTTGCTCTTCGCTATTGTTTTTAAAGTTTTCCAGAAGCGTTTGTATTTTCTTAGCCCCTGTTTTCAGCTTGTAACGTGCCAGTGCCTCTGTCAATTTATCAACATCAACCGGTTTCTCAACATAATCAAGAGCTGCCGTTTTTATGGCCCGGATCGCATATTGCTCATAGGCTGTCGTAAAGATCACTTCGAAGTCTTTTCTTTTAACCATTTCCAGTACATCAAATCCGCTAAACGGGCCCATTTCCACATCCAGGAAAACCAGGTGCGGCTTAAGGGTATCAATTTTTTTAACAGCATCGGGCACATTGGTGCAAATGGCCTCTATCTGAACGTTTTTAAAATTTTCATGCAGGATTTTTACCAGTGATTCGACGTGCATCAAATCATCTTCCACAATTATTGTCTTTATCATGCTGCCAGTATGTAAGGTAATTGTAAAGAGACCAAAGTCCCTGTTGTATTGTTTTCTTTCTCGTTAAGATCCCCTATTGAATAGGAATACTCCGAATGCGTCATCTGGTTGATCAACCGGAGCCTGTCCTCGGTCAGTTTCAGGCCGAGTGATTCATTTTTAAAGCCCGAGACGGACATTTGGTTTTTCTTTGCCGAAAAACCAATGCCGTTATCCTTGATCTCGCAATGCAGCTTTTCCCCTTCCGTCTGCAACCTGATCCGGATGTGGTATTCTTTACCGTCCTGCACAAATCCGTGTTTAATGGAATTTTCCACGAAAGGCTGCAAGATCAGAGGCGGCACCATGGTTGTCACGGGATCTATCCGGTTGTCCGTTTCAATACTATATGAGAAGTCATGCGTATGCCGCATTTTTTCCAGGTCCATATACAGACGCAAAATGTCCAGCTCCCTTTCCAGCGGGATCTCTTTTTTGCTCATGCCCTCCAGCATCATGCGGATCAGATCGGAAAATTTCCTTAAACAGGCCATGGATTCCTTTACTTTGGACTGACCAAGCAGGTATTCAACCGTATGCACGCAATTGAAAATAAAATGAGGGTTTAACTGGAAATGGATGGCTTTCATATTTATTTCCACCAGCTGACGGCTTAACTCAGCAGCTTCCTGTTTCAAACGGGCTTCTTCCTTCTGTTTCCTGTTCCTGTAACTTATCAGAATATAATAAGTGATAACCCCGCCGGCTAAAAAGATTACGAAAAACCCAATCATTAAAAACAATTTCTCTCTTTTCTCCTGCTGCAGTTTTTGTTCCCGAACCTCCTCATTCAATGTCAAAATATTGATCTGGTTTTTCTGGTTTTCCCTTTCCGCATTGGCCAGCTGCAGATCTTGGCAGGATTTTTCATGCTCTATGGCCGCCTGCATCAACTCCAGGTTCGCGATGCGGTTTTCCTGCTCCAGTTTTTCCAGGGCAAATTGCTTCTTTTCGTTTTCCAGGGTTAACAATGCAATCTCTTTCTCTTTCTTCTCTGCCTGGTATTTTTCCTGTATCTCTGCAACCGCGTTGATCGTTTGTTCATTGATCAGGGAATCGCTCAGTTCTTTATATGCAATCAAATATTTAACAATACTGTCCGGTTTGTTGTTGTAACCGTAAATTTCGATATAGTCTAAAAAAACATCTTGTAAATGACGTTTATCACCTATTTTATGATAGATGTTTTCTGCCTGTTTCAGATAATTCAGGGAAGTTGTGTTGTTGTTTTTTTGAAAATAGGCCTCCGACATATTATGGTATGTCGTTGCTAATAATCCTTTGTCATCGACTGTATTGGCATAAGCCAGGGTTTTATTGAGATACTCTAAGGCTTCGTCCGGTAAATCTTCTTTTAAACACCAGTTTCCTAAGGCATTATATACAGTGTTTAAAAAATAATCATTCCCCGTCTGCAAAAAAACCTGTTCAGCTTCCCGGATTGATTTTATTGCTTTATCGTATTCTCCGGCTTCTTCATAAATCAAAGACAATCTGTATAAAGCGACTCCTTTCCCGTTCAGATTCCCAGCTTTATCAAATAGTATTAATGCCTGCCTGATGTAATCCAATGCATTGTCGTACTGTTTCAGATGACGATAAACCAAGCTCAAATTGACCATTACATTAGCCAGTAAATTATCATCTTGATAATCCAGCAGGATTTGCTTTGCATCAATATAATTCCGGAGTGCCTGCTGATAATCTCCCGTATGGCTATAAATATTGCCAATCCATATGTATCCGCCGGCCAGATTTTTAAAATGATTGACTTTTTTATATATTTCAATGGCTTTCCTGCGGTATTCCAAAGCTGTTTCAGGTTCTCCCCGATGGTAAAAGATTACACCAATATTATCCATTGATCCGGCCATACCCATTGTATCCTTTATAGCCGTAGTCAGGTCTAATCTTTTATCAAAATATACGTATGCGGAATCAAAATTTCCCAAATTATAATAAGAAATTCCCACATCGTTAAAAAAAACGCTTGTCCATTTATTATGACCGAATTCCCGGGACAGGATCAGCCCTTCCCGGGCATATACCAACGCCTTTTGAGAATCTGTGTCTGAATATCCACTGTACAACTCATGCAATACCGCTAACCGGGTAGTGTCCCGGGACGTATTCGCCAGCACCTCTACCAACGAATCAATCTTCTGCTGCTGAGCATGGAGTGTTCCGGTAACCGGACATATCAGAATCAGAAACCCGAATACCGACGTGATCATTTTATTCATGAGACCATCATTTATTCAAGAGATTTAAATTTAACATATGTACAGTTTTCAGAACAAAAAAACGCACGTATTATATTGCAACTAATTTTTACAAACAAAAAGTCGTTAAAATTGGACATAAATCAAGCAGAAAACAACAGTTTGTGCGTCGGAATAACCAACGTAACTGTATGCTTTATCTGACACTTACATGTTTTCACCTTCAGAAACGCTGCAAACCATCCTGCCTTTGTGTCATATCCGGAATCTGGCAGATATTTTGTATCTTTAATGATCTTACCTCATGTGCAAGCATGCACAATATTAAATATTCAACCTATAACAATGGAAAAAGACTGGTTACAAAATAAAGATACATTTCCTGAATTTGACGTCAGGCCTATAAAAGGGAATTTCCTGCCTGCAATCATAAAAAAAGCCAAGGCCGTAGAAAAGAACGGCGGGATAACCATCATTCAAAATTTCGAACCCATTCCCCTGTACGGATCCATGAAAAATCTGGGATTTGAGTATTACACGGAACAAAAAGAAGAAGGACTTTTTTACAGTTATTTTTTTCGAAAGGAAATACTGGACAAAGCAGATGAAGAACTTCCCCTCAAACCCATAGTCATGCCGCGTTATGCCGAGATTGATCCCGCGCTGGCCGGTTTGACGGTAAATTTCTGGAACAACATCTGGAATAAGGAAAACCCGGCCATTGAACTTAAATACAAACTTTTAATGTCATTAACCAACGCCGTGGGCGCCGGAAGGATCAGGCAGGCTACCCGGGAATTGGTAAAAGCATATCACATTGGCATCCGTTCAGAACAACTTGACGAAGTGTTTGCCCTGATCATCTGGAATCAGGGAATCGGTCATTTTTCCTCTGAAATTGCACAATCTTCGCTTTTTAAGGCCTATCGGCTCATTAAGGAAATGGAAAAATCGGGGAAAACCCATAACGAAATAATGGCTGTTATGACAGAAAAATTCAGCGAAAAAAACCCCGAAACAGGATTTAACAATTAAATACTTACGATTATGAAAACATTATTAGTAACACTTAGCCTTGTCCTGGCAGGATTGCCGGGCAAGCCATATGCCCTGAATGCACAAATCACATCCCAGAGTTTTGTTTTTCAAAACCTTCCATATGATTACGATGCATTGGAACCTTATATTGACGCAACCACCATGGAAATTCATTATTCGCGTCATCACAGGGCGTATTACAACAACTTTTTAAACGCCGTTAAAGGTACTGAAATGGAAAAAATGGCCATAGAAGACATTTTTGCCAACATCAGTGCTTACCCTCAGGCAGTCAGGAATAACGGGGGCGGTTATTACAACCACACCCTTTTCTGGGCAAACATGGCCCCGGGAACAGGTCAAAAACCCTCCGGGAAGCTGGAAAAAGCCATTGAAAAAACATTTGGGTCCGTAGATGCCTTTAAAGAAGCTTTTGCAAAGGCAGGAGCCACCCGTTTTGGAAGCGGCTGGGCCTGGCTGAGCCTGGACCATGAGGGCAATCTCTTTGTCAGCTCCACGCCAAACCAGGACAATCCGCTGATGAATGTTGCCGAACAAAAAGGCTTTCCACTGTTGGCAATGGATGTTTGGGAACACGCATACTATTTGAAATACCAAAACAAGCGGGCTGATTACATAGAAGCTTTCTGGAATGTTATCAATTGGAAAGAAGTAGAAAACAGATACGAAAAAGCTCTAAAACAATTAAAATAAGCATCTGAAGAAATTTTATGGGACATCTGGACTATGGCGCCGTTGGAAATTGCCGTTCAGCGGCGCTTATTTCAAAAGAAGGCAGTATAGACTGGTTTTGTTTCCCGGATTTTGATTCGCCATCCATTTTTTCCAGGATCCTGGATCAAAAAAAGGGCGGTCATTTTGCTTTTGTAGTAGACGGACCTTGTGAGATATCACAGGAATATGTCAGGCACACCAATATTCTTTCCACAACTTATACTTCAAAAGAAGGGGTCTTCCAGGTTGTGGATTTCATGCCCCGTTTCAAGATCGGGGAAATGAACAGCTACTACCTGCCTCCGGAATTATACCGGATGATCCGTCTTATAAGCGGAAAACCTCGTTTTCGTGTACAGTACAGACCTGTGTTCAACTATGCTAAAGACAAAGTGGAGCATCGTCCCGGAAAAACTTACGTAAAAACCGTTGACCGCAAGAACAGCCGCAATGCCATCTATTTGTATTCAAACCTGGATTACGATCAAATATTAAACGAACAACCTATAGAGCTTCAGCAAGATGCTTTCCTGATGGTCTCTTACAACCAGAAACTTGTAAAGATTTCCCAATCAAGAGTCGATCTGGAATACAACCGGACCCTTGTTTACTGGCTTGACTGGACCAACCGATCCAAGAAATTTGATCGTTTTAACGATGTGATCGAGCGCAGCATGCTCATCCTTAAACTTTTGTCTTACCAAAGGTCAGGAGCCGTTTTGGCCGCACTGACTACCAGTATACCGGAGGTTATAGGACGTGACCGTAACTGGGATTACCGCTTCTGTTGGCTACGGGATGCTTCCATGTCTATTAAAACCCTGGTAACACTGGGGCATAAAGGAGCGGCCAAACGATTCATGGAATTCATCAAGGGCATTCTGAAATCCAAGGACGAGAGTTTCCAGATCATGTACGGTATCCGTGGGGAAAGGAACCTGAAAGAAAAAACACTTCCTCACCTCAACGGTTTTGCCGGCTCCAAGCCGGTTCGCATAGGAAATGCCGCCTTTTCACAGAAACAAAACGACTCCCTGGGATACCTGATGGACATGATCTATCATTATTACCTGTATTTCCCGGGAACGCTGGATGAAATTGAAGAGATGTGGGAAGTGGTAAAAGGCATTGTTAAGACAGTGGTATCTCAGTGGCGCGAACCCGACAACGGTATTTGGGAAATCCGCGGGGAACGGAAGCATTTTGTGATCTCAAAAGTTATGTGCTGGGTGGCCATGGACCGGGCGGTTAGCATTGCCCAATTGCTTGACGAACCCGGATACGTGGAAAAATGGAGCGGAATTGCCCGTCAGATCCGGGAAGAGGTCCTTGAAAAAGGATGGAAAGAAACCATCGGGAGTTTCTCCCAGGCGTACGAAAACTCGGATCTGGATGCCTCGTTGCTGCTTATGGAAGACTACGGTTTTATCAGCGCCGAGGATCCCCGTTTTGTAAAAACAGTCCATGCCATTGAACAGGGATTGATGCACAACGGCCTTCTTTTCCGCTACAGGAACCACGACGGGCTGGGGATCCCCTCCTCGGCTTTCACAATATGTAATTTCTGGTTGGTCAAAGCACTTTTCAGGATCGGAAGGCGGGAGGAAGCACTCTCTATGTTCGAGCGTTTGCTGACCTATTCCAATCACCTAATGCTTTTCAGTGAAGACCTTGATTTTTACACGAGCGAACAATTGGGCAATTACCCTCAGGCATATTCCCACTTGGCGATCATAGAGACTGCCAGACTTTTTGCCGAGGAGAAAACGCTCTCGCGCTTTCTGCGTCCTTGATTAATGGTAAAGCTTTCTCAGGAAGGGGATGACTTCTTCCTGAGACAGCATGTAATATTTTGCCCTTTCCGAGACCGAGCCGATTTTTATGGTGTGCGCGCGTTTGGGCAACGCCCTGAAGGTGTCTTCGTCGGTCACATCGTCTCCCAGTGCCAGGATGAAATCGTACCGGTCTTTTCTCAACAACCTTTTGGCTTCTGACCCTTTTGAAAACACAGGAGGTTTAATTTCCACAATCTTGTTTCCCTGCATGATCTGCAGGTTCAGACGCGTACAGGGACCTATAAGCGCATTGACCAACTGCTGCGCTCTGAGTGATGCCATCCACGCATCTACATTGCGGTAATGCCATACCAGCGCGGTTTCCTTGACTTCCAGAGTGGAGTTGGGTGTTTTATCCAGAAAAGATTGAATGATATCCATGATCTCACGGTTCCAGGTAAAAGGCTCTTCAATACGGTGCCAGATCCCTTTTTCCTTGTAAAAAGCCCCGTGTTCGGCAGCCATATCCACCGGCAAAGCACCCATCCAGTCTTCCAATGTGGCATGATCCCTTCCGCTGCTTATGACCACTTTGTTGCCCGGATCCGAGGCCAGTTGCCGCAGAACTTCCAGGATTTCAGGGGTTGGATAGGCATCTTCCGGTTTCTTTTTAAATGGGGATAACGTACCATCGTAGTCAAGTATGATGAGTCGCTTTGAAGCTCTTTTGTAAGAGCGACGGATCCGGGCAACATTGGCCCGGGTGATCTGTTTCATGTCGTTTTCCAGGTTCTTCTTTCGAATGGCCAGTAATTGTTTCAGAAAAAGATCCGCCCATTTGTCTACCGTGTTGACAGAGACCACTTTCTGCATTCTTTTTAAAGCCTGTATCTGCTCTTTTTCGGGCATGTTCAAAGCTGTTAGCAGTGCATTGCTTATTTGGTTTACATCATTAGGATTAATAATCAGTGAATCTGACAATTCCGTTGAAGCACCTGCCATTTCACTTAATATCAAAACGCCGGGGTTGTCCCTTTTGGTAGCTACATATTCTTTGGCCACCAGGTTCATGCCGTCCCTGAGAGGAGAAACCAGCGCAATATCCGCTATGTAATACAATGCGACCAATTCTTCAAAAGCCAATCCGTGGTAAAAATAATGTATGGGAGTCCAGTTGAGCGTGGAATACCTTCCGTTTATCCCTCCAATAGCCTCGTCAATGTTTTTCTTCAGTTTGGCATAACGGACCACATTGCTCCTGGAAGGTACCACAACCATCGCCAACGATACCTTTTCATGAAAATTTGGATTATCGTCCAGAAAGCGCTCAAAGCCCTTGAGCCGGTGCATGATTCCCTTGCTGTAATCCAGCCGGTCAACAGATAAGATCAGTTTGTAATTGCCGTATTCCTTACGAAGCCTGTCGGCGTTCTTTCTGACTTCAGGGTTTTCTATGGCATTGTGGTACATTTGATAATTGATGCCCATAGGCAACGAATCCACCTGTATCAGGCGGTTTCCCTGCAACACCTTGTCCAGATCAAACTGAAGCCCCATAACACGTTCCACGGTACTGACAAAGTGCCTCATGTACCCGTGGGTATGGAAGGCAATCATATCCGCCCCGAGCAATCCGTTCAGGATATCGGCACGTTCAGGCAGGATCCGGAACAATTCGTACGAAGGAAAGGGAATATGATGGAAATACCCGATGTTCAACCCTTCCTTGGCATCCCGCAACATTTTGGGTAATAACATCAGCTGGTAATCGTGAACCCATATGATATCTCCTGACTGAGTCTGTTCGCAGGCTTTTTCACAGAAAAGCCGGTTTACTTGCCAGTATGCTTCCCAGTAACGGGCCTCATATTCAATGTATGTATAAAAATAATGACACAAGGGCCAGATGGTGCTATTGCTGTAACCCTCGTAATAATTCTGGATTTGATCATCAGTAAGGAAGACCGGATGGAAATGCATCTCCTGCAACTGGCGGGTAATCTCGGCAATCTCCTGCGGATCATCCGTAAAAATCCCAGGCCACCCCACCCAGTGGGTTTCCACATCCGTTTCCAACGAAGACAGGCCTGTTGCCAATCCGCCTTCGCTGCGTATCATCTTGATCTTTCCGTCATCCCCTTTCTGTACCCTTACAGGGAGGCGGTTCGCTATTATAATTAATTTCATTGCTTTGTGTCTATCACAAAAATACAAAAAAAATCCCTATCTTCGCAGCCCTAAAGTCTCGGGGTGTAGCGCAGTTGGTTAGCGTTCCTGCTTTGGGAGCAGGGGGTCGCCCGTTCGAGTCGGGCCACCCCGACTTTTCAAATGGAGTTTGTAGCGCCAGAAACCCACATGGGTGCGCCACAAACTCCATTTTTAGGAGAGTTGTCTGCAGAACGTGTCTCTTTCAGAGCACAATCAGAAGAGGCAACAACGTAGCATTCACGGCTAAGAACGGAGCGACCTACTTCCTGACCTCCAGCATCATAATGTTTTTGTTGTCGCTATAGCTGTATTCCACTTTCTCGCACAGGGCGCCGAGCATGGTGACCCGCATTTCATGTTCTTCCTGTTCCAGGGGATTGTACGGTTCCCCTTCCCCGGAACATACCAGCAGCAGTTTTTCGTCTTTTTCCGAATAGGAAAGCTCCAACAGGACGTTGGTATGATCGGGTTGCATCTGCAGGACTTCTTCCGCCATGATCTGCAATCGGTTGCATATCTTTGAAGGGATCACATGCTTTTCGCAGAAGAGAATCATTTCACCCTGCAGCCGGTACAGGTCAAAGAGCGGGCTGCTGATGAAAAATTGCAGGCTGCGTACCCGGTGAATGAAGGCTTTGGTTTTGGGCTTCAGCGGATTGTCAAATATCTGCGACGGGGTGCCTTCTTCATAGATAATGCCTTCGTCCATATAGAAGACGCGGCTGGAAATACTTCGGGCAAACTCCATTTCGTGCGTAACAATCATCATGGTCATGCCTTCCCGAGCAAGACGGCGGATAACGGCCAGCACCTCGCTGACCATCGTTGGATCCAATGCCGAAGTGGGCTCGTCAAAAAGCAAAATTTCGGGTTCCATGGCCAGGCAACGGGCAATGGCAATACGCTGCTGCTGCCCGCCGGACAATTCGTCAGGGAAATTGTACGCTTTCTCCCCCAGGCCCACCATTTTGAGCAACTCCATGGCCTTGCGGTCCGCCTCGGCCCGTTTCTTCTTCAAAAGGATCACCGGACCCAACGTCAGATTTTCCAGCACGGTCAGGTGCGCATACAGGTTGAAGGATTGGAAGACCATGCCCATTTTGCGGCGGATTCGGGGCACATCGGTCCCTTTTTCCAAAAGGGGTTCTCCGTCAATGAAAATCTCTCCGCCGGTGGGGGTTTCCAGCAAATTCAGACACCTCAGGAAAGTGCTTTTCCCCGTCCCTGAAGGACCGATCACGGAAATGACCTCTCCTTTCTTTACCTCTGCGTTAATATCTTTGAGAACTTCCAGGTCCCCGAATTTCATGGATAAATGCTTAACCTCTATCATACGGTCTCCTCCTTCATTTTACGAATGCGTTTTCTTTTGGGATCAACGGAAATCTCCACCTTGTCCAGCAGCCAGGTAAGCAACCAGGCCAGCGCCAGGTAAATGACCGTAGCTACCAGCAGCGGAAAAAAGGCATCAAAGGTGCGGCTGCGGATGATGTCACTTACCCTTGTAATATCCTGTACGGCAATATATCCCACTACCGATGTGGCCTTTACCATGGAAATGAATTCCCCCTTGTACACCGGCAGTGCGTGCCGCATGGCCTGGGGCAGGATGATGTGGGTAAAGGTTTGGGTGCGTGTAAAGCCTCCTGCGATCCCCGCTTCTTTTTGTCCTTTGCCGATGCTGTTGATGGAGGTCCGGAAGATTTCGGCAGCGTAAGCGGCAAAATTCAACCCGAACGCGATGACGGCCACCAGCACAGGACTTATATGGACCGAGGCGAACACCACATAGAAGATAATCATCAGCAAAACCAGAACCGGTGTGCCGCGAAAAAAGGCGATGCCGACATGCGCATGGAGCAGACCGCACCGCCCAGGATTGTTCCAAGAATAGCTGCCAGGATGGAAATGATCACCGTGACCTTTAACCCGTCCAAAACCAGTTTATAGCGGTCTTCCAGAACCAGGTTGTTGTGGAAACTCTTTTTGATCCCGGAAAAGAACCCTGTTTTATCGCCGGGGGATTCCGGGGGTATGAATTCAGCGGCATGATCCTTATTGATATAACTGTTCAGGGCTATAATGCAGACGCCTGTCTCGTAATACGGATCGGAAAAAGCTACCTGCCGGGCGCGTTCTTCCGTGATCATGATGCAGGAAGCCCCGGCCATAACCCTCCCGGAAGAAACAGCCATGAGCAAACTGTTAAAAGGCATGTCTACCGGAACAAACCGCTTGCCCAGATGGGAAGCGAAACGTTTCATCATTTCAATGTCGAAACCGGCAAGCTGGCCGTCTATCAAAGAAATAAAAGGCAATCCGATATTTCCTACAATCGCTACGGGAAACTCACCGTTTTCCCCGTGTTGCGGAATCTCCGGCATGGTGGTCCCGGCATCATCTATCCAGCGTTGTACCATATCGTCGTATATCCCGTTTTGCCGTATCTCCTTCAGAAAATCATTGAACTGCAACCGCAACGTTTCGTTCCCCGGCTGAAAAATGATTCCCAGCGGTTCAAAAAAAACGTCATCGGCCAAAATGCCGATCTCCGGGTTGTCGGGCCTCACGTGTCTGAACATTTCCTGTGCAAAAAAGGCCGCGTCCGTTTTTCCTTGTTTCAGAGCCAGTAAAAGATCAGGCACGGTTTGGTATTGCAGCAGCCGGTCATCTGCATAGTGCTTCCTGGCATAACTTTCATGAGAAGACCCCAGCAGAACAGCCAGGCTTTTTGGCCCGGATGATGCCGCCTTTTCGCTAACTGTTTGAGAATCTATGCTTTTGACCATAACGGCCAATCCTCCCTCATAATACGGCTCGGAAAAAAGAACGCTTTTGGCACGTTCCTCGGTAATGGACAAACCAGCTCCAATCATATCTACCTTCCCCGAGATCAAAGCCGGAAGCAATGCCCCGAATTCCATGTTCACTATGTTGAGCTCCATGCCAAGATCCTGTGCTATGTAGGCAGCGTATTCTATATCAAAACCAATGGCTCCCTGATCTGCAAACACATAAGACATGGGCTCGGCAACAGCTGCCGTACCAAAGTTCAGCACCCCGTTCTCTCCGCTCGAAGGAATATCAGGCATGGGACCGGGATCTCCCTGCTCGGGAAACCACCTGTCGTGCATTTCCCCGTACGTCCCGTCCTCCCGGATTCTGGCCAGCACCCTGTCCATGGCCTCCTTCAACTTCAGATCATCCTGCCGGACCGCAAAGCCGTATTGATCGTCCATAATGTACTCATCCAGAATGGCCAACCCGTCAAGATGCGCCTTGATATTTACCAGAACCGGCAGGTCATATGCCGTGGCATGGGCTTTACCCTCCTTTACGGCCAGGGCACAATGCAACACGTTGTTAAAATAAATGATCCGGGCATCCGGAATACGGTCCAGGACCATTTGATCGGCCGCTGTCCCCGCAGGAACGGCAAACGTTTTCCCCCCTTCCAGCATGGAAAGGTCCTTTATTACATGACTTTCCCTGCTGCAGCCTGTAACAACGCTAATGAACAACAGACACAGCAGGGAGGCTTTAAGCTTACTTTTCATGAAACAAAGATAATAAGGTAGACCTTTCCGCGCCACTTTTTTTTATCTTTGTGTCATGCCAAACCGAAAAAGACACCGTCGTATGTCAGCCCTTCCGCCTATGGAAGGGTACCGGCCTTACGGAGTTCCCGGGAGGAACCGCGGATCCGTGGAATTGCTGTTTGAAGAGTATGAGGCCATCAGGCTGGCAGATTACGAGAATCTCACACAGGAAGAGGCCGCACAACGTATGAATATTTCGCGACCTACTTTCACGCGTTTATACGACAAAGCCCGCAAAAACATAGCCCGGGCTTTTATAGAAAGCAAAAGCATTGTAATCCGCGGCGGGGATTATGAAATTGACAATCACTGGTACCGTTGCCGTAATTGCAACCAGGTCAATTATTCCCCGGATCCGGTTGATAATTGTCAGAATTGTCATTCAGACGATATCTTTTCTTTAAATAAAAAATTGCCCGATCCTGAAAAATGACTGAATCTTTCAGACAACAGGTCTTGAACTGTACACGTTGCGATCTGTGGAAAACACGTAAACATGTGATCTTTGGAGAAGGAAACCCCAACGCGGATATTCTGATCATTGGAGAAGCTCCCGGGCGGGATGAAGACCTTATTGGAAGGCCTTTTGTAGGCGTATCGGGTCAATTACTGGATAAAATTCTGGCTGCCTGCAATTTTACCAGGCAAAAACATGTTTTCATAAGCAATATTGTGAAATGCCGGCCACCCGACAACCGCGTTCCCACTGCTGAGGAGGCCTCCCGCTGCATACCATGGCTCTATGAACAGATTGAACTCATAAATCCCAAAATCATGGTACTGCTGGGTGCCACAGCCTTGCGTTACATGGCAGGACCCGGCTACAAAATCACAAGGGATCGGGGACAATGGTTCACTTGTATGGAACGTCAGACAATGGCGGTCTACCATCCCGCCGCACTGTTGCGCAATCCTGACTTAAAGAGGGATACGTGGACCGATTTTAAAAACATTGTCCTAAAATACCGGGAGTTGTCCGATCCCCAACATTCCTGTCAATACGTCTAACCTTTTGTATGTTCCCAGATCTTCAAGTCTATGCAGTCTATTCGTGTGGTTTCGTCTTCCAGAGAAACAATCACTCCTGAATGGACTTTCCCCATCATGCAATGAGACGGTAGAAATTTTACGGTTTGGCCTACAAAAGGTCGCATTCCTTCAATAACTCCTCTGAATGACAGCACCATACAGATACCGGCTTCTATGGGCGTCTCTTCTCTTCCCAGTAATTTTCCCGGTCCGATAACCCAAACATCCAGCAAACCGTTGTCCAGCTCCACAACCCTGGCAAAATGCGTAATCGGACAACCTAGCGGACGGTAACGGATTACGTCATCTTTAGAAATTTTATGAGCCGAAAAACAAGCCAGTGTTTCGCGGCAAGCCGGCTCTCCGGGCAGCGGATGCAGTCGAAAATCCGCCTTTGCCTTGTCAATCAGACCTATATAAGTTTCCTTTTCCTCAATACTTGCCGAGCTCAGGATCCCGGTAAGTTTTTCAAACTGCGCTTTAAACCGTTCCTGCCTGAAAACCGGGCATTGCTCCGGTCCGGCTCTTCTTTCTTTTAAAGCCGAGGCAAAGGCTGCACAATTCACATACCCGCAGGATCCGCAATTAAACCCGGGCAACAACTCCAGTAATGTTTCTTCAATGATCATGGTTTATTCTCCCAGGTATTCCTGAACCCCATTGATATGCCTGAGCACACCACGGTGGTATTTTTTCTCTATTCGCATCTCTCCCACGCATAGCGTACAGATGGAGAAAGGTGCATTGTGACGCAAACGATCTTCGCTGTAATTAAACAAGGGAGCCTCCGTAAAACATCCGGCCAATTCAGCTGTTCCCTTACCCGTTAACCCGTTGGTTTCAATAATCCGGCATCCCGCATTCATTTCCAGGACCCTTTCCCGAAAAATCTCACGTTCTGCCTGCGAAATCATATCGCCTTTTGTTATAGCCACTACATTGGCCGTACTTAAAAAAGGGCCCACTTTCAAAGGCGTATTGGGCCCGGTTGTGGCATCAATGACGCAAATGCCTAGTCCGCTTGTAGTATAAGGGGCACACCTGTGACACAATCCCGCCGTTTCTACGATCAGCATATCCGCATTGTGATCGTTGGCAAAAGAAACCATCTCACCCATGTTGTAAATGGTATAATGATCGGGACACATATCCCTGGACAATCCCACCATGGTGGGAACCCCTGTTTTTTTAAACCTGACCTGGTCTTCCGTATACAGGCAATCTATCTTTGCAACCGCAATTTTTACCTGTTGTTCCTTAAGAAACTTTATGGTGTTTATTAATACAGACGTTTTACCGGCTCCCGGCGTACCTGCCACTACAATTACTTTCATAATACGATTTTCAGGCAACTATTTCTTCTCCCAACCTGACTCTTTCCCGAATTCTGAACAATTCCCTGTCCATTCGGTTCAGTTCTACACAAAGATCCGTTTCGTGTGTGGTTGTATTGAAAATCTTTTCCACGCCTCCGTTTTTCATCACCATACGACGGCTTGTCAGCAATGCCAGCAAAGGATCGTGTGTAACCACCAAAATGATCTTTCCTTTCCCCGACAATAATTCCATTGCCAGATGCTTTTTAATGCCTGCATTTTCAATTTCATCTATCAGCACAATAGGAGAATCACTTATAAATGCAACATCGGCAACCATCAGGGAACGGCTTTGACCCCCGCTGAGAACGGTTAAATTCATATTTTCCGTAATAGGTTCTCCCGTCAATGTATTGGCATGATAAACTACCTGTTCTACCAGATTCAAATCTTTTCCCCTGCATTTTGCATGCAATTGCAGAAACTCCCTGACTGTCATATCTGCCAGAAAGTTCATGTTCTGAGACAGCTGGGCGATCAATTTCTTTTTGGGATCAAACCGCATGGATATATCGGGAACGGTTCCGTTGATCAGAACACGACGTTGGGTAGACGTATCTCCCTGCGCCAATTGTTCAATATCTTCTATAAGGGCACTCTTTCCGCTCCCTGTAGGCCCCACAACTCCCACAATTTCTCCCGGATAAATGTCAATCCGGGAAAATGTTTCCGTAATCCCGAACTTATTTTTACCCGGCAAAATAGTAATGCTTTCTATCATTGTCTTGTCTTTTCATTTCAGACAAAGGTAAAAGCTTTTACTATTTTTATAAACCCATGAAAAACGTATCCTTTGATACGTTTAAATACGTATTTGACAACGTTTAGATGTCAAAATAATGGTGTTTGATGGCATACGTAACCAGGTTGGCCGTATTCCTGGACTGTGTCTTCTGAAGCAGGTTTTCACGGTGTTTGTCCACAGTGCGTTTGCTTATTGACAATTTGTCGGCTATTTCCGCATTGGAAAACCCTTTACAGATATAATACAGAATATCTTTTTCGCGTTGCGTAATATCATCACGGTCTTTCCCGGAATTGTTGATCTTATTTGTCATGATCTCCAGAATTGACTGTATAATGTGGGGCGAATAATAATTCTTTCCTTCCATGACGTCTGTCAAAGCATTTTTTACTTCGTTAAAAGAAGAATTTTTCAGCAAAAACCCGGACGCCCCGGCCTCTATCATACTGGAAAGGTAACTTTCTTCTGAATACATGGATAATGCTATGATTTTCAAATCCGGATCACGCTCCAGAGCCTTTCTTGTAGCTTCAACTCCGTTCATAACAGGCATCTCTATGTCCATTAATACAATACAATCTTTTATTTCTATTATATGTTCCAGAAATTCAAGTCCGTTTTCCGCCTCCAGAATCTGATCTACAAAGTCAATCTTTTGAAGCAAAAAGCGAAGTCCTTCCCGGAACAGTGCATGGTCATCAACCAGAAAAATATTGATCTTTTTCATTTTACAGGTATTTCTATATGTGCATAAAACCCGTTACCCGGAGAGGAATCCACCAAAACCATTCCATCCAGTGATTTTACCCGCGAGTATATGTTATCCAGTCCCATTCCCGATAAAGATGAACCTTTTGCCGATGTACTCCCAACGGCCATACCTTTTCCGTCATCCCTGTAATCCATTCTCAACCATTGGTTTTGTTCTTTTAAAGAAAGATTGATAGTAGCAGGACCCGCATGTTTCACACTGTTGTTCAACAACTCGGTTACAATACGGTAAACATTGATTTCCAAGTCGTAATCATATCTTTTTCCGGAAATATCCGTCTTCAGGTTCACTTTGATGGAAGAATTGGCAAACAACTGACGGGCAAGTGTTTCGATTGCTCTAGCCAGCCCGTAATTCTTCAAAAGATGAGGACTCAAATGGTTGGATATTTCCCTGAGTGTCACTATGGCCTCGTCTATCACGGAATAGGTTTGTTCTACGATCTTTCGGTTTTCCGCATCCATTCTTTCCGTATCTGCAGCACTAATAATCATTTTTACAGAGGAAAGCAACGGTCCCAGACCGTCGTGCAAATCTCCGGCAATATTGCGCCGGGCACGTTCTTCTCCTTGTATGATCCCCATCAACATGCGTTTTTCACTTGTTTTGCGCATGGCATCCAATTGGTCCTGCAAATTGAATATCTGCCGGATGTAATACAAGCTGATAAGCATCAGAATGGATATTACAATGCCCAGCCAACTGTTTACTTCATCTTTTGCAAACAATTTGGTTTGCCAGAAAAAAGAAGAGAATTCGAAAAGCCTTTCCAGCGCCATGAGAACAAAAGCTATCGAAATCAATATCCAGGAAATATTGTAGCGTGTTCTGCGGACCATGGTAACTGCAACAATAGCCGTGACCAACTGTATGATCATGGACAGGAACAGGGCAATTTTGAAAATCATTTTTTCAGTAAAGTTATTGATTTAAAAACAAAAAAGGCCGCCCTGTATAGAGCGACCTCAACACTATTAGGTTTTAAGTGTTAATCAAGCAGTTTGTTGCGTGCAGTCTCAATTTCCGTAGCTAACGTATTTAACTGCTCTTCAAGCTGTTTTACATTCATGGCGTTGATAACCTTCAACGGTTCCAGGATTCCCTTGATGGATTCCAGTTCCGGATGGTAAGGAAGAAGCGATTCTATACCGTCCACAACCAACAGAAAACGGTAAGAAACATCGGCGGCTGACTGGTCATCAAAATAGGTGATATAACGGGGAACATCAAGGCTTGTGAAATACAAGGCTTCCAGGACCCCGGCAGCCATGGTTTCAAAAAACATGTGTACCTGTTCTTTTTCCATTTGTTCGTCTCCCATGGTTACTACCCAGGTATCAACATCCAGCGCATTGATCTCTACATTGACTTCTGCACCTTCCATAAGCGCCGTGTTATCTGTATCTATCAAAAGCTGGGCAATTACTTTTTCGTATTCTTCCACAGGCAACCCGTAAAGTTCCGCAATGGCCTTGTCTACCGCATAAACAGCTAAAGCCCTGTTTTTCTGGGACAATGTAACCAGATCGTTTACTTTGGCCAAAGGCATAAGAAATGTGGGTTTCACTCTTTTTTCACGCTCGGTCAGAACCAGTGTGCCCTCCTGTATGGCTTTAATATGCGGCATTACGCCCAAACGCTGAAATCCTGATATTAGGGAGTCAATCTTAATGATCAAATCTTCTGTCAGGTATTGTTCCTGCAAACTTGGTTCGGATTTGGTCTGAGCATCTTTTTTCTTTGAGGAGTTGTTACCGCATGCGCTGATGATAAGCGCCGAGATCAACAATAGTGCAATGGCAATTCTTTTCATATTGGGTTGTTTTGTATTGTAAATAAGCTTGGAATATTGTACAAATGTAAAAAAAACACATTATTATTCACCTTTCTTCCCCATAAACCTTGCCGGAATTCTGAAAAATAATGCCAGGGCGGTTAAAACGGCCATAAGTCCCAATACCCCCAGATTGTACCACAAAGTGGGTATTTTGAGTTTCCCCAGAATTTTAACATGACTGTAAAAAGGAGCTCTTCCGTTATTTGTTGCCGGTTCCAGGTAAATTTGTCCTACTTTGGGAACTATCGTATTGTCTACAATGCGAAACATTTTTGTAGAAGAAGTGTTCAAAACCAAATCCTGCAAAAACAAGTTGTGGTTATCCTTTTTCAGGGCCAACAATCCGTCTTTCCCCATCTCCTTGATCAATCGGGTATTTGTCCTGTCAATTTCTTGTGTATAATGCAAAGACTTTTTTGAAAGTATTTTATTGGCACCGGAAAAATAACCATCCAGCTTTCCGTAAAGAGCTTCAGACCATTCAGATACTTCAAGCTGCAACGGATCCGTTCGGGTAATGTCGGCCAACTGGGGCAATCCGGTTTTGATGATATCCAGTCTGTTTTCCTCAGGGGCTCCTTCTTTAAGGTATTCTGCCTGTGCTGTCTCCATCTGGCTTTGTAGTTCCTCCAAAAATCCTATCCGGTAATATTGCGCCCTGAATTTTTCTTTTTCATCCTCAAAGAAATGTTTCATGTAACGGTTGTATTCATAAGAACTTACAGCCAGCGCTTCAAAAGCCCACCTGGATGGGATCACTTCTCCAATGACCGGAACATTCCCCGTTTTGCTTTTCGGATTCAGATCATCAAATTTGACTACCAGGCCGCACAACAATATCTGAGGTATCAACAGCAACGGAATAGTAATGTAAATGGCAACAATGGAACTCAGTGACTGGGAAAGCACCAGTCCGGTCAGGTTTGCCACCAATGCTGCGGCAAAGAGAATGATCCACCAAATGCCCAACATGCCGTGAATACCCATGATTGCGTTCCCCGCCAGAATGAACAGCAGTGTCTGCACAAGCGACAATCCCGTAAGGTAAATAATTTTGGACCAGATATACCCGCTGTGGCTCAGTTTCAGGAAACGCTCCCGTTTAAGCAACGAACGGTCTTTGAAAATCTCCTCGGCACTTACACTCATTCCCATGAATATGGCCACAATGACGGCCATAAAAAAATACGATACCAGGTTTTTATTGTCCAGTAACGTATACCCGGTTTCAGGTGCATATCTGGTCAGCATAGCCACAACAACAGCCAACAGGGGTGCTTCCAGAAGTGAGATCAGCAAGTATTGGGTATTTGACAGTTTTGTATGGATGTTTCGCTGAAGAAAGATGCTGAATTGCTTCCATGCAGACGGTTTTTTCTGTCTGGTTTTGGGAACTTCGCACGATTTGGGATCCCCTTCCACCGATCTTGTTTCAAGGTATTTATTGTGCCATTCTTCCGGACTTATTCGACGTGTTTCCGTTATTTTTCCCGTATCATCCAACGCTTTGGAATCCAGGATATTCAATACTATTTCAGGATTTACGTTCCCGCATGCGGAACACATGCTGGTATCGGCATCCGCATAATGGGCTGCATTTTTGAAATAAGTGATTGCTTCTATCGGGTTTCCGTCGTATACGGGGTATCCGCCTTTGTCCAAAAGCCAGAGCCGGTCAAACAGTTTGTATATGTCCGAGGAGGGCTGGTGGATATTAACAACGACCAACCGTCCTTTGAAAGTTTGTTCTTTGAGCAGGTTGATCACCTTTTCCGAGTCTGAGGAACTGAGCCCTGAAGTGGGTTCATCCAGAAAAAGCACCACCGGCTCCCTGATCAATTCCAGTGCAATGTTGAGTCTTTTTCGCTGTCCTCCGCTGATAGTCTTGTTTAGCGGTGAGCCTACTTTCAGATCTTTCGCAGCAGACAGACCCAGATCTGTCAGGACATCCATTACCCGTTTATCAATTTCCTCCGCAGACATTCCGTCAAAACACAATTTGGCGGTATACCACAAATTTTTATATACAGTCAATTCTTCAATAAGGAGGTCATCCTGAGGTACAAAACCTATCAGTTTCTGGACTTCGGAGTTATCAATGGAATGACCGTTCAGCAAAATCCGGCCTTCCTGCGGTTTGATATTGCCGTTCAGCAAACCCAGCAAAGTGGATTTTCCCACACCGCTGCCCCCCATGATAGCTACCAGCTGTCCGGAATGCAAGGTAAAGCTGAAATTGTGCATTCCGTTGTCACTTGCCGGAAAACGGAAATTGATGTTTCTGCCTGAAAGTTCAATAGGCGTGTGCGTATCATCCTTTTTTTCAAAAAGAGCTTTTATATTGCTATAGTACAACGGCAAACCCTGAGGTCCTTTCATTACGCCGCTTTGCTGCCACAACTGAAACGTACCGGCAAGAACGGGAACATCGTTCATCATGACCGGATCATTGCCCCGGTAAGTAAAAGCCATGGCATTTAATCCGGGAAGATCAATAACCTGTAAGCTGCCGTTCCATCCCCGGGGCGTATATGATAATACCTTTTCTGTTTCCCGGTTCAGAACAAAAGCTTTAAAATGATTGAAAACATCCCGGCTTACGTTAAACTGTGCGGCTACTTTTTTGAACAGGTCTTCATGTGACAGAAACCCTTCCGGGTTGATTCCGGCAAACTCCATAAACCGCAATAACAGCAATGATTGTTCTTTTACTTCAATGTTTTTCCGCAATCCGTCACAAACCCCTTCAATGATCTTATCCTTGTCCAATCCGGAAGACATCCGGTACAAATCCCCCAAGTCTCTGTATAATCCCAGGTACGTTTCCTGGCGGCGTATGCCAAAATGTTGATTCAGATAAGCTTTAATGATCTTTTCTGATTTTTCTTGATCGATTCCCGCCTCCGCTCCAAAGAGTGCAAACAGGTTCAGTAACCCGGATAATACCAAATCGTTCATAATGAAGTAGACTTTTTATCTTTCCAATAATACAAGATTAAAAACGGAATGCCCAACACACTTCCCACAATATCAGCAGCCACATCGGTTATGTCCCCCGTGCGGTATGGCAGGTATATCTGTACGATTTCCGTTAGCACGCCAAAAATGACCCCTGACCACAGTATGAATATTTTAGTAACGACCCATCCGGGTCTTACCGCTGCCCATGCCAAGGGTACTATGGGAATAAAAAGCAGGGCATGTAAAACTTTGTCGGGTTGGACTCCCAGAAATGAAGCCAGCCAAACAAACAGACCGTTTTTCTTAAATTCAGGCAGGGCATCTCCCGTTGAAAACAGAAAATAAGTACACACTCCCAGGTAGACCACAAAGAAGCAGATCCAGAATATTTTCCGGCTCTTTTGATTTATACGAGTTTTTCCAGCCAATATTTACTGTTCAGTTTTTTATCCAGTATCCCGGACAGGCTGTCTATAGCAACCCTGTCCTGCAGCATAGTGTCCCTGTCCCGCAACGTAACTGTTTTATCTTCAAGCGTTTGATGGTCAACGGTAATGCAATAAGGAGTTCCAATTGCGTCCATCCTGCGGTAACGCTTCCCTATGCTGTCTTTTTCGTCGTACAGGCAATGGTGTTCCAGGCGGAGGGCCTTTAAGATCTCGTGGGCCACTTCAGGCAATCCGTCTTTTTTAATCAGCGGGAACACGGCCAGTTTGACCGGGGCAAGAACGGGAGGAATTCTAAGAACCACACGGGTTTCCCCGTCTTCCAGCGTCTCTTCGCGGTAAGAAGCCGACAAAACAGAGAGGAACGTACGGTCCAGGCCTATGGAAGTTTCCACTACGTATGGAATATAACTTTCGTTGGTCTCCGGGTCGAAATACCTCAATTTACGTCCCGAATATTCTTCGTGACGTGAAAGGTCAAAATCGGTTCTGGAATGGATTCCTTCCAGTTCCTTGAAACCAAAAGGAAACTGAAACTCTATGTCACAGGCCGCGTTGGCATAATGGGCCAGCTTGTCGTGATCGTGATAACGATACATATTCTCTCCCAAACCAAGGGATAAGTGCCAGCGTAAGCGCATATCTTTCCAGTATTGATACCACTTCATTTCCTCACCGGGTTTTACAAAAAACTGCATTTCCATCTGTTCGAATTCCCGCATTCTGAAAATGAATTGCCTGGCCACGATCTCGTTCCTGAAAGCTTTCCCAATTTGCGCAATTCCAAAAGGAATTTTCATCCTACCGCTTTTCTGGACATTCAGAAAATTGACAAATATGCCTTGTGCCGTTTCCGGCCGGAGGTAAATCTGCGAAGCGCCGTCTTCGGTGCTCCCCAGTTTTGTACTGAACATTAGATTGAATTTCCTTACTTCCGTCCAATTTTTGGTACCGGAAACAGGACAAGCGATCCCGCAATCCACGATCAATTGACGCAATCCTTCCAGGTCGTTGTCATTCAGGGCTTTTACCATTTTCCCCCTAACCGAGTCAATTTTTTCCTTTTCCCTCAACACGTTGGGATTCGTGGCACGGAATTGTTCTTCATCAAAAGCTTCTGCAAAACGCTTTTTCCCTTTGACAACTTCTTTATTGATCTTTTCCTCAAGTTTGGCAATGTAATCTTCCAGCAAAACATCGGCTCTATAGCGTTTTTTTGAGTCCTTATTGTCAATTAAAGGATCATTAAAAGCGGAAACATGACCACTCGCTTCCCAAACCTTTGGATGCATGAAAACGGCTGAATCCAGACCGGTAATGTTGTCATACATTCTAACGAGCGAATCCCACCAGTATTTTTTTATATTGTTTTTCAATTCCACACCGTTTTGACCGTAATCGTAAACGGCACCTAATCCGTCATAAATATCACTGGACGGAAAAATGAACCCGTATTCCTTGGCGTGGGCAATAATGTTCTTGAATAAATCTTCCTGTGTCATAAATCGTTTAGTAAAAATCCTCCAAAGATAGGTTTTTTGGAAGAATCTCTTCCAGCAATTCTATGGCAAACGGCCTTTCTTTTAAACGCGGATGGGGCAGGATAAGGAACTTTGTGTTTATTTTCACCCTGTCATAAAGCAAGATATCAATGTCTATAAGCCGGGATTCGTATGATTTTGGGCTGTTTTCAGGATATTCGGTCTGCTTGCGGATTCTGCCCAGATTATGTTCAATTTCCAGGCATTTTTCCATTAACAATTCCGGATTCAGTTCCGTTTCCAGACATACCGCCTGATTCAGAAAGGAATTTACGGGCTTGGTGAAACCCCACGGTTCAGTTTCTTTTCGTGCAGAAACAGCGGTAATCCGGCCCAAATCCCACAGCGCATCCAGTGCCTGCTGCAATACTTTGTCCCTGTTTTCCATATTGCCCCCCAAAAGAAGGTATGCCGTATGCATAGATCCCTGACTTTAAAACATCCCGTAGAGGCCGGTATCCAAAAGAGCTTCTTCACTCATGCGTGAAGGGTCCCACGGAGGATCAAAAGTAAGGTTTACGGTTGCCAGGGAGACTCCGGGAACCTGGCTGACCGCTATGCGGGCGTCTTCCACAACTTCGTCTGCCATGGGGCAATTGGGGGCCGTTAAAGTCATAGTGACTGTTACCGGAGAACCTTCTTCTGTTTGCTTCCCAATTTCAATACCGTATATCAGCCCCAAATCTACTATGTTGGCGGGAATTTCGGGGTCAAAAACCTGTTTTAGAGCCAATCTGATGTTGTTTTCCAATTCCATTCAAGAGGATTTTTCAGTGTTTGCAACCAGGGCGTACATTTGAATCTGTTGTATCATGGACAATAACCCGTTAGCCCGGGTGGGGGATAAATGATCCTTGAGTCCTATCTTTTCAATGAAATCCATATTTGAATCCAGTATTTCTTCCGGTGTATGTCCTGAAAAAACCTGAACGAGCAAGGATATGATTCCTTTGGTAATCAGCGCATCGCTGTCTGCCTTGAAGAAGAGTTTTCCGTTCTCTCTTCTGACATCAAGCCAAACCCTTGATTGACATCCTTTTATAAGATTCTTTTCTTGTTTGGAACTATCGTCCAAAGGGGGAAGGTTTTTACCCAGTTCAATCAGGTATTCGTATTTATCCATCCAATCTTCCAAAAAGGAAAATTCTTCCACCACCTTTTGCTGCTTTTCCTGTATGGTCATAAATATGATGCTTTAACGAAGTATCTTAAGTATTTTTTTCAAAGAATCCACAAAAAAATGGAGTTCTTCCACTGTGTTATACAAGGCAAAGGAAGCCCGCAGAACGGAAGTCAGGTTCAGTCGCGCCAGCAAAGGCTCGGCACATAACATTCCGGAACGGGCCGCTATTCCCATTTTATCCAGCATCATAGCAATGTCGGAGGGATGTGCGCCTTCGATGGACATGGAAAAAACGGGTATTTTTTCATAAACCTGACCGTAATAGGTTCCGGGCATGCCGTAAATGGTGCATCCGTCAATTTCCCGGAGCAATTGCAGCCCTTTTTCCGTCAGGGTTTTTTCATATTCCTCTATGCTTCCGTTGTCCAGGCCCTGAACAAATTCCACAGCAGCCCCAAGTCCCGCCACTCCCGTAAAATTGGCAGTTCCGGCCTCAAATTTCAAGGGAAGCTGTGCATAGGTAGTGCCTTTTTCCAACGAGACACTTTCTATCATATCTCCTCCACCCTGCCACGGGACCATTTCTTCCAGGTATTTTTCTTTTCCGTACAGGATACCTGTTCCCGTAGGTCCATAAAGCTTATGTCCTGAAAACACATAAAAATCGGCATCCATCTGCCTTACGTCCACTTTTTGATGGACGATCCCCTGGGCACCGTCCACAGCCACTGGAACCTGGTAATAATGGGCAATGCGAATGATTTCTGCAAGCGGATTCACTATTCCCAGAACATTGGAAATGTGTGTTATGGCCAACAATTTTGGCGGATCTCCCGGTTTGTCCAGTATTTGTTCCAGTTTTTTGGGGTCAAGTGCCCCGGTATCATCCATTTCCCAGACTTCCAGCAATGCCCCCGTACGTTGACACATCATTTGCCAGGGAACAATATTGGAATGATGCTCGGTCTGTGTGATGATAATACGGTCTCCCGGGCGCACGTACGTTTGTCCAAAAGAAAAAGCCAGCAGATTCAATGAAGCGGTTGTTCCGGCTGTAAAAATAATTTCGTTTTCAGAAGCGGCATTGATAAAATCCCGGATGGTCTTACGTGCTTTGTCATACCTTTCGGTACATGCAACACTAAGGTAATGAACAGCCCTGTGAATGTTGCCGTTAATCCCTCCGTTCATTTCCCTGAGTACTTCCAGAACCGATTCCGGTTTTTGTGTCGTGGCGCTGTTATCCAGGTAAACAAGAGGCTTTCCGTACACTTTCTGTTGCAGGGCAGGAAATTGAGCCCTGATTTGTGATATATTCATAGTTCAAAGATAATAAATGTATATTTGCAGTGTGCATAAAATACCGTTAAAATGTATGAATACATAAAGGGATCCGTGGTGTATGCGGATCCAACGCAAGCTGTTGTTGAAACTTCCGGGATCGGTTACCACATAATGATATCGCTACAAACTTACTCTGCCATTCATACGCAAAAAGACATCCTTTTATGGCTGCATTTGCTGGTCAAGGAAGATGCTCATTTACTATACGGTTTTGCCACCCGGGATGAACGCGAAATTTTCCGTCTTTTAATCAGTGTTTCCGGAGTGGGACCAAATACGGCACGAATGATCCTTTCTGCCATGAGCAATGAAGAAATCCGGGATGCCTTGATAACTTCTGATGTGGTCAGAATAAAAAGCATTAAGGGTATCGGCACCAAAACAGCAGAAAGGATGATCATAGAATTGAAAGACAAAATGATGAAAGTAGGGCTTGAATCTTCTCCATCAGGAAGTTCTCTTCAACCTGTTTCAGAAACCGGCACGGAAGCTGCCGCAGCATTGCAGCAATTGGGATTTCAAAGGTCAGCCGTAGAAAAAGTGCTTTCCCGGCTTCAAAAAGAGAATCCGGCTTACAGCCTGGAAGAATTGATCAGGCATTCTCTTAAGCTTCTATAATTATTTAAATCACTATATTTGTATAACTAATCATTATCATAATTGATTCTTATTACTATGAACATTCCGGAAAATCTCAAGTACACTAAAGAACATGAATGGGTAAAAATTGAAGGAGATCTGGCAATTGTAGGTGTTACCGAACATGCACAGGCTCAATTAGGTGACATTGTTTTTGTTGATATTCAAACTGTTGGTGAAACGATGGACAAGGATGAAGTCTTTGGTGCCATAGAAGCGGTTAAAACCGTTGCCGATGCCTTTATGCCGTTATCCGGAACAGTAGAAGAAGTGAACGAAGCCCTGGAAGGAGATCCCCAATTGGTCAATAAAGATCCATACGGCGAAGGTTGGATGGTTAAAATAAAAATGACTGCCCCGGAGGAAGTGGAAACATTGCTTGATGCCGCCGCCTACGGGAAACTGATCTCGTAAATGAGAACCAGCTTCGGAAGCGATAATCATTCCGGTGTGCATCCTCTTGTACTAAAGGCTATAGAGGAAGCAAACGATGATTATCAACTCTCCTATGGAGAAGACGAATATTCGGAACGGGCCGTTGACCTGTTCCGAAGTTTTTTTGGTCCGCAAACCAGTGTTTTCTTTGTTTTCAACGGCACCGGGGCAAATGTTCTTTGCCTGCAGGCGCTTACACAACCTTATCATTCCGTGATATGTGCACGCACGGCGCACATCAATCAGGATGAGTGCGGCGCTCCCGAACGTTTTACGGGTTGCAAACTCATACCCGTGGAAACAAAAAACGGAAAACTGACCCCGGCTCTTGTAAAACCCTTTTTGCAAGGCTTTGGATTTCAACACCATTCGCAGCCAAAAGTCATTTCCATTTCCCAAACCACAGAACTGGGAACCGTTTACACTCCTGAAGAAATTACGGCCCTGGCAGATCTGGCTCACCGGCATCAAATGTACCTGCACATGGACGGCTCCAGACTTGCCAATGCCGCGGCTTATCTTGATCTTTCACTGGATAGTATCACCGTAAAGGCAGGCGTTGATGCTTTGTCTTTCGGAGGCACAAAAAACGGAATGCTGATGGGTGAAGCCGTAGTGTTTTTTCATCCTGAACAGGCTGAAAATTTCATGTATATCAGAAAACAATCCATGCAATTGTTTTCCAAGGGTCGTTACGTCGCGGCTCAATACCTGGCATACCTGGAAAACGACTTGTGGTTGGACAATGCCCGTTATGCCAATGCCATGGCCCGGTACCTGGCTGTTGAAACACGCGATATTCCCGGAGTGACCATTACGCAAAAAGTGGAAAGCAATGCGGTATTTGCCATTATTCCGGAAAAGGCACGTGAAAAACTTGCTGAAAAACATTTCTTTTATACATGGGATGAAGCTACCGGGGAAGTTCGCTGGATGTGTTCTTTCAATACCCGAAAATCCCATATTGATGCATTTGTAAACGATTTAAAAAATACTTTATTATGAACGAAGAAGTAAAAATCACCAGGCTTTTTGACTTGTTGGAACGTCTGCAGGTTACTTATCCTAAAGAAGATATCCTGGCAGGAAAAGTGAATGGCTCATGGAAAAAATACAGTTCAAAGGAGTATTCCGAAATATCACACTCGTTCGCATTCGGCTTTTTGGAACTGGGCCTAAAACCGGGAGATAAGGTTATAACAGTCATGAATAATCGTCCCGAGTGGAATTTTACAGACATGGGAACTGCACTTTCCGGTTTGGTGCATGTGCCGGTTTACACGACTTTAAGTGAAGACGATTACCTGTATATCATTCCCCATTCAGACGCAAAAGTCATGATTATTGGAACGGCCGCTTTGTATAAGCACCTGGCACCCGTCATTGCCAAATTGGAAAACCCGCCTATGATCTTTACCATAGATGAAGTGGAAAACGTCCGGAATCTTGAGGAAATCCGTCAATCAGGCGAAAAAAACAAAGACAAATGGAGTCCGGTAATTGAAGAGAATAAGAAAACCATCACGCCCGATACACTTCTTACCATCATTTATACTTCCGGAACTACGGGAACACCAAAAGGCGTCATGCATGCACACAGCAGTATTGTCTTTAACTTCCTTGGACATGCGGCTCAACAGGTAATGAACTCTTCACACCGTTACCTGAGTTTTCTGCCTTTATGCCACATCTACGAAAGGACTATGAACTATGAGTTCCAGTCTTTAGGGATCAGCATTTATTATGCAGAAAACATGGGAACCATTGCCCGTGACCTGAAAGATATACAAGCAGACGGTTTCTGTGCCGTTCCCAGGGTTATTGAGATGATGTACAAAAAATTGGAAGATGCAGGAAAAAGCCTTACCGGAATTAAAAAAATCATCTACAAATGGGCCTGGAATTTTGGCAATACATTTGATTATGAAAACCTGACCTTATGGCGTGTAACTCTTAACAAACTGTTTGACAAACTGGTATATAGCAAATGGAGAGCCAACCTGGGCGGTCACGAAATGCTGATAGTAACCGGCGGATCTTCCATACGCGCCTGTATCATACGGCTTTTCTCAGCAGCAAAGATGTACATTTATGAAGGATACGGACTTACAGAAACTGCCCCCGTAATTGCCGTTAACAACCCCAAAGACAGAATTCGGAAAATCGGAACAGTCGGAAAAATCATGGAGGGAACCGAGGTGAAGTTTGCCCCTGACGGAGAGATTCTTACCCGGGGCCCTCACGTAATGATGGGGTACTACAAAGATCCCGAGGCAACCCGCGAAGCCATTGACAGTGACGGCTGGTTCCATACCGGTGATGTCGGAGAAATGGTTAATGGCATTTTTCTGCGTATAACCGATCGTAAAAAAGAGATTTTCAAACTTTCCAACGGAAAATACGTGGCTCCTCAACTTGTTGAGAACAAACTCAACGAATCTCCGTATATTGAAAGCTCCCTGGTTATTGGCAGCAATGAAAAGGTAGCCTCTGCCATAATAATTCCCAACGGCGTATTGGTACAGGATTGGGCCGCACACCACAAAATGGTATTTCAGGACATGGATAATTTGTACACAACAAAAGAGGTGAATGATTTGATCCGCAAAGAAATAGAGCGCATAAACAAATCTCTTGCCCCTCACGAACAGATTAAGTTTTTCCGGCTTGTGGATGATGAATGGACTACGGCTAACGGCCTGCTTTCACAAACGCTTAAATTACGCAGGGCGCAATTGAACAAACATTACGAGAAAATCATAGCTGATATCTACAGTGATTCGAAAGGCAAATGATCAGGACAAAACAGCACTCCGGGAAATCTGGAGTGCTGCTTTTAAGGATCCGCCTGTTTATGCGGATTTTGTCACTCAATACTGCCTGAAACTCGGATCGGTTCTCTACGATGACCAGGGCAGGTCTTTCGTCACCTTATTCCCCCTGACACTGATAAAAGAAGGCAAAATCCTTTTAAATGGTTTTTACCTGTACGGATTGGCCACACATCCTTCTCAACAGGGAAAAGGGTTTGCTTCCCGCTTGCTTTCCCGGGCGGTTGAAAACACGTCATTTTGCCTGCTTTATCCGGCAACTTCTGAATTACAGCGCTTTTATCATAAAAGAGGTTTTACAACACCGGTACGTATCCCTGAGCCTGTGATCCAAAATAAAACCGCACCCTGTGTCATGGATATCAAGCCGGAATTCCTTTACAAACAATATCTAAAAGATGCCCGGAAACAGAAATTTGCTTTTCTGTGGCCGGAACCCATGTTTCATTTTGCTCTTGAGGAATGCCTGTTCAGAAAAGGATTTGTAATTCCGCCCTGGTTCTGTTACCCGGAAGAAGAACAGGTGCTGTGCAAACCTTATGTACAGATAAAAAAACTACTTGTTGAATCTTATATACAAGGATGGGGGTTTTTTAAGGAGAAGGTCCCCGGATTGGAAACGGGAGTAAGTGTATTCTATCTTCCTTTAGACTGAATATCAGAATGTTATCCTGTAATAACCCAATGGTAGCAACCCGGTTTGGTACGTTGTTTTCATGTCTTCCAGCTTAACATCGTATTCGTATGAATAGACGTTTTTCCGGTTAGTGAAATTTCGTATCTCAACACCTATTTCGTGTGTAATATTCCTTTGCTGGATTTTGGCCCATGCCTTTAAGTCTCCCCGCATATAAAACGGATGTTGCGGAACATATGCTTCCTCGTAGATATACACCGTTGCTTTACTCGCCCTGGACGCTTCCAGGTCTACCGGAATATAACGTTGTCCCCCTGCCAGTGCAAATTTGATGTCTCCCCCGAAAGACCATATGTTTTTTGCCGAAGGGTTTTTGGTGATTTCAAATTCTTTGCCTATCAACAAATTGGATACAAAATTACCATTATACCTGGTATTTCTCAAAATGTTGTCAATGCTTCTGAACTTACTTTCAAACACAGAAGCCGTAACCATATAATACCAACCTTGTGAGAGAAAACGTTCCAGGGTGAGTTCCAATCCATAATTGTAACCGGTTCCGTCACTTACATATACCCTGCCGTATTTATCAAATTGCATACCTCCAAGATTGATCACCGAATAATACGGTTCATAAAGATCCACAGGAATGTTGTACAGGTATTGATAATATACTTCGGCTTTCAATCGTGTTGCCGGGGCAAGTCGCCACTGATACCCCAAAACCAGGTGATGGGCCCTTGTCATGTCCAAATATTTGTTAGGATAAATCTTGCTGTCTACAGCCTGTGAAAACAATTTGGTCATATAAATTTCCAAACCCTGGTATTGACTGTGCAAACCGTATCCAAAAGTCAGTTCGTGCTTATCCTTGAATTTCCATGAAACCCCCACCCGGGGATCGATGTTCCAGGTTTGGTTGAGTATCAGGAACTGCGCATTTACACCGGCATCCAGTGTCAATTTTGCGGTAGCTCTGTAAGACAATTCAGAAAAACCCTGTAATTGAAAAGTATACCCGACTTCGTTCACGTCTTTGGGGTACGTTGTCTGTGAATAATCATTGGATATAAACTTGTAAGCCAGTCTTTTACCTGTTACGCCCGAACGCAGGGAGAGCCTACTCCCCAGTTTCGCGTTGTGAACGGCCTGTATGCTTTGAAATTCCCTCATCAGCAAGGCATCCTGACTCCGTTCCTTTTGAAGAGAAGCGGGATTCAGGGAATCGATTTGTGCCGAGAAGGAAGACAGCGAACTGGCCAGGGAAACGTTTAATGACTGGTTGTGCCCAAGCGTTTTCTTGTATTGTACACCTACCACGCCCATTCCGGACTGTGTGGCAATATCATCACCGTAATTGTAAAAATCGGATTCTCCGTTTACAATACTCACGTTTCCTAAACCACCTATGGCAAACAGTGAAAATGTTCCGCTTTTGGGTGTGGGGATATTTACTTTAGCCGTGAAGTCCTGGTAGCGCGGAACCGCAGATCCGGTGCCGAATTCAAAACCCAGATATGCCAGTGCATCCAGAAAAGAATACCTGTAAGAAGCTAAATATGAAGCCTTTAGTTTTTTTGAAATAGGGCCTTCCACCCCGAATTCCATACCGTTAATCCCCAATTGCCCGGTAAATTCGTGTACATCGTAATTACCTTCACGCAAATGGATGTCAAAGACACCCGAATACGCATTTGTGTATTCCGCCGGAAAGGCACTTGTATAAAAATCCGAGTTTGACAAAGTGTTCACATTCAACATACTGATAGCCCCGCCCGTAGCTCCTCCGTCAGCAAAATGGTTGGGATTGTATATATCTACGCCTTCCATACGCCATAACAAACCAAAAGGCGAATTCCCCCGAACCACTATATCGTTGCTCGAATCGTTGGGTGTGCCAACACCGGCGAAATTTTGTGCCATTCTTGAAATATCATTCATGGCCCCGGCATATCTTTCTGCATCGGCAACGGAAAAAGTCCTTCCGGAAACCGATGCCATTTCATTCACCGGACGCAGTTTGTCCCTTTCTGCAGTAATCACCAATTCCTCAACAGTCAGCACATCTTCTCTCATTTTTACATTCAGGACCAGCTCTTTTCCGGAATTCAATGCAATATTCTCCATGTAAATGGTTTCCATTCCTATGCTTGAAAAAAGCACAGTTATTCTTCCCACAGGAACATTCGGAACATTGTAATATCCGTCAATATCACTATAGGTGGTAAGGTAGCCGCTGTTATTTACAACTACGGCAACTCCCACAAGGGGCTGGCCCGAGACTTGATCCACTACCCTTCCTTTTACGGTTTGTACCATCTGCTGCTGGGCAGAAGTCTGTACAAACATCATAATAAAGGTGAGCCACAAAAGGAATCGTTTCACAATAAATGTTAAATTTTTATATATACAAATTGACAAAAGTAGCACATTTTTTTAGTCCTCCATTCAGCATTTTCAGAAGAATTTTGTATCTTTTATTTAAATAGAGAATACTTTTTGATTTACTATCAGCGCTTTGCTGATTTTTATCGTCCCAAATACAGCAGTAAAACAGAAATATCTGCAGGAGAGACGCCCGGGATCCTGGAAGCTTGACCTATAGTCTTTGGTCTTATTCGCAACAGCTTTTGTCTGGACTCGGTAGACAATGAGTTTATTGTGCTATAATCAAATTTATCAGGGATTGTTACGGAATCCAGTCTAAGTATTTTTTGAGCAAAAGCGGCTTCTCTTTCTATATATCCCTTGTACTTAATCGCAATTTCTACAGATTCGTATATTTCTTCAGAAAAAGGATCCGAATCACAAAGTGTTCCACGTGGAACAAATTCCCTGATTGAATTCCAAGACACTTGTGGACGAGACAGCAACTCGGAAAACTTCTTTTTTGTTTCTATTGGAGTAGTATTTCCCTTTTTTAATATTGAGTTTGCATCTTCCGGCTTAATTGAGTTTTGTTCCAGCCATTGAAGCAATGCATCTCTCTTTTCAATTTTCTCTGAAAATTTTTCGTATCTTGATTTATCTGCAAGACCCAATTCGTAACCCAAAGAAGTCAACCTTTCATCAGCATTGTCCTGTCTCAACAATATTCGATGTTCAGCTCTTGAAGTAAACATCCTGTAAGGTTCATCCACTCCTTTTGTTATCAAATCATCAATTAGAACCCCAATATATGCCTGATCCCTTTTTAGTATTATCGGATCCATACCGTTAAGTTTACGGTGCGCATTAATACCGGCCATGATTCCTTGTGCTGCTGCTTCCTCATATCCTGTTGTCCCGTTTATCTGACCTGCAAAATATAAAAAAGGAATTCTTTTTACTTCCAGAGAATGCAATAATTGTGTAGGAGGAAAGTAATCGTATTCAATTGCATAAGCAGGCCGATAAAAAACAGCGTTCTCGAAACCGCAGATTCTTCTAAACGCCTGATATTGAATATCTATTGGCAAAGAAGATGAAAATCCCTGCAAATAGTATTCATAGGTGTTCCAGCCCTCAGGTTCCAAAAATAGCGGGTGTTGTTCTTTTCCTTCAAAGGTTTTCAACTTATCTTCTATACTTGGACAATACCTGGGACCCTTGCCTCCTATTCTTCCTGCAAAAAGCGGAGAATCATTAAAGCCTTCTTTTAACTTCTCGTGTACTGCGGAATTAGTATAAATTATATAACAAGGCTTTTGCGTTCCGCATTTTTGGATTGCCGACGGTTCTTCCAGAAAAGTGAATTTTTTTGGACTCGGATCACCCGGTTGTAAATCGAGTTTTGAGAAATCTACGGTTCGTCCATCTATTCTCGGAGGTGTTCCCGTCTTCATTCTTTCTACCTCTATTCCCCTATCTTTTAATTGTTTACTTAAACCAATCGCCGGCGGTTCACCCATCCGTCCGGCAGGAGATGATTTCCATCCAATAAATATTTCTCCGTTTAAAAACGTTCCGTTTGTAAGTATGACAGCACCTGCGAAAAAATCCTGGCCGAATTCTGTTTTAATACCGCAAACCCTCTCTCCGTCAAAGAGTAATGCTACTACCTGATCCTGCCACATGTAAAGGCCCGGAGTGTTCTCAAGCACATGCCTCCATTCTGCGGAAAATTGCATTCTGTCACATTGTGCCCTGGGACTCCACATGGCAGGTCCTTTTGACTTATTTAACATTCGAAATTGTATGGTGCTTCTGTCGGTTACAAGTCCTATCGCGCCCCCCATTGCGTCTATTTCTCTGATTATCTGACCCTTCGCTATGCCCCCCATTGCCGGATTACAGGACATGTGTGCCATTTTTGTCATATCCATGGTTACCAGCAGTGTTTTTGATCCGAGTTTTGCAGCCGCATAGGCAGCTTCACACCCTGCATGTCCCGCTCCTACAACAATTATGTCGTATTCAAATTTCATTTTCCCTCCTTTCTGTGAATAATCTCAAAGCAGCATCTTCCGCTTTTCTCATTTCTGTCTGCTGCTCTTTTGTGGAATCATCTTTTCCCGTTAAATGCAATATTCCGTGTATAATTACTCTTAATATTTCGTTTTTAAAAGTTTGTACGTACTTTTTTGCGTTTAACCGAACCGTTTCTACATCTATGAAGATGTCTCCGTCTATTTTTGTGCTTTTCGCCTCTGTATATGGAAACGTAATTACGTCCGTGTAATAATCGTGCTTCAGGTACTTTTTGTTTATTTCCAACAAATACTCTGAATCACAGAAAATTATATTGATGTCTCCTGTTTTTTTCCCGTAACTGTCTAATACTGTCCTTATCCAGGATTTTATGGCACGTCTGTTGCTTAATTTAAAATCAGTATTGTAGATGTGAAAAAGTATCATAATTTTGTTTTGTACAGCGGCAAAAGTACGAAATTGTTTTTTAAAATATTTTGTTTACATTTGCAAGCCTTGATGGGCCATTAGCTCAGTTGGCTAGAGCGCTTGCATGGCATGCACGAGGTCGTCGGTTCGATTCCGACATGGTCCACAAATTAACGTTTAATTACAATGAAAACTAAGAAAAGTCCTAAGGCGAATCTTGAAAACAAAAGAGTACTTTTTATTGAAATCGGATTGATTTTCGCCCTGCTTGTAGTCCTGGCTGCTTTCGAGTATAAAACTTACGACAAAGACGTAAGTATGCTTACTTCCGATATTCAGCAGGTTATTGAGGAAGAACAGATCCCAATTACCATGGAGACACCTCCCCCGCCCCCTGAAATGCCGAAAGCACCCGTCCTTTCAGATGCCATTGAGATCGTTGATGACGACATTACCATTGAAGAGGATATTTTCATTGAAACCGAAGACGATGCCAGTTTTGCAGTAGAAATTCGTGATTACATTGAATATTCAGAGGAGGAAGACGTTGAAGAAGAAGAAATTCCCCTTGCCATTGTTGAAGAAAAGCCTTCATTTATGGGTGGAGATGAAAACACTTTCACAAAATGGGTTTTTGAACGTATAGTTTATCCCGAAGTAGCTAAAGAAAACGGAGTTCAGGGACGCGTGGTTCTTAGCTTTATTGTAGATGCTGACGGATATGTCAAAAATGTTACTGTTTTACGTGGTGTTGATCCTTCCATAGACAAAGAAGCCGTACGCGTTGTTTCTTCTTCACCCAGATGGAAACCGGGAAGACAACGTGACAAAGCCGTAAGGGTTCGTTACAACTTCCCCCTGAACTTCCAGCTCAGGTAATTGCCGGTCACACGCATTCAAAGATAAAGCGCTCCTGTATTACGAGCGCTTTTTTTACACTATATGACATTGGATAACACTAGAGACAGAGCCGTTTTTGTTGGCGTTCAAACTCCCGGAATTGATTCCGGGGTTTTTAACGAATACCTGGACGAACTGGAATTTTTGGCAGAAACCGCAGGTGTTGATGCCGGAGGGCGCTTCATCCAACGCTTGGAAAAACCGCTTACCGGCACATACCTGGGAAGCGGGAAACTGGAAGAATTGGCCGCTTACATTAAAGCAGAAGAAATTTCCGTTGCCATATTTGATGATGAACTATCCCCTTCTCAACTTCGCAACCTTGAAAGGACGCTTTCCTGCAAGGTTCTTGACAGAACCAATCTTATTCTGGATATTTTTGCCCAGCGTGCAAAAACTGCCTATGCAAAAACCCAGGTTGAATTAGCTCAGTATCAATATCTTTTACCTCGTCTGACAAGGATGTGGACACACCTTGAGCGTCAACGCGGCGGTATTGGTATGCGAGGTCCCGGTGAATCACAGCTTGAGACCGACCGCCGTATCATTCTTGATAAAATTTCCGGACTTAAAGAAAAACTTAAAAAAATTGACCGGCAGATGATTTCTCAGCGTGGAAATCGCGGCTCTTTGGTAAGAATGGCATTAGTCGGTTATACAAACGTTGGTAAAAGCACCCTTCTAAACCTGTTGGCCAAAACCGATGTGTTTGCCGAGAATAAGCTTTTTGCAACATTGGATACCACTGTTAGAAAAGTGGTTGTAGACAATATTCCGTTCCTTTTAAGCGATACTGTAGGCTTCATTCGCAAACTCCCCACGCAGCTTGTTGAATCTTTTAAAAGCACGCTTGATGAAGTGCGTGAAAGTGATGTGCTGATTCATGTAGTTGACATATCTCATCCCAATTTTGAAGAAATGATGCATGTTGTAAATCAGACATTACAGGAGATCGGCTGCGCAAACAAGCCTGTATACCTTGTATTCAACAAAATTGACGCCTACCGGGAAAGGGAAACGGAAGATGGTCCTGTGGGTCTGAATGACCTTAAAAACACCTGGATCTCAAAAATCCACATTCCATGTATTTTTATTTCCGCAAAGGAAAAGATCAACATTGACAAGCTACGTAAAGACCTTTACGGTATGGCCGCTGAAGTGCAGTCAGGACGTTATCCGTTCGGTACATTTCTTTGGTAGCTGTCGTTACCTTGACTTTTTAATATTCTGATATTGAGCTTTTTAAATATCCAATTGGCATATTTTTTGCATGTTTTCAATTAGAGACAATATTGTCCTAATCAAAGCTCTAATGCCATGAAGACTAAGAAAAGCCCTAAAGCAGATCTTGAGAACAAAAGAGTTCTTTTTATTGAGATCGGCCTGGTGATTGCTCTTTCTATCGTTCTTGGAGCTTTTGAATACAAGACATACGATAGAAATGTCAGTATGATCACTGCCGATATTCAGCAAATCATTGAAGAAGAACAGATTCCCATCACTATGGAAACACCGCCCCCGCCTCCTGAAGCACCTAAAACACCTGTTCTTTCGGATGCTATTGAGATCGTAGATGACGACATAGTCATTGAAGAAGACATCTTCATTGAAACCGAGGACGATGCTTCCTTTGCCGTTGAGATACGAGATTATATCGAATACGAAGAAGAAGAAGCTGTTGAAGAAGAGGAAATACCCCTGGCCATTGTAGAAGAAAAACCTTCTTTCATGGGTGGGGATGAGAACACGTTTACAAAATGGGTACACGAAAGGATTATCTATCCTGAAGTAGCCAAGGAAAACGGTGTTCAGGGACGTGTGGTTCTTACTTTCATTGTAGATGCAGACGGATACGTCAAAAATGTAACCGTATTGCGAGGTGTTGATCCTTCCATAGACAAAGAGGCTGTCCGGGTTGTTTCTTCTTCACCCAGATGGAAACCGGGAAGACAACGGGATCGGAATGTAAGAGTACGTTACAATTTCCCTCTGAACTTTCAGCTTAGATAAGAGAAACCACTTCAGTAGGTTCCTCCAGGAATCCGTTGTGTCCTGAATTTTTAAGGAACAATGTTTTTGCATTGGTAAAGATTGAGGCCGTTTCTTGTGCCTTTTCCACGGAAATATAGTGATCCTGCATGCCAAAAATAAAATGCAGGGGAACGGACATCGTTTTTAGAAAGTCCGCATAAGACGGTCTTTCTTTCATTCCTTTCAGGCTGGCTTCTATTCCCTCCGGGTCATGTACCCGGGACATAAAAATTGTATTTTCTATAACGGAAGCCATCCTTACCCTGTTTTCCGGAGCATACATCAAGGGAATGTCCCGGGCAGCCACTTCTTCCAATTTGCCTTTCCTTATAAGGTCAATATCCCTGTCCCTGTCCACTTTCTTTTCACTGCTGTCAGGAAATGGAAGTGAATGCATTAACAGGAGTTTCTTTACCATTTGCGGGTATTTCATGCAAAAAGCCTGGGCAACATATCCTCCCATGGAATGACCTGCCATCATGATATCGGTGATCTTTTCTTTTTGCAGGTACTCAAATATTACATCAGCCTGCTTCTCCATATGGTTTACGGCAAATGTACCACTCAGTCCGTGTCCCGGGAGATCGGGTGCTATGGTACGAAACGAATCTTCAAGCAAAACCCGGAACGAATCCCATATTTCGTGAGTTTCCAGGTACCCGTGAAGCAGCACCAGGGGCATTTTTCCCGTCTTTGTATCAGAAACAAGCACAGGGATTTGTTCAATCATGTAAAACGCGTTCATATTGATTTTTTTATAATTTTGCATTAATCTATGCCGGTAATTAACTATAAGCGTCTTTCCGGGATTATAACGGCTTCTGCTGTCGTTATCCTTGCATTGTACGGATGTAGCGGCAATCCTGCCAAATTCGTAGAGAACGCTTTTGTGGGTACGTGGCAAATTGATACCTCCAGAGTCAGCGTTTCCGTTTCCGTAGATGCAGGAGAAACATCTGACCTTCAGGTTTTTTTGCCTTTCATAACCGATAACTATCAAAACATCCGCCTGTTGCTCAAAGAACCGGCAACCATCAACGTGGCACAGTCTTCCGTTGAAGATCCCTATACCGGTATTTATTCACTGGTCTTTTCTTCCGGGGATGTATACACAAGTTCCTACAAATTGGTTCGTAATATTTTATTTCTCAATCTTTCTGATAAATCCGGCAATAGTTTCACCATACCCTGCCAGGCAGACGGCAATACATTACAGATTCTTTATTCCACGCCATACATGAAAGCCCTTATAAGGGACTACATCGAAGAATTCTATCCGGAACAGGCCCAAACTTTTCTAACTGTGCTTTCTTCCATCACCGTTACTCTTGAAGGTCTGAGTGTTTACAATACAAGAACTCGCGGTTCAGGCGGGCAATATGTGCAACCGTGATTTTTTTGGGACATTCCATCTGACACGTTCCAATATTTGTACAGGAACCAAAACCCAATTCATCCATTTTCAGCACCATGGCCCTTGCCCGGCGAGAAGCCTCCGGTTTTCCCTGCGGCAACAGGGACAACGCACTTACCCTGGAAGCCACAAAAAGCATAGCCGATCCGTTCTTGCACGAAGCCACACACGCCCCGCAACCAATGCACGAAGAGGCATCCATGCTCTCCTCGGCTTTTTCCCTTGAAACAAGTGTTGTATGAGCTTCCGGTGCACTTCCTGTATTTACACTCACAAATCCCCCTGCCTGTAATATTTTATCGAATGCGTTCCGGTTTACCATCAAATCCTTAATAACCGGGAAAGCCTTGCTCCTGAATGGTTCTACAGTAATTTCACTGCCATCCCTGAAACGTCTCATATACAACTGGCACGTAGTTATGCCATCATCCGGCCCGTGAGGTCTTCCGTTGATGTATAAACCGCAAGCCCCGCAGATTCCTTCCCGGCAATCGTGGTCAAAGGCTATGGTTTCCTTGTTTTCTTTTACCAGTTTGTTGTTAAGCATATCTAGCATTTCCAGGAATGAGGTATCCCCATCTACCTGATCAATAGCATAATGCTCAAAGCACCCTTTTGCCCGGGGTGCGGCCTGACGCCATATTTTCAATGTAAAGTGCATTTTACTTATACTTACGTTCGGTTACATGTATATACCTGAATTCCAAGGGTTCCTTATGCAATTCGGGTTCGCTGCCCGGACCTTTGTATTCCCAGGCGGCAACGTACTGGAATTCTTTGTCGTTTCTGAGCGTCTCTCCGTCTTTGGTCTGGCTTTCTACCCTGAAATGGCCTCCGCAGGATTCTTTCCTGTGCAATGCGTCCCGGACCATCAATCCTGCCAACAACAAAAAGTCCTCCAGATGCAAAGCCTTTTCCAGCTCCTGGTTTACGGTTTTGTCACTGCCCGGTATCCCGGTTTCCTTGCCAAAGCGTTCGCGGAGAACTTCCAGACCGTCAAATGTTTCAGTCAACCCTTGGGCAGACCTTATGATTCCTGCGTGTTCCCACATCAATTGGCCGAGTTGGCGGTGCAAATCGTCCACCGGCGTGCGTCCTCTTATCTCCATCAGATTACGGATCCTTTGTTTTACTTTTTCCGAGGCTTGTACAAAAGCCGGATGTGCCATTTCGGGAAGCAACTCTCCGATCTTTGTTGACAAATAATCCGGCAGTGTATAAGGCAATATGAAGAACCCGTCCGCCAAACCCTGCATCAGAGCAGAAGCACCCAACCTGTTGGCTCCGTGATCGCTGAAATTGGCTTCTCCTATGGCAAACAAACCTTTGATGGTTGTCATTAGGTTGTAATCAACCCATAAACCGCCCATTGTGTAGTGCATGGCGGGAAATATCTGCATGGGTTCTTTATACGGGTTTTCATCCGTTATTTTTTCATACATCTGGAATAAATTCCCGTATTTTCTTTCTATCATTTCCCTGCCTTTTGTTTCAAGGGCTTTCTCAAAATCCAGAAATACGGCTTTTCCTGTTTTGTTGACACCAAGTCCTGCATCACAGCGCTCTTTGGCAGCCCTGGATGCTACATCACGAGGGACCAGGTTCCCGTAAGCGGGATATCTGCGTTCCAAATAATAATCCCTTTCATCTTCAGGAATATCAGATGGTTTCAACGACCCTTCCTGCAAGCGTTTTGCCAGGGATTTGTCTTTGGGGACCCATATTCTTCCGTCGTTTCTCAGCGACTCACTCATCAATGTCAGTTTGGACTGATGTGTCCCGTGTACCGGTATGCATGTGGGATGTATCTGTACAAATCCCGGATTGGCAAAAAAAGCGCCGTTTTTCCAGCATTGCACCAGTGCCGAGGCATTGGAACTCATGCCGTTGGTAGATAGGAAATACACATTGGAATAGCCGCCCGTGGCCAAAACCACCGCGTGGGCAGGATACTTTTCTATCCTGCCGGTAACCATGTCCCTTGTAATAATGCCTTTTGCCTGTCCTTCAATAACCACCAGATCCATCATCTGGTGCCGGCAATGCACCGTTACATTTCCCAGGGCAACCTGACGGTTCAGCGCTCCGTAGGCGGCAAGCAACAGTTGCTGTCCGGTCTGCCCCCGGGCATAAAAGGTCCGGCTTACCTGCGATCCCCCGAAAGAGCGGTTGTCCAGGTACCCCGCGTAATCACGGGCAAAAGGCACGCCAAGAGCCACGCAATGATCAATGATGGCGTTACTGACCTCGGCAAGCCTGAAAACATTGGCCTCGCGCGATCGGAAATCACCGCCTTTCAAAGTATCCATGAACAACCTTTGTACGGAATCGTTGTCGTTCCTGTAATTTTTTGCGGCATTGATACCTCCCTGGGCCGAGACTGAATGGGCTCTTCTGGGGGAATCTCCCATACAAAAAACATTGACGCGGTATCCCTGCTCTCCGAGTGCTGCCGCAGCCGATGCTCCGGCCAATCCGGTTCCTACCACGATTATATGCATCCGGCTTCTGTTGGCCGGGGAAACAGTTTTCAGATTTTCCTTGTGGAGCGTCCATTTTTGATCCAGCGGACCTTCGGGGATTTTTGCATTCAGAATTCCGGCCATCGTATTTTTCAGCTTTATTTGACAAAAATACAAAACAATGATGAGATGCAATTTTTTCATAACTTAGACGCATGAAACGTATATTTTACTTCGGAATTGCGGTTTTAACCGTGATCTGTGTTTCCTGCGGCAATACACAGGAAACGGCACCCCTGCGTACAGGGGCTGAAAATACCGGGGCATACCTCTCCCTGATCCGGGGGAAAAGGGTAGGCTTACTGACCAATCATACCGCCCTTATAGATTCTACGCACCTTGTAGACAGTCTCACAAGTCTGGGGGTGGATCTGAAAATGATCTTTGCTCCGGAACACGGTTTCCGGGGAAACGAAGATGCCGGTTCACACATCGCTCATCAAACAGATCCGAAGACAGGCATACCCATCATATCTGTTTACGGAGCGGGATTCATTCCGGCAGACAGCCTTATGCAACAACTGGATGTTGCCATTTTTGATATCCAGGATGTTGGATTGCGTTTTTATACTTATCTCTCATCCATGTATTATTTTATGGAGGCCTGTGCCCGGAACAACGTACCCCTCATTGTTCTGGACAGGCCCAATCCCAACGGTCATATAGTATCCGGTCCTGTCCTGGACATGAAATACCGTTCTTTTGTGGGTCTGATACCCATTCCGGTGGTTCACGGCATGACCCTGGGAGAGCTTGCCGGTATGATCAACGGGGAATTTTGGCTCAAAGACAGCCTGCAGACTCAGCTTACAGTGATTCCCTGCCTGAATTACACACACCAAACCATTTATGAACTCCCGGTGAAGCCGTCACCCAATTTACCCAATAACCGGTCTGTTTACCTTTACCCTTCCATTTGTCCGTTTGAAGGCACGCGTGTGAGCCTGGGACGCGGCACCGAATTTCCTTTCCAGGTTTACGGACATCCCCAAATGACAGGATATGACTTTTCCTTTACGCCGCAACCGGTAGCCGGGGCTATGAATCCGCCGCAAAAAGGAAATCTTTGCTACGGAGTGGACCTGCGGGTTTCTCCTTCAGATGAAATTATCAGGGCTAACGGATTCAACCTGGAGTATGTTATTGATGCGTACCGTAACCTGAATGAAAACACGGGAATAGGTGATGCTTTTTTCACCAATTACTTTGACACCCTTGTGGGGGTGGATTATGTACGGGAAATGATACTCCGGGGCAAGGATGCCGCCTTTATTGCCGAATACTGGCAGGAAGATCTGGAAGCCTTCAAAACAAAAAGAAAGAATTATTTAATATATCCCGAATAATATGAAACGTCTGGTTTTTTTATCATTGGTTATGCTGTTCCTTGTTCCGGGAAATCTGGCAGCCCAGACACACAAGGAAGAAAAAGCAGCCCGCAAGGCCGCTCTGGAAGAACAGGTCTGTAACCTTGTAGAGAGCGGAACGTTTGTAGTATCTTTTGATCGCGCCAATCCGGCCAGGGGAATGTCCCGGACCTTGTCCCCCGATTATGAAATGAAATTTGATAACAAGCGGGTATCCACATACCTGCCCTATTTCGGGAGGTCTTATACCGCTCCCATGGACCCGACTAAACTGGCTATTGAACTCATTGACCAGGAAGTTGATGTGAAAACGGAAAAAGACACAAAAAAGGGGTATTCTCTAACCTTTTCCGCAAAAACCCAAACGAACGAGAACATCACGTTTTACTTGAAGATCACATACAGCGGAATGGCAACCTTATCTATTAACAGCAGTACCCGGGAACCCATATCATTCCTGGGAAATTTGAATATGTAACTATTTATTTATGACCACTTTATTTGCTATTATCATGACCTCCCTGGTGCACCTGATTCCCTTACCTGTAAGCATGGAACCCGGGGAAGGGTTTTTTACACTTAACGACCAAACGCAATTTTTCCTTTCCAAAGAGGCTGCTATGGCAAAAGGTGCGGCTTTGTATTTTGCAGAAACCGTGCAACCCTCTATGGGCATTGATCCTGCTTTTTCAAAAAGCCGACCGGATGCAAACGCCATACTTTTTTCACTCAACAGGTCCTTGCCGTCAGAAGGGTATACACTTTCGGTTGACAATCATATGATTGAAATAAGCGCCGGGGATGATGCCGGGTTTTTTTATGCCATACAAACCCTGTTGCAGTTATTGCCCCCGTATGTTTATCAACCCGTCTATAAACCGGATCAGTATACACCTTCCCTTACGGCAGATATTCCCTGTATCCTTGTTAAAGATTATCCCGCTTACCGACACAGGGGCATGATGCTGGATGTAAGCCGCCAGTTTTACACCGTCGAATACATCAAGCGTTTCATTGACCGGATGGCCGTTCACAAACTGAATCGGTTTCACTGGCACCTTGCAGACGATACCGGGTGGCGCATTGAGATCAAAAAATATCCTTTTCTAACCGATAAAGGAGCGTGGAGGGGACCCGGAGAAGTCCTTCCCACCACTTACGGACATGCCGGTCAAAGATACGGGGGTTTCTATACACAGGAAGATATTCGTGAAATCGTCGCTTATGCAGCGGCACGTCACATTGAGATTATCCCGGAAATTGATCTTCCGGGGCATTCCAAGGCCGCCATTGCCAGTTATCCCAATATCCTTTGTGACCTTACCGGAGAAGTGGAACTGAGCATACAGGGAGTCAGCAACAACGTCTGGTGTGCTTCCTATGAAAAAAATTATCAAATGCTTGAAGATATTGTCCGGGAAATGGTTCAATTGTTTCCTTCTCAATACTTTCACGTTGGCGGTGACGAGGTAGTCACCAGCCAGTGGGCCAGTTGTACCCGTTGCAAAGCCTTCATGGAAGAACATGATATGAAGGATCCCATTGAAATGCAGTCTTATTTTGTGCAACGCATGCAGCAGATCCTCAATAAATTCGGCAAAACACTGGTCGGATGGAACGAGATCATGGAGGGTGGGGAGCTGGACAGGGAAAAGACAGTGGTTCATGCCTGGCAAAGCGCGGAAAAGATCAAAGAAGCAACCGCTGCCGGATACCGCGTAATTGCCCAGCCTGCCGAGTATTGCTATCTTGATATGAAGCATACGCCACAGGAACGGGGCATGACCTGGGCCGCAATTTTTGATACCGACAAGGTGTATTCCTTCGATCCGGTAGAAACAGCCGGATTGACCCGGGAAGAAGCCCGTTTGGTCTTGGGGGTTCAGGGCGGCTTGTGGTCTGAATTGATGAACATGCCCCCCAACATAGCCGAATACCAGGTATATCCGCGCCTGTGCGCACTTGCCGAGGTGGCATGGAGCCCCCGTGAAAATAAAGACTGGGATGATTTCAACATCCGTCTCGGCCAAACGCATTTTGACCGGCTTTATTTTATGGGAATTCGTTTCAGGATAGCACCTCCTCAGGCTGATTATGTAAACGGATACATCTGTGTAACGCACCAATATCCGTGGATGGTCATTCGCTATACTTGTGACGGAACCCGGCCCGGTCCCAAATCCCGGTTATATAACGGTCCGCTAAAGACAGACAAACCGGAACCGTATCGTTTTGCCGCCTTTTTCAGGGATGACATCCGCAGTGAAGTTACCATGGCCAACCTGCCATACGACCGCTATCAGAAACCGGCAACACAGGTCACCGGGAACGTGGAAACACATTCGAGAACGCCATTGTCTCTTTTGGGAGATAATAATCCGGCCTCTTACGTAAGCTGTTTTGGGCCTTTAAACGAAGAACATTATTTGCTCTTCACATTTGAAAAGCCCGTTCTGTCTCCGGGGATAACTGTCCAAACCGGTTTGCCACGAGTGGATATTGATATTGTTGATTTTGCACATGTTGAATATTCCACCGACGGAGTTCATTTCAAAAAAGCAGACTGTCTTTGGGAAAACGGAGGATGCCGTTTTGTTCCCGGGCAGCCCGTGGTGGCGGTAAAAGTCCTGTTTGACAACAGGAACCAGCCCCTGACTTACTATTTGCAAGATCTTCGAATAGAAAAATGATCTTATGGATATGCTGCGTTTTTACCTGAACGGCACCCCGCGGGAAATTGATTTTTCCGCCGGCAACAGCCCTCCTCTTTCCTGTTCTGTTTTACATTACCTGCGCATGTATGAAAAACTTACCGGAACAAAGGAAATGTGCGGCAGGGGAGACTGTGGCGCCTGCACCGTCATTCTGGCCTGCAAGGACATTGTTTCCGGCAGGGAAAAGCGCTTTTCCGCAGATTCATGTCTTATGCGCCTTCCCCAATTGCACGGGAAACATCTTTTTACCATTGAAGCTCAGGATCAATACATCGATACGCACGCCATCAAAGATGCCTTCTTACGTGAAAGAGCCAGTCAGTGCGGTTTTTGTTCCCCCGGAATGGTTCTTTCTACATATATTCACGTAAAGAACCATCTTCCTTTTAATCGGGAAGAAATTCAGCGTTCTTTATCCGGAAATCTCTGCCGTTGCACCGGATATCAGGCAATCATGGATGCTGCATTATCGCTGGAAAAACGTCAGGAAACTTCCTGCAAACATGAACTTCCCTTATCTTTTCCGGATCCTGAAAACAAATTGCTGCTTTTTAAACAGGATGATCTGGTTTATGTTATACCCTCATCTTTACCTGAATTGTACCGTGCAAGAAAAATGTGGCCCGAAGCCAGGCTTGCAGCCGGATTTACCGGTTCTTGCATGGATTATAAAAATTCGGTGATTGATATTTCCCGTATACCTGAATTATTGCAGGTTCATATTACGGAATCGCACATCACCCTGGGAGCCGCCTGTAATTTTGAAATCATGAAAAAGGAACTGGGTGCTTACTTTCCTTACATGATACCTTATCTGGACGAGTTTGCATCCCTCCAGGTCCGAAACCAGGCATCCCTTGGCGGAAACATTGCCGACGGATCTCCGGTGGGAGATACCATGCCTTTATGTCTGGCGCATGACGCTGTCTGTATAGTAACCGGTCCAAGGGGAACACGCCGCATAGAAGCCCGCCGTTTTACAACGGGATACCGGCAGGTTGCCCTTAAACCCAACGAAGTGCTTCTTGCTGTTGAATTTCCTCTTCCTGAAGAAGGATCCTTCTATTTTGCCCACAAACAGTCCAGACGCAGAAATATGGATATCAGCTCGGTATCTTTTGCTTCACGTGTAAACTTACAGGGCAACATTTGCCGGGATATACGCCTGGCTTACGGAGGTATGGCCGCCGTTCCGGCAAGGGCATTGAATGCCGAACGTTTTTTAAAAGGAAAGGTTTTTTCCAGAAAAAATTGCCTGAAGGCATGCTCCGTTCTTGACAATGATTTTACACCCTTGTCCGATGTAAGGGGAAGTGCCGCATACCGTATGGATGTTGCCAAAAACATGCTTTTGTTGCTTTATGAAACATATACCGGAAACCATGCCTGAACAGGACTTTATTCAATATAGGGAAGCTGCCCACTTATCCGGCAAAACCAGGTACATTCCCGATATGGAACTTTACCGGGGAACACTGAACGGATTTGCCGTTTCTTCTCCCCATGCCAAAGCCCGTTTGTTAAATCTGGATGTTTCCCTTGCCCGGACTTCACCCGGAGTGGAGGCCGTTCTTACGGCTCAGGATATTCCGGGGCCTAATACCATGGCGCCTGTTATAGATGACGAGCCTTGCCTTCTCCCGGTAGGGGGAACCTGCGGCTACCTGGGACAGGTGGTATGCATTATTGCCGCAGATACGATGGAAAACGCCAAAAAGGCGTCATCTCTCATAGAATGGCAATGGGAAATACTTGATCCTGTGCTATCGGTTGAAGAATCCCTGGAAAAAAAAGACTTCCTTTTTGATCCTTTGCGGCTTAAAAGGGGAAATCCTGAACGTGTCATGAAAAATGCCCCCTACAGAAAAAAGGGATCACTGGATGCGGGAGGGCAGGAACATTACTATTTTGAAACACAGGCTGCTTATGCAGTACCGTTGCATCAAGGCGGACTTCTTATACGTTCTTCAACCCAAAATCCAACTGACAATCAACGTTTTGCAGCTTCTTTACTGGGTCTGAAGGCTTCGGACGTAGAAGTTCAGGTTGGGTGTTTAGGAGGGGGGTTCGGAGGAAAACAAGCTCAGGCTACCTGGCCGGTAGCCTGGTCTGCACTGTTAGCCTGTAAAACAAAAAAACCCGTTCTTTTTATTCTGGAAAGAGATCAGGATTTCCGGCTAACCGGAAAGCGACATCCTTTCAAAGTCAATTGGGAGGTGGGTTTTGATCATCAGGGACATATCCTGGCTCTGGAGATATCCATGGCTTACGATTGCGGCTGGTGTAATGACGTTTCCATTGCTGTTTTACACCATTGCATTTTTCATTTGGACGGGGCGTATTACATTCCTCATATGGATGCATTGCTTTACGGTTGCAGAACAAACAAGCCCAGCAATACGGCTTTTCGTGGTTTTGGCGTTCCCCAGGCCATTTCCGTTATTGAGTCCGTTATTACCCAAATAGCTCACACGCTTGGGAAAGATCCCGCAATTGTTCGTTGGAAAAATTATTACGGTATCAGGAAGAATAACCTTACTCCCTGTAATATGCTTGTGGAGCACAACATATTACGGGCAGCTCACCGTCAGATAGTAAACAAAAGCGATTATTTTGGACTACGCAAAAAAATCAACGCATTCAATAAAAAACATGATTCCGTAAAACAGGGACTTGCCATGGTTCCCGGAAAATTCGGCATTTCTTTCAATGAATCATTCTTCAACCAGGCAGGTGCACTTATTAATATTTACCGTGACGGTTCTGTTTTGATCCATCATCCGGGTACTGAAATGGGGCAGGGATTGCACGATAAAATGAGAACCGTTGTTCATCGTGAGCTTGGTGTTTCCACGGAGTTCATCAGAGTTGCCGATACGTCAACTTCAATTATTCCAAATACAACATCAACGGCAGCTTCTACCGGAACCGATTTTTCAGGCTCCGCTTTAAAGGATGCCTGCGATAAATTAAAAAAACGGCTCAATCCCATCGCTTTAAAAATGATGGGCCTTGAAAAAGGAAAAGTCATCTGGGAAAATAACCTGGTATTTTGCAAGGAATCCGGTAAAAGTGTTCCTTTTAAAGAACTTGCTTTTCATTCCTATATGACATTGGAATCCTTAAGTGAAAAAGGTTTCTACAAAAGAGAAAACATAGGATTTAACCTGGAATCCATGACCGGTCGTCCCTATTGGTATTATGTCATGGGATCTTCCGTGGCGCACGTGGAATTGAATCTGCTTACCGGCCGGTTCCGGATCCTTGATATGTGGATATTGCACGATTGCGGAGTTCCGGTGGATGAAGGTATTGATCTGGGACAAATACACGGTGCTTTTATGCAAGGTCTCGGTTGGTGTACAATGGAAAAGCTCATAACCAACAAAAATGGAAGGCTGGAAACGGATTCATTGGACAATTATAAAATTCCGGGGATATACGAATTGCCTGAACATTTCCATATTGAATTTTTCCGGGGCAATCCGGAACCCCATAATATTCATAACACCAGAGCAATAGGGGAGCCTCCGTTGATATACGCGCTATCTGTCTGGCTGGCCCTTCAGGATGCCAGGGGAACAACGCTTCCTATTCCGGCTACAGGTGAAGAATTGATAAAACCTTTATACCATGAAGAATAATATACGGATCATTGTTTTTTGGGCAGTTTTCTGGGGTCTTTCAGAAGCAACAATAGGGTATGTGCTTCATTTTGTTGAAAATTCAGCCGGTATATTGCTGTATCCTTTTGGTGCTTTTTGCCTGATCAAGTCTTTTTCTAAAAGCGGTAACAAAGTATTGATCCCCGTTTTGGTAACCATACTGGCTGCCATGCTTAAATTGAGCAACCTTGCCTTTACCCCGGCTGTATTTCATTACAGGGTGTATTTTCCTGTTCTTGCCATTTTATCCGAAGGGTTTTTTACTTCAGCTCTTTTGTTTATAACTGCACCATATCCTGTGGAAAACCTGTTGAAGAAAATGAGGATAAAAAAAGATATTTTGTGAAAAGTTTTCCGGTTGTGAATAACCTTCGATTTTTCCATTTTTACCAACAAAATTATGAACATCCTTTTTCATTTTTAATTTCTTAAATAGCTTTAAACACAAGTGTTTTTATAATTTATCAACATTTCAACAAACTATTAAAAGAAACAAAACCTTTAAAAAGAATAAATATATTTATTATTGCTTGTATGGCTGATTTTGACCCTCATAAAAACAAAGAAACCTTAGACAGGGATTTTGAAGAACAGATAAGACCGAAAGAATTCACACAATTTTCCGGGCAGGAGAAGATTACAGATAATCTGAAGGTTTTTGTTAAAGCCGCTCTTTTGAGGGAAGAATCCCTTGATCACGTTCTTTTACATGGTCCTCCGGGATTAGGAAAAACCACCCTGGCACACATCATCGCAAAGGAACTCGGTGTAGGATTGAGAATTACTTCAGGTCCTGTATTGGATAAACCGGGAGACCTGGCAGGTTTGCTCACAGGTCTGGAAACGGGTGATGTATTGTTTATTGATGAGATACACCGGTTATCACCCGTGGTAGAAGAGTATTTGTACTCGGCCATGGAAGATTTTACTATAGATATTATGTTGGATAAGGGTCCGGGTGCCCGTTCCGTACAAATTTCACTACAACCTTTCACATTGGTTGGAGCCACAACAAGAAGCGGATTGCTGACAGCTCCTTTAAGGGCACGATTTGGTATACAATGTCACCTGGAATATTACGATACACCTGTTTTGTTGCAAATAGTACTGCGTTCGGCATCCATACTGAACGTTGATATTGACCGGAAGGCGGCTCATGAAATTGCTTCCAGAAGCCGTGGTACACCGCGTATTGCCAACGCATTGTTAAGAAGGGTACGTGATTTTGCGCAGGTAAAAGGATCCGGGGTAATTGACAACGAAATAACGCAATATGCCCTTGATGCCCTTAATATTGACAAAAGAGGTCTGGACCAGATGGATAATAAGATTTTGTCTACCATAATACATAAATTCAGGGGAGGACCCGTGGGGATTGGAACCATAGCCACAGCCGTGAGTGAAGAGATAGGTACTTTGGAAGAAGTCTACGAACCGTTTCTTATCAAAGAAGGATTGTTGCAGCGAACACCAAGAGGAAGGGAAGCCACACGGCTTGCTTATGAACACCTGGGTATTTTCAGGGAAGAACCCGAAAAACTGTTTTGAAAACCGATCGTTATGAGAAAATATTTGATCCTTACAATTGCCACATTATTTTTTAGTTTTTTTACCAATCATTCACAGGCGTGTACATCTGCCATTATCACCGGAAAGGTTACTGCTAACGGAAGGCCGCTATTATGGAAACACAGGGATACCGGACAGGAACAGAACCGTATAGAGTTTTTCAACACCGGCAAATATACCTTTTTGGCTTTGGTTGATGCTACAGATACCGGTGGTACGGCATGGACAGGTACCAACAGTGCAGGTTTTTCCGTTATGAATACGGCTTCATACAATTTAAAAGACGATCAGGTTAAGGAAATGGACCGGGAAGGAAAGGTTATGTACCGGGCTCTGGAAATTTGTGCAAACCTTAAGGATTTCGAATCCTTTTTGGATACCTTGTCAAGACCCATGCGCGTTGAAGCTAATTTTGGCGTTATTGATGCCTGTGGAGGAGCAGCCTATTATGAAGTAAACAACCACTCCTGGGTAAAAATAGATGCAAATGATCCGGCTACGGCTCCCCACGGATATCTTGTTTATACCAATTTTTCCTATACAGGCCGAATAAACGAAGGAATGGGTTACATGAGGTACAAAACGGCTTCGGACCTTTTTGTAAAAAAATCAGCTACATCTGATTTTACACCTCAATGGATATTTACCAATGTTTCACGCTCCTTTTACCATTCTTTCCTGGGAATGGACCTCTGTGACCCTGCTTTTTCTCCAGAAAATGCTTCAGGCTGGTTTTTGGATCAGGATTTTATTCCACGCAAATCCAGTACCTGTTCTATTGTAGTTGAAGGGGTTAAGCCGGGTGAAGATCCATTGGAAACGGTAATGTGGACCGTTATGGGATATCCTCCGGCCGGCGTATGTATACCCTTATGGGTGGAAATGGGGAAAGATCAACCTTATTTACTTCTGGGTAGGGGAGAAAAAAATCGTTCTCCATTGTGCGAAGAAGCCCTGAGGCTAAAACATAAAACCTTTCCCATAAAAAGGGGAAACGGGAGTAAATACATGCATTTTGCCCTTATATTCAATAGAAAAGGCACCGGTTATATGCAGCAGCTGTCGGTGCTGGAAGAAGATCTGTTTGCCATTTACCGGAAATGTATTGAGAATTTGGAAAAAGAAGGGCTGACAGGGAAAAAACTGGACAAAAAACAAATAAAAGACATGTACGGGAAAATTACTTCCCGGATAGAACACGTATATGAAGGGCTTTGATGTCAGGGAGATTCGTGAATTTTTAGAAGACCCGGATTTAAAAAACATTCCGGCAGTTCTTTCCTTACAGGGACTATCCGGTTCATCTGTATATTTTCCCCTGGCAGGAATCCTTACCGAATCGCTTGGAAAAGTTCACGTAGTGATAAGGGATAATTCCTCGGAAGCTTCTTATGCCGCAGGCGATCTTTCCGTTTTGACAGGAGACGAAAACGTCTTTTTGTTTCCCGCATCATACAGAGGTACCGGAAAAACCGCCAGACCCGATGAATCATTCCGGGTACAGCGAACAACCGCATTAAGGGCCTTATCGCGTTTTTTCAGTGACAAAAAAGACATCATACTTGTAACGTATCCAAAAGCACTGAATGAAGGGGTACCGGAAAAAGATGCTTTGGAAAAAAATGCCCTGACCGTTCATAAAGGACTCAACCTGTCTCATGAAGCCATAAAAGAATACCTGTTCGGAGCCGGATTTGAAAAAACCGACTTTGTTACCGAACCGGGACAATTTGCTGTACGTGGAAGTATTATAGATGTTTTTTCATATTCAGAAAACCGTCCCTACAGGATCAATTTTTTTGGGGACGAAATAGAAAACATCCGGATTTTCGATCAAAACTCGCAGTTGTCCATAGAAGAACGCCTCTCCGTTTCGTTAACCCAACGGTTGCAAGGGGAACAATTACTTCTTGATACGATCGCTGACCACGCATTAGTCTGGTCTTTTTCTGAAGATTTTAAAGACATTCCGGTCAATATTCCGGTGATATCTTTTTACAAATTGGTAAAGGAAACGAATGCGGTTCGTTATGAAACATCTCCTCAACCGGTCTTCAATAAAAATTTCGGGCTTCTGGTTAGTGATATTCGAAAAAGAAAAGCAGACGGATACCGGGTTTTTATTTTAAGCGAGAACAAAGCACAGATAAGAAGGCTGGAAGATATTTTTGAAAGCCTGGGTTGCCCTCAACCGTTTGTTGAATACAAAAAAATATCCTTGCACGAAGGTTTTACGGACCACGGCAATAAAATCTGTTATTACACGGACCACCAACTTTTCCAGCGTATCCACAGGGTTCACCTGAAAGGTTCGGTTCAAAAAAGCGAACAAATCACACTGAACGAACTTACCGGGTTTAAGGTGGGAGATTATGTCGTACATATTGATCACGGAGTAGGTGTATTCGGTGGGCTTGTAAGAACAAATCTGAACGGGAAGGTACAGGAAGCCGTTAAGATCGTATACCGGGACAACGACGTCCTGTATGTAAACATTCACGGGTTGCACAGAATTGCCAGGTACAAAAGCAAGGAAAGCGAAGCCCCCAGGATACACAAGCTGGGATCCGGCGCCTGGAACAGGATAAAGCAACAAACCAAGAAAAAAGTACAGGACATTGCCCGGGATCTGATAAAACTTTACTCGGAAAGAATCTCGGCCAAAGGTTTTGCCTTTTCTCCGGATACTTACCTGCAGCAGCAGCTGGAAGCATCCTTTCTTTTTGAAGACACACCGGATCAACTGTTGGCTACTCAACAGGTGAAAAGCGATATGGAAAAACCGTATCCCATGGATCGGCTCATTTGCGGTGATGTTGGTTTTGGCAAAACCGAAATTGCCATCAGGGCTGCATTTAAAGCCGTAACAGACGGCAAACAGGTGGCCTTTCTTGTTCCTACTACCATATTGGCCCTGCAGCATTATCATACAATAAACGAACGTTTGGAAGGCTTTCCCGTAAAAACAGAATTTGTATCCCGGCTGAAAACGCCTTCACAGGCAAAAGAAATATTAAGGCAATTACAGGAAGGGTCCATAGACATTATTATTGGCACTCACCGGCTTTTGAACAAGGATGTTTTGTTCAAAGACCTCGGCCTGCTTGTCATAGATGAAGAGCAGAAATTCGGGGTGGCTGCCAAGGAAAAGCTGAAACTGCTGAAAGTCAATGTGGATACACTTACCATGACGGCAACACCCATTCCCAGAACGTTGCAGTTTTCACTTATGGGTGCCCGCGACCTGTCCATTATCCAGACACCTCCGTCCAACCGCTTGCCCATACACACGGAAGTACAGACTTTTGATAACGAAATTATCAAGGAGGCCATAGACAGGGAACTGGATAGAGGAGGACAGCTTTTTTTTGTTCATAACCGCATCATGGATATTGAATCAGTTGCCGATATTCTGAGAAAAATACGTCCCGGAATCCGGATTGCTGTCGGTCACGGACAGATGCCTCCCAAAACCATGGAAAAGGTGCTCCTGGACTTTATATGCGGCGACTATGATTTGTTGTTGTCCACATCCATAATAGAAAACGGCATAGATATACCCAATGCCAACACCATCATCATAAACCGCGCACATTTGTTCGGACTGAGCGATCTGCATCAGATGAGAGGCAGGGTGGGCCGTTCCAACCGAAAAGCTTACTGCTACCTGCTTGTACCGCAACACGCCTCCCTGACCGAAGATGCCAACCGAAGGCTCAAAGCCCTGGAATCCTTTACGGAACTGGGAAGCGGTTTCAACATAGCCATGCAGGACCTGGACATCCGCGGCGCCGGCAACATGTTGGGCGGAGAACAAAGCGGATTTATTGCCGAGATGGGTTTTGAAACGTACCAGAGAATCCTGGAAGAAGCCTTTGCCGAATTGAATCTGTCTTACGATGAAACCGAAAAGACCATAAAAAAACCTTCGATTGTGTCTTCTTTTGCTGCTGACTGCACCATAGAAACAGATCTGGATGTGATGATCCCCGATGAGTATATCGGGCAGGTTTCAGAGAAAATACGCCTTTACAAAGAACTGGACAACATAAAGGAAGAAGAACGTTTACAACGTTTTTTTGCATCCCTTGAAGACCGGTTCGGCCCCATTCCTGAACCTTTCCGGCAATTGGGTTACGTGGTGCGGCTGAGGCAATTGGCCGTACAGGCCGGGTTTGAACGTATCGTGCTGAAAAACGGCATAATGCTTGCATATTTCATATCAGATCCGCATTCGGACTATTACAAAACGGAGCTTTTTGCAAACATATTGAATTACATATCTGCGCACCCCAGGGACTTCCAGGTTAAAGAGCAAAAAAACAAACTGTTTGTTAAAGTACCTCACGTTAAGAGTGTTGAAGCGGCATATAATTTTTTAAAAATTTTTGCAAAACCCTGAAAAAGTGCGACATTTGCAAGCTATGCATAGAACAGGATTCCGGCTATTGATCCTCTGTTTGTTTTTAATGCTCACAGGAAACATAAAATCCGCAGCGCAAACGATGGACGCTTTAGGCACATTTACTCCTTATTCAATGTTCGGGGTGGGAGAACTGACCCGCCCGGGCACTTCTTTGAACAGAGGCATGGGGGGGATAGGCGCCGGAGTGCGTGACAATCGCTATATCAACTATATGAACCCCGCCTCGGCCTCGGCAAGGGATTCCCTGTCCTTTATGCTCGATTTTGGATTGCTCCAGAACAATTTCATCAACACCGACGGATCCCGTTCTTCCGCTTACAATGCATTCAACATGCATCACATTATCATGTCTTTTCCCATATGGAAAAGTTCTGCCATGCAACTGGGCATCATTCCCTATAGCAATGTCGGATACCGTTTTATTGAAGATGAAAGTAGGGAAAACATATTGGCAACCTTAGGTGCTTTCCGTTACTACCATTACGGGCAAGGAAGTATCAATCAGGCTTTTGCTGCTTATTCCGCTACTTTTTTTCGCCACCTTTCTGTAGGTGTGCAGGGAATGTATTATTTTGGCAATATTGAAAAAAATGCACAAGCCGTTTCCCTTACAGCGCCGGAATCTTACGGTTCGCTAAAAACAGGGTACGACATCGTAATCGGATCCTTCGGGGCACAGTTTGGTTTGCAGGCTTTCGGGAATTTCAATCCAAACACTTCTTTTACCGTCGGGGCAACCTTTCAGCCGGCTGCCACCCTCAGGGGAGATGTGACCCGGTTTGCCAAAGTGGAAAAAGGATCCGTTATTGATACGGTCTATTCCGTCGTCAATGAGGAATCAAGAATGTCCGTACCCATGGAATGGTCCGTAGGTTTTTCCGTAAGAAAACGCGACAAATGGATGTTTGGTGTTGATTACTCACAGTCTGACTGGAGCAAATCAAATTTTTCTCCCACTCCGGGAGTGAATTTTGAACCGGCCATGAGCCGCACTTTGAAAGCCGGACTGGAATTTACGCCGGACAGGTACAGCATTCGCTATTTCATGCGCAGGTGGACATATCGTCTGGGAGCATATTACGACAAATCGTACATGAGGCTTAACGGACAACAGGTGGAGGCCATAGGCGTTACTTTCGGGTTCTCGGTGCCAATTTACCGTTGGTATAACTCAGTAGGTGTGTCCATAGATGCAGGACAGAGAGGAAGCATAGAAAACAACTTAATTCGGGAAAGGTACGTTATGCTGATCCTGAATTTCAATTTGCACGATATTTGGTTCTTAAAACATAGATACAATTAAAATTCACAAAAATGAAAAAGCTTGGAATCCTTTTTACACTGATCATGTTCGCATTCGTAACTCAAAGTTACGCACAAGCCGGTAAATTCGGAGCGACACCGGAAGACAGCGTACAATGCGTTAGATACTTGTCTTTCTATAAGGATTATTACAAGAACGGGAACATCCGGGAAGCCCTTCCTTCATGGCGGGGTGCCGTAAGGGTATGCCCTGTTGGTGTAGTACAATCCCTGTACCAGGACGGTCAGAACATTATCAAGTTTCTGATCCATCAGACAAAAGATCCTGACCGCAGAAAAGAATTGATAGATTCACTCATATTGATGTACGATATCCGGATAGACAAATTTCCCACAAGCAAAGCCCGTTTAAGTGCTTTTACATACAAAGCCTATGATATGGTGACTTTCTACAAGGAAGATGATCTGAAAATTTTCCAGGCTTTGCAGGATGTAGTGGAATTCGGAAAACACAGAACAGATCCCGGCATCCTTGTGCTGAACATGCAATACGCAACCGCTTTGTTCAAAGAAGAAAAACTGGATACAGAAAAAGTGATTAACGTATACCAGCAACTGAGCGAAATTTTTGATAATAAAATGCAGTCCGGATCTGATGAAGCATTGGAAGAAGCCCGCAATAATTTTGAAACGCTTTTTGCCATAAGCGGCGTAGCGGATTGCGACAACCTGCTGGCCCTGTTCGGACCGCGTTTTGACGACAATGCTTCAGACATTGTATATGTAAAACGGGTAGTGCAGTTACTCTCCAATGCCGGTTGCGAAACCTCCGACCTGTTCCTCAAAGCCGTTGAACGTCTTTATGAAATGGAGCCGTCCTACAACTCGGCATATTACCTGTACCGCTTGTATTCGGCACGGGAAAACAATGAAAATGCAGCCAAATACCTGGAACGTGCCATTGAGTCCGATTCCATTGACAGTGTGACCAAAGGGGATTATATGATGGAATTGGGGACTTTCTATTTCAAAAAAATGAACGATGCTTCAGCTGCTGCAAATTCCGCACTGAGTGCCGGAGATTTCAATGAAGACGTTATAGGTCGTGCATACCTGTTGATGGGACACATCTGGGCAAATGCAAAAGTAACCGGCGGAGAAATGCCCGAAATAGACAAACGGGCCAATTTCTGGGTAGCTGTGGATTATTTTGTAAGGGCAAAATCGGCAGATTCTTCACTGGAAGAAGAATGCGACCGTCTTATAGCCACTTACCGGCAGTATTTCCCTTCACCGGAAGAGGCCTTCATGCACGATCTGGATGAAGGAACCAGGTATTCTGTAAGGGCAAACGGCTTATCGGCCACAACGACGGTAAGAACAAACAAATAAT
>Ga0209723_1000459_pt1 | contig 75623 bp, 56 predicted proteins | sample BiotimSIPDNA_2_FD_185750 | JGI IMG/M metagenome (GOLD analysis project Ga0209723, IMG submission 185750) | Anaerobic biogas reactor microbial communites from Washington, USA - Biogas_R2 time_0 SIP DNA (SPAdes) (version 2) | ecosystem: Engineered > Bioreactor > Anaerobic > Unclassified | place... | reverse complement strand
CGCGTCCGTTTGATTTCCATACCAGGTTGTTCCATTCATGCCTGTAAAATGACGGACTTCGACGAAGGGCGCAACCCCCCTTTTGGAAAAACATCAGGTAGCGGAATGTGAGTTTAACCCGCTGCCGCAGGCGAGGTCGTTCACCGACTACAGGCCGCTTTGGGATGGTTGGCAATCCTCGCCTGCGGCAGCGGGTTAGACGATTCTGCCGCAAAGGTTTTGGTTCCCTGCACCACCCCGAAGTGGCGCTGTTCAATTCCGCAAGCGGACGCCGCCATTTTTGCCGCTCATGGCGGTCGCTGCAAGCTGAAAAGAGCAATACGGCGCCGGACGCGTCCTAGAATCGCTGCTTCCGCAGAATTCGTGGGAGAGTTTGTGCCGTCAAGACCGAAGACCTGTCAGGGTCTTTCGCAAGCCGACACGCAATTGGAGAATCCCTTGCCTGTGTGTGAAAGGTGGATCAGAGAAGAGGCACCGGTACTCAGTTCCGAAGTACCGGTGCCTCTTCTCTGATCCACGTCTTTTCGGCCAAGTGTGCACATCCGCGCCATCGGCGTGCTGCATGGGCTATTCGTAGATGGCTTCGACTGTACCAGCGAATTCTGCGGAAGAGCCCAAGATCAGCCCCTGCTACTTCTGCTTGGTGAACATCAGCCAGACTCCCTGGCCGACCTTGGGATCGTCGGCAGAAATGGCGCCCTTTCCGGCCACCTCGAACTCCGGAATCTTGGCCTGCGCGGCCCACTCGTGCATCTGCTCGGGACGGCGAACCTCGACGAAATGCTGCCACTTCTCGGCGTCGTCGCCGTGGAGCCTCTCCTTGCGGATCCGGATCAACTCATCGACGGCCTCTTTCGGGTAGCCGCTGCCTGCCCCGCCGCCGATCATGGCCTTGCCGCCGGGGCGGAGGACTCGATAGACCTCCTGCAATCCCTTGGCCTGGTCGGACCAGAAGAAGATCGAACCGCGGCTGACGAGCAGATCGACCGAGTTGTCGGGAAACGGTAGTTTCTCCGCCACACCCACCACGGCCGACAGCCGGTGGGCCAATCTCTTCTCCCTGGCAAGTTCGAGTCCTTGGGCCAAGGAGTCGGCGTTTGGATCGACCATGATCACCGGGTTGTCGGTCGCCTCCACGAGCGGGATGGTGAGCTGCCCCTTGCCGGCCCCCAGGTCGACCCAGAAGCCCTTCTCGGGTTCGCAGTATTTGAGAATGTCCTTGACGTTGTAAGGATACCGGTCGGGGAGCGATCGCTCGCTGTTGATGCCCTTGGGGGCCTTCGGTTGCTGGGCAAAGGCCGGACACGGCGCGAAAACGAAACCGGAAATAATGACGAGAGCGGCGATTACCCGAATGCCCATGGCGTACCTCTGAAGTTGCAGCTCGTGTGATTGCCTGGACTGGCGGGCTGCCGCGGCCAGAGCACGGCAGCCCGCGTCCAGATTCAGGTTTACTTCCACATGGGCGGAAGGTCAAGCTTGCCCTTGGGAATTTCTCGCAGGCACATGAACCAATCGAGGCACTTGGCGTCGCCCTTCCCCTCGACGCGCTCTTGAGCCACGCCGCAGGAGCCGGGCGGCGGGACGATCACGTCGTCGCCCGGCTGCCAGTCGGCCGGAGTGGCGACCTTGTGCTTGTCGGCGGTCTGCATGGCCACGATCATTCGCAGGATTTCCTGGAAGTTTCTGCCCATGCTCGACGGGTAATAGAGGACGGCCCTGACCTTCGCCTCGGGGTCCATGATGAACACGGCTCGCACGGCGTGCGAATCGTCGGCCGAAGCATGGACCATACCGTACTTGCGGGCGACGTCCATCTTCAAGTCGGCGATCACCGGGAAGGTGACCTCGACGTTCTCCATGCCCTTGTACTTGATCTTCTCCTTGATCGTCCGCAGCCAGGCGATGTGGCTGAAGTTGCTGTCGATCGACAGGCCGATCAGTTTGCAGTTGAGGGCCTCGAACTGGGGCATCAGGGTGGCGAAGGTCATGAACTCGGTCGTGCAGACCGGCGTGAAGTCGGCGGGATGGCTGAAAAGAATCGCCCACTTCCCCTGGTAGTCGTCGGGAAACCGAATCGGTCCTTGGGTCGTAACGGCCTCGAAGGCCGGGGCGGTTTCGCCGATCAAGGGGATTCTGACAACTTCCGCTGCGGAAGTCTCGGCAGGTGCGTTTTGTGCTGTGGTCATACTGTAGGATCCTCGTTTCCAAGTAGTGAAGTTCATGTGCCGTCAGACAGCAGCGTTTATAGGCAGCGCAGGAACGCCACCAAGTCCTTCTTCTCGTCCTCGCTCAGCCTTGTTTCCAGGACAACGTCGTGAAATTCCACGGTGTCTTCCAGCGTCAGGAGACGCCCGTCGTGGAGATAGGGGGGCGAATCTTTGATGCCTCGAAGTGGGAACGTCTTGATGGGTCCGTCGCCGGTCGCCATCCGCCCGTTGTATTCATGAGGCTCGAAGAACCGCTCCGTGTGCAGGTTGTTCATCGAGAGGTCGGTGTAGTACGGCGGCTTGTGGCATACCGCACAGCGGCCCCGTTCGAAGAACACCTTCTGACCTCGCAACTCGGCCTGAGTGGCCTTCTTCGAATCGAGGGTTCCCAGCAGGTTGAGCTTCGGCGCCGGCGGGAAGTCGAGAATCGCCATGAACTCCGCCATGAAGTGAACCTGGCTTCCCCGTTCCAGAACGTTCACCCCTTTCTTCGTAGCGATGACCGGATCGCCGTCGAAATAGGCCGCCCGTTGCTCGAATTCGGTGAAATCCTCGATGCTCTTCAGGGCCCTCTGGGAGCCAAACAGGCGCTGCACGTTGACGCCTCTCAGCGCTGGGGTGTCGAGCCGATGGCGAAATGCTTGCGGGCGGATATCGCCCACCAGGTGGGTGGTCCCGTTGGAGTGTCCATTGACATGGCAGTCGAAACAGGTGACCCCCATGCTCGGCTTCAGCGAGCGCCGATCGTCGGTGGCATTGAACTGCTGCTGAGGGAACGGGGTCACCAGCAGCCGCAGCCCCTCCAGTTGCTTGGGGTTCAAGATGCCGTTGAAGAGCTCGAAGTAGTTTTGCAGCGTGACCACCTGTCCCTGGGAAACGTCGCCCAGGTCCGTTCGGGTCGTCAGGTAGACGGCGGGCGGGAATTCCGGGAGCAGGTGCTCCGGCAGGTCGAAGTCGAGATCGAACCGGGTGAGATCTCGTCCCTCCTGTTTCTGAATCTCGTCGATGTGGTGTTTGGGAAACACCATGCCGCCTTCAGGGTGATTCGGATGGGGCAGAGGCAGAAAGCCCTTGGGCCAGAGCCCCTTCTGGCGGATTTCTTCCGGCGACATGGCCGACAAATCTTGCCACGAATTCACGCCGGGCGGCAGCTTCACTCGCACGCCCGCCTGAACCGGCTTGCCGCGCGACATGGCGACGCCCTCGGCGGGCCGATCGCTCAGGTCGTAGCGTTCCTCCAGCAACTCCATGTGCCGTTGCATGACCTGCTGCTTCGCAGCCGACATTCGTGCGACCGTCGCGTCGAAACTCTCCTGCATGACCACCGGAGAATAGCTGGTTGCCGGCGGTTCAGCCCATACGGTCGCCGGATGCCAGACGACGGCGCCGACGAACCACAGCGAGAGAACCGCCGTGGCGGTTCCGAAAAGAACAGTCTTTCGTTTCATCGCATCGTCCTCCATTGATCCAAAGTGATAGAAACGGTCAACGATCGCAGAGGGGCATGCCGAAGACCCTCAACTTTCACCCAGTCGCATGGTTTCACCCGGCGAGTACGAGTCGCTTCCCGGAATCCAACCGGCCGGAACCTGCACGGCCACCACTTCACCGCGAACGCAAAGCTTGCCCTCGGCCGAAATCGTGGCACTCACGACCACCTTGCGTCCTTTCATTTCCTTCACCTTGCCGCGGATCTCCAAGGGCACGCCCAGCGGCGTGGGGCGAATGTAGTCGACGTGCAAGGATGCCGTGAGAAAGCGAATCGGCGGATCGGTGTCCATCTCGCGGTTCTCGGCTCGATACATGGCCGCCGCGGCGGTGCCGGTGCCGTGGCAGTCGATGATCGAGGCCAGCAGGCCGCCGTAGACATAGCCGGGCACTGCCATATGATACGGCTCCGGCTGAAAGGCGGCCACCGTTTCCTCGCCGTCCCAGTAGCTCTTGATCTTCAAGCCTCGTTCATTCAGCCGCCCGCAGCCGTAGCAATGGCTCACCTCGTCGGGATAATAGTCTTGAAATGCCTTCATGCCGTCGTCTGCCTGTCCTGCTCGTCCGACACCGCCGCAGCAATCGCTTCGGCCACGCGTTTGCCGGAGAGGAGCATTCCGCCGAAGATGGGTCCCATCCGCGGGCCCCCCAGAGTGGCGGCGACGCTCATGCCGGAGAGCCACAGACCGGGAAACACCTCGCCCGCCCGATCGACGACGAAGGCCTCGCCGGCGGTGGCGTGCATGGGGCCTTCCTGGGCCGAAACGCTCGTGGGCAGCAGCCCGCGGCGGCGGAGGCACTGAACCAGCACGGCCTCATGGCCGGTGGCGTCGAGCACGGCCTTGGCCGAAAACACGATCGGGTCGACCGGCAGGGCGCCGGCTATGTTCGTGCGGTTGACCACCACACCCGTGAGCCGCTGGTTCCGGATGCAAACGTCCTCACAGGTCGTGAGATTGAACACGATTACGCCGGCCTGGAGCGCCTTCCAGCACAGCCCGGCGGCCAGTTCCACGGCGTCGACGGCATGGAGATTGGCCCGTCGCGGTTGGGAACGGATGCCCATTTCATCGAGCAAGGGGACGGCCTCGTCCTGAACGACGGCCACATTCATGGCCATGCCGCCGCCCCAGATCCCTCCGCCGGGCGCCAATCGCTTCTCGAGCACGGTGACCTTGAGGCCGGACTTGGCCAGGAAGTAGGCCGCCACCAGTCCCGAGGGCCCGGCGCCGACAATGATCACGTCGCTCGCGATGCGATCGAGAAATCTCTCGTGGTACGTGCAAAGAATTGTCTTGGAGATTTCAACTTCGTCGAGTGAACTCATGTGGCCTTTCCTTCAGCGAAGCTCGTGTGGGTGTCGTGGAATCCGTCATCGCAGCAAGAAGGTGCCCCGATAACTCTTGTAGTCTTCAATCGTGGTTTTGTGAAGAGGGACCAACTCTTGCGGCAACTCCGGCAGCGGAAAGAACCGCAGTTCGGAGCCTTCGACGCCGTCGGCGCGCGGCGATCCCTCCCTGCGGCGCACGACGAAGGCAATTGCAAAGCAGTAGACTTCGTCGCCGTTGGGATAGGCAAATCTCTGCGACGGGCCGGAATACAGCCCCATCGGTTCGGCTTCCAGGACGGCAAGCGACGTCTCTTCGGCCACCTCGCGACGGAGCGCATCCAGCGCGGTTTCCCCCAATTCGACGCTTCCGGAAGGCAAGCACCAGCAGGGCATGTCCAGACGCCGCATGAGAAGTACTTCGCCCTGCGGATTGAGAATCAAGGCTCGGACCCCCGGCACGAGCATCGGGCGATGGCCGACCAATTGCCTCATGGTTGCGACGTAGTCGTTCATAGGTATCCAGCGAGATCTGCGACGGGCTCAATCGGATTTCGGCGGAAAGGACACTCGCCCGCTCTCAGTCGTAGGAAATCCGCGTCTTTTCATCGGCGAGGGTCGGCTGCAACAAGGCTTCCCAATGCGGCGCCTCCCAGGTGCCCAGCCGCTGGTGCGTCAACAAGTACTTCTGAGGAATCGGGTGGGTGCCGACGACCACGTCGAGCCCATAGTTTGTGCGAATGAAACTGGAGAATGCCGCAATGCGGGGGCAGGGCGGGTATCCGACGATCAATCCGGTCGCCAGGTGGACGACCTCGGCGCCGTTCTTCTTCATTTCAGCCGGCGCATACTCGACGTTTCCACCCGGGCAGCCGCCGCAGGTGGTGAAGCCGACCAATTCGACCTCTCTACCTTGATAGATGCTGAAGGCGCCTTCGCGGTTACGCATGGCGCGGAGGCATTTTCCTCCGGCACACGTATGATAGCGGCCGCAGATGATGATTCCGATTTTCACCGGGTCAGGCATATTGAATCCTATTGTTCGGAGGTGTCCACATCACAAACGGCGTCTTGTTCCTGCAAGGTTTCGTCGGTCGCTTCACCGGGTTGATCGTCTGCAGTTCTCTTGGGGACAAAGAGCAGGGGAAAGACAATATCGCTGGTGCAGCAAGGGATCCACACCGCGAGGAACAGAAACACGATAATCCCGACGTATCCCAACAAGCCGAAATCGTTGCCCAGGGCCATAGTCATGTGGAACAGCGACGCCCACGTGCTCAGCAGGACGTGCCCGGCGTGCGGCAGTCCGGTACGAGGCCAACGATAGCCCAGGAGAATCCCGGCGCAGGCCAGCGGGTTGACCAACCACCATTTCTCAATGAAACCAAGATGGATCCCGCGGTTGGGCAAGCCAAGCAGGCTTTCGCCCACGTAGGGAATGATGCAATCACTAAGGGTTGCGATGCCCACAGACCCAACATACCCGACCAGGATGGTGTTGAACAGGGTGCGCCGGCTGTGGAGCGTGAACATCGCGGTCGTCACCAGCGCGCTGAGCACGACATGAAGCGGATGCAGACTCCAGAACAACACGACCGATACAGGGCGCGGCACCTTCAGGACGACAAACGCCGCCATGATGACCACGCCGGTCGCCGCACCCAGCATGGTATAAGGGGCGTGTGCCCGCAATTCGGCGGAGACGATCGATAACAGTCCGCCTCTGTCAGGAGTAGGAGTCTTCATGGGTCGAACTGAAATTTGGTTCCCACATGGCAAGGGACGCACCGATCGGGCAGCGTGTTCCACAAGGCAAACGTCGCGGTGCGGCCCGTGCAGTGCGCCGGGCCCAAACGGTCGATGTTCAGCTTGCGCAGTTCGTCGATCGTTCGCTCAAGGCGGTGCGGCGAGGCGCCGACCAGGTGCATGCCGCCGAACACGGCATGGAGGGGCCGCCCTCCGGTAAGCTGTTGCACGTAGCGCAGCGTGTTGACGACGCCCGAGTGGGCGCAGCCGAGCAAGACGACGGTGCCCTGAGGCGAGTCGAAGAACAACGCTTGATCGTCCGTGAGCGGATCGGGCTGCTCGCAGCGGGCGTCCAGAAAGAACGGGCCGCCCGTATCCTCGAAGTCGGCAACTCGCGGCACGGGACCGGTGGCAGTCAAACCGCCCGTCAAGGGCGTCGGTTTGTCGATCAGGACCAGACGGTCGCGGTGCCCGTTCAGGGCTTGCTGGGCAGCGTCGGGGATGCCGATCGAGCGGGACGTGCCGTCCTGGTTCCTGGCGAATTTGGGCTTCAGGGCGTCCGGGTGGGCGTAGATGGCGGTCGGCCGGTTGCCTCGCAGGGCGTCAGCCAGGCCCCCCGTGTGGTCGTAATGCCCGTGGCTGAGGACGATCGTATCGATACGACTCAAGGAGAGATCCAGCCGATAGGCGTTGTTGAGGAGCGCGCCGCCTTGGCCGGTGTCGAACAAGACGCACTGGGAGCCGGCTTCGATCCAGAAGGCCAGCCCGTGTTCGGCAAGGAGCCCCTGCCCTTCGGCCGTGTTCTCAACCAAAACGGTGATCCGTATCTTTTCTGTCTTCTCGGTCATCGCGAGTTCCCTCCGAACCAGGACATGGCCTGCTTATCGACGAACCTTGCCTTCCCCTTGGCCACGACGCGTCCCTCCTGGACGACTTCCGCCGCCAGCCGGTGAACCGGTGAGCCCCCCGATTCGAGCCAGGCCCTGACCACGGCAGGAAGGCTCACCGTCACCGGATGGTGAAACCGAACGTTCAAGTCGACGGTGACCGCCGCCAGCCCGTGGGCAAACAGGCAGTTGGTCATGGCTCCGTCGAGCAGCGCGCAGATGATCCCGCCGTGGAGCATTCCCGGATAGCCGGTGAAAACCGGCTCGCAGGAGAAGCAAGCTTCGACGGCGCCGTCGTGGGAGAGACGAAACTCCAATCCGAGCCCGCCGCCGTTGGCCGGTCCGCACACGAAACAGTCGGGGTGGCTCTGCTCGCGGAGGGCGGAAAAGGTTAAGTCACCGCTGGTCTGGCTCATTCGAACGCTCAGTGGTCGCAAAGGTTGTCGCCGGAGACGATGGTGCCGTCGAGAAAAGACTTCGCAATCGTTTCGGGGGTGTCGGAAGCAACGCCGTACACAACGCGAATTCCCTTTTCCGCGAAGAGCTGTTGCGCACGCATTCCCATGCCGCCGGCAATGATGACGTTGGCGCCCTTCTCGTGCAGCCAGCGAGGCAGCAAACCCGGTTCGTGCGGGGGCGCCTCCAGGACGGTTGTGCCGCGGACTTCTTTCGCCGCCTCGTCGACCTCGACCAAGGCGAACTGTTCACAATGGCCGAAATGCATGGCCAGCCGGCCGCCTGCAAGCGGGATGGCAATCTTCACGCGGTGTCTCCTTCACTAGGGGAACTCTGAAGTTGGGATTGGTGAGCGGCAGTAATTCGCTCGACGATTTCAGCAAACGCCTGAGCGGCGGGGCTCTCGGCAAAACGGTGCACGTAAGGGATCCCGTCGTCGCCGCAGACGACGATCTGAGGGTCGATCGGGATGCGGCCCAGATGGGCGACTCCCATCTCCCGGGCGAGGGCTTCTCCTCCGCCGGTCTTGAACAGGTCGATCCGGCCGCCGCAATGGGGGCAGGTCAGCCCGCTCATGTTTTCAATGATGCCGACCACCGGCAGAGAAACCTTTTCACAGAAAGAGACGGATCGGCGAACGTCGGAGATGGCCAGATCCTGCGGCGTGGTGACCAGGACGGCACCGGCCGGCTGGCCGATCATCTGGGCGACCGAAAGGGGCTCGTCGCCCGTTCCCGGCGGCGAATCGATCACCAGGTAGTCGAGCGGTCCCCAGGCGACGTCCTTGAGGAATTGCCGGATGGCGTTGTATTTCATCGGACCGCGCCAGATTACGGCGTCGCGGTTGCTGGCAAGGAAGAAGGCGATCGAAATCACTTTGAGGTTTCCGCCGACCTCGATCGGCACAAGTTCTCCGTCGTGGGCGACGGCCCGGCCGTCGTCGAGCCCCATGAGCTTGGGAATGCTCGGCCCGTGGATATCGACGTCGAGCAGGCCGACTTGCTTCCCGGCCAGGGCCAGGGTGATTGCCAGGTTGGCGGCGACGGTACTCTTACCCACGCCCCCCTTGCCGGACATCACCAGGAGTTTGTAACCGATCCGGCACATCCGCTGAGTCAATGCCTGCCGATCCTGGTACTCCTGTTCCGATTCGTCTTCGCGCCGTTGCTTGGAGTAACACTCGGCCGAGGCGCACTCCGAGCATCGGTCATTCGTTTGTTTCCGCTCCTGGCAATCGCGAATCGCGGCCTTGAGGGTGTTGGCGGCAAGCAAAGCGCAATGTTCCGATTCTTGTGGCAAGCCACCCAGGGCCTGCAGGACGTCCTTCTGCTGAATCTGAAGGGCCTCCTTAACCAGTTTGCCCGTCGCCAGCTCGGTCGCCATACTCCCGGCAGCCCGCGACGGCCCGCAGCCGTCGGTGATAAAGGTGGCTTGAGCGATGCGGCGATCGGAGACCTTCAGCCAGAACTCCATCGTGTCGCCGCAGGGACCGGTAATCCGGGCATGACCGTCCCACTGGTCGAGCGGGCCGTAGTTGCGAGGGCGTTCGAATCGTTCCATGGCCTTCAGGGAAAGGGCCCGTTCGGCACTCATGTGGTTGACTCCTGCTGCTGCCCGGCCAATTGCACGAAACCGCCGGCAGCCGCCGGGGCGCTGCGGTGCAAATACGTCTGTGTCTGTGTCCAAAGATCGCGGATCGCTTCGGCGGCCGGGCCGCTGGAGGCTTCGACCACCGCTTTGCGAGCGATCTGGGCCTGCGTAACGGCCGGGTCGTAAGGAATCCGCCCCACGACCGCAATTCCATTCTGCCGGGCGAACTCCTCGAGATCGCTGGTGACTTCCTCATTCAAATCGGCTTTGTTCACCGCCAGGATGCCGGGCACACCCAATCGCATGGTCAGTTGGGCCACGCGAAGGAAGTCGTGGCGTCCCGAGGCGGTCGGTTCGACCACGAACAGCGCCAGGCTGGCGCCGGTGAGCGAGGCGATCACGGGGCAGCCGATGCCCGGGGACCCGTCGCACAAGATCATTTCGCGTTTCTGCCGGGCGGCAAGCTCTTGGGCCGTCCGCCGCAAATGGGTGACGAGCTTGCCGGAGTTCTCCGCCGCCACGCCGAGCCTGGCGTGAACCATGGGCCCGCAGCGCGTTTGCGAGACGAACCACTGCCCGCAGACCGCCGGTTCGAACTCGATCGCCTTGTCGTCGCAGAAATCGAAGCAGACGCCGCAGCCTTCGCAGGCGATCGTATCGATGCGGAACGTCTTGGGCACCTTGCCATTGCCCGGCCCGTCATAATAGATCGCGTCGAACCGGCACAGCTCTTCACATTTGCCGCAGGCCGTGCAGTGCCCGGGCATGATGCGAGCCTTGCTGCCGGCCGTGAAGTCTTCGCGGCGCTGGATCTGCGGCTGGAGAACCAAGTGCAGATCGGCCGCGTCGACGTCGCAGTCGACAATCACCGCCTCCTTGGCCAAGGAGGCAAACGACGCGACGATCGAAGTCTTGCCCGTGCCGCCTTTTCCGCTGATGACTACCAGTTCCTTCATGCAGGTGCTCCCGACTGAAGCGTTTCCAAAAGGCTGCGAATGCACTCCGCAACTTGCGGGACGGACTCGACGACGATCTCCCCACGGGAATAGGCTTCGGCGACCGCCCGGTCGTCGGGAATCTCGGCCAGGATGTCGATCCGCTGGCGCCGGCAGTAGCTCCAGACCTCCCGATCTCCCGTATTGGCGCGATTGACCGCCACGCCGAACCTCAGTTTCAGGGCCCGGGCCATTTCGACGGCCAGCTTCAGATCGTTCAAACCGAAAGGCGTCGGCTCGGTGACCAACAGCAGGTGGTCGCAGCCACGGACGCTCTCGATCACCGGGCAAGAGGTGCCCGGCGGACAGTCGAGAATCGTCAGGTCCACATCGGGGGCAGCGTCCTTGACCGCGTGAATCGCGGGGGGGCTCATGGCTTCGCCGACGTTGAGCACGCCTTCGACGAACTGGAGCGGGCCGCTCGTGCCGATCCGCAGCAGGCCGATCGGTTTGGGCACCTCGCGGATCGCCTCTTGGGGGCAGACCAGCAGGCAGCCGCCGCAGGAGTGGCAGAGTTCGGTGAAGATCAGAGTCTGCTGGCCGACGCAGGCGATAGCGCCGAAACGGCAGGCCTGGCTGCAGAGTCCGCAATGGGTGCAGCGATCGGCGTCGACGACCGGGATCAACTTGTTGATCGGTTCTTCGCGAAGAATCTGAGGCTTGAGAAAGAGGTGCCCGTTGGGCTCCTCAACGTCGCAATCCAAGTAGGCCACGGTGCGACCGTCGGTCGCCGCGAGATGGGCCAGGCTTGTCGCGATCGTCGTCTTCCCCGTGCCCCCTTTTCCGCTGGCGATGGCAATCTTCAACTCCAGTGTCCCTCCACATTCGCCTTGGCGGCGGGCTGCAAGTTACCCGATCGCCACTGCTCCACGGCTTGCCGGACCGTGCCCGATGCGTGCGGATAGATCGCCACCTGCCCGGCCTGCAACGTGGTGAAGGCCTTTGGCCCCACGTTTCCGGTCAGCACGGCTTGTGCTCCGAGATTCACAACCGCCTGGGCAGCCTGGATTCCGGCGCCCTGCAGCGCGTTGAGGTTCTGCACGTTATCGTGGGCCGTGAACTCGCCGCTGTCGGTGTCGACCAGCAGGAAATACTTGGCGCGTCCGAATCGGGGATCGACCGGGCTGTCCAGATCGGCCCCTTGAGCTGTCACTGCTACTTTCATGAAATCTCCTCAAAAGTTGAATTGTCGCCTCCGCGGCGGCGATTACGGCCTTGCCGCCTTCTCCGGCAACAGCCGGGCATAGCGTACCGCCCGTCGTTGATGGTGCCGTCTCGAAAGGCCTGCACCACTTCGCCGACGTTGCCGCAAACCAGCGGAATGACCCGAATACCGCTGGTTGCCAACAGGGCCTCCAGCGGCCAGGAGATCGCGCCGCAGACGAGCACGTCGACTCCCAATTCGGCGAGCCGGCGAGCCCGGTCGTGCAGTCCGGCGTTGCCGAGTCTCTCGGTCGGCCACGGATCGGCGCCCCCGTCGTTGAGATCGACGAGAACGATCTGTTCCGCAACGTCAAATACTGGCGAAACCCGGCCCTGCCAGTCTGGTACGGCGATCTTCATGGCCACATCGCTTCGTCGCTTCCTGGTGCCGAACCCCCGGACCTGCCTTGTCCGGATTCGACAAGCTGCTGTTCCACAAAATCCGTCAGATTCTGGAGATTTGTCCTCAGTATTTCACGGGCCGGCTCCGCCAATTCCCCTTGCCAGAAAACAATCAGGTGAGGGCTGAGCAACATCTGCTCGGGCTTACAGGGCAGAGGCCGCCCGTAACCGGCCAAGAAATGCCGCCTCCGCCCGAGAATTTGCGTGACATAAACCTGGGCCAAGCCCAACCGGCCACACAAATCCTTGCATCGCTGCTCGATCAATCTTGTTATCGGGCTTGCGAGCACTCGCTGTCAACTCCTTCAAAAATGCAGATCTCTTTGAGCCTCCTCTCGCACGCGGTTCAGGTTGCCTTGAACCCTTCCAGCCAATGGCGGGATGTTTTCTTCCAGCCATTTGAGGTATCTGGGAATCACCTTCTGCCGGCCAATCTGCTGAACCCTCGGCGAAGCATAATCTTGCAGGTACTCCTCGAACGACAGGATGCCGTTGGCAATGCAGAAGTTCTTCACCGTGGCGTGTTTCGCCAGGGGCATGAAGTTGGCGCCGGTCCTCCCCTCGCGATAGCCTGCCGTGCAAAACGACGGCAGGTAGCCGTCCTGGCACAAGTCATAAATGAAATCGTCCAAGCTGCGCGTGTCGGATAACAGGAACTGTTGCCGGTCCGGTTGATGCTCCTCGTTCATCCGGCCGTATCCGCCTACGGCGATCCGCGAGCCGGCGTCCATCTGGGAAACGCCGCCTTTGCGAATCACTTTTCGTCGAAGTTCAGCCGGTTCGCGGGCGGTGAGAATCGAGCCCGTATAGGGGCACATCAGCCGGATGATTGCCACAATCTTAGCGAAATCTTCGTCCGCAACCAACCACGGAGACCGGCTTGCCAGCGGCGTATTCGTGGCCGGTTCCAGGCGGGGGTAGGAAATGGTGTGTGGCCCCACTCCAAACTCCTTTTCCAGGGCCATGGCATGATGCAGCAGGCCCAGCAACTCGAAACGCCAGTCGTAGAGCCCGAAGAGCACGCCGATGGCGACGTCGTCGATTCCTGCTTCCTGTGCCCGGTGCAGGCTGAACAGCCGCCAGTCGTACTCCCCTTTGAGCGTTCCTTCCGGATGAACTGCCCGGTACGTCGGGCGGTGGTAGGTCTCTTGAAAGACCTGATAGGTGCCGATGCCGACCGATCGCACCGCGCGGAACTCTTCGACCGACAGCGGCGGGGCATTGATATTGGCTCGGCGAATCTCGCCGAAGCCGTCTTTCACTCGATAGGCCGCAGCGACCGTGTCGCAAATGTAACGGTAGTCGTTGTCCGGGCTTTCCCCATACACCATGATGAGGCGCTTGTGACCGGCGTTGACCAGCACTCGCACCTCTTCCTGAAGTTCAGGAATCGTCAGGTCGCGCCGAATGACCGCGGAATTCGTGCTCCGGAATCCGCAGTACGCGCAGTTGTTCACGCAGGTGCTCGATACATAGAGCGGCGCGAACAGGACGATCCGATTGCCGTAAACCGTCTGCTTGATCCAATCGGCCGTCTCGAAGATCGATTCCCAGAGTTCGGGATCGTCCACATGCGTCAGAGCAGCGACCTCGGCGGGCGACAACAGTTCCCCCGTCGTGGCATGGGCTCGCGCTTTTTCGACGATATCGAGGACGGCCTCTCGCGAAGGACGGCGGTTTTCCGTCAACGTGCCGGAAATCGCCGATTCGTCAATAAAATCGGGGAATCGGCGTGTATTCTCCCACTCGCGGATTCTCTGAAGACGCTGCCGCTGCCATAGCATGGCCTTGGATACTATCATCGTTCAACTCGTTAACAAGTCTCTTGCCTACGGATGCGGTACGCTCATCCGCGCCAGGCCCGCAGGACGACGGCCCCCTGCGGACACACAACCACGCACTGCCCACAGGCCGTGCACTTGCCGGCGTCGATGGCCGCCAGAGCGTTCAAAGTGATCGCACCTGCCGGGCAGGCTTGAATACAACGCCCACAGCCGAGACATCGCTGATCGTCGACAACCGCAACCAACCGCGGGGCGGCTGGCGCTTGCCCGAGCCGGTCGATTTGATCGTTCAGAGCCGCCAGTTGTGCTTCCACTTCACGGGCCTGCGACTTGAGGGCGTCGAGTTCCGGAGAGGCCTCGGGTTGGGGAGGCGCAGCCGGCTGGGGCGGCAGATCGGGGATCGGTTCGCCGGCCATTCTTCCACGCCCCATCCCGCCTCCCATTCCACGACCGGCGCCTTGCCCCATGCCACGACCGCCGCCTTGGCCCATGCCGCGACCGGCGCCTCGGCCCAGGCCGCGACCGGCGCCTCGGCCCAGGCCGCGACCACCGCCTTGCCCCATACCCATACCCATGCCCATGCCTACACCTCCTTAGCCTATTCCTGCCCCGACGCCGCGATTAGGCGTTGGCACTCTTGGGCTCCAGTTCTTGGATACGGCGTCGCAGACCGTCAAGGACGTCCTCCAGATACTCCGCTTGGCCTTTCAAGGCGTCGATCTCCTGCTGGGGAGTCATACCGACCGCCGGCGTCTGCCCATAGGGTGCGGCACCCCATGCGGGCGCGACCGGCGTCCAAGCTGGGCGGGCCGCCGGCCAACCGGCAAAACCCGACAGCGGAAACCAACGCCCGCGGCCGCGACCGCCGCCGCGCCCTCGTCCCCAGCCGCCGAGACCTCGCCCATAACCGTAGAAGTTGGCAAATCCCGGCACTCCATAACCCGCACAGTACCCGGCTGCGCGCCCCGTCATCGAACCCATTCCGAGAGGGCCCGTTCCATCTCCACCTGGCATAATTCTTCTCCTTTGAGAAAAACACTCGTAGTTTTTAATTCCTAGCCGCGAGTCATCGCGGCCCCACATTTTGGACACGATTTGCGATTGCACGGCTGTCCGGCTGCATGGGGCTCCTTGTGCCCACATTGGGGGCACACACAGGTGCCACCAGGGCCGGCTGCCGACGGGCCGCCCATGCGACCGCGTCCTTGTTCGCCTCCTTGGGGAGGTCCCGATCCATCGCCTCGCGGCATTGTGTTGTCTCCTATACTTCGTGCCGCAGCCGGATTCCGCATCGGCTCACTCCGCACCACAGCATTCGTTGACAATCAAGCAGAAATGCACAGATCGTGCCACACTGTTTACGAAACCGATTGTTATGCCACAAAGCATTTACATAAAACATCTTACGCAAGATACTGCGCGTCTGAAACACAACCACAGCAATGCAAGGTGCATTTGTAATACCGTCGATATCATTGCAAGATGCAATACTACAGAACCGCGATCTGACGCGTGACGGAGCTGCCAGCAGGAAAGTCATTGGGTCGCTCGGTAATACAGCTTGTCGCCGACCTGAGCCCCCTCAACGAGACGCTCGACGGCAAGGTGCTCCACCGACTTGAGGACTTCATTGCGGTGCCTTCCCAGCCCCGCAACGATGTCGTCGATCGAGCAGGGACGTCGCCGGAGCAACTCCAGAACCTCTTCTCGGCTGACTTTGCCGGCCTCCAAGGCGTGGTCGCTATGGAATTCGGCAATGACTTCCGCAGGGGTGGTGAACGTGGCGGCAATTTCCTCCAGGCGAGAAAACGGAACCGCGACCGCATCGCTCTCCGTCGGAGGACGGGTAACCGTATTCAGTTGCACTCGATCCGGCTGGATCAGATCCACGCAGCGGCGGATGTCGGCCAGTTCCGCTTCGGAGGTGGTGTATCCCTGCAACAAGAAGACTTCCAGCCAATAGGCTCCGAAATAATGGCGACGGAAGGTCCGGAGCCCGGCGAGCATATCCGAGAAGGAAACACCTTCATGGGGGCGATTTACCGATTGAAAGGCGGCCTCATTTCCGGCATCCAACGACGGAATGACCAGGTCTGCGCCGCACAACTCGGCGCGAACGTCCTCGTCGCCCAACAAGGAACCGTTCGTCAATACGGCGATCGGCACGTCGGTCAAGGCCCGAATCCCGTCGATCAGTTTGTCGATGGGCTTGAAGAGCGTCGGCTCGCCCGAACCGCTCAAGGTAATGTAGTCCGGACGGCTATCGAGCTTCTGCTCCAGCTCCTGCAGAACGGAATCAATCGGCACCCACTCCTTGCGCTCGACCGTCTTGCACGTGGTCTGACCGAGTTGGCAGTAAATGCAGTCGAAGCTGCATGTCTTGAAGGGAACGAGATCCACACCCAAGGAACGCCCCAACCGACGCGAGGGAACAGGACCAAACAGATAGCCGCTCATGGTACCTCCCAACAGGGATACGGCGTGCGGAGACGCCAAGTGGATGGACAGACCTGTTGGGAGATACGCAGCCTGCGTGCCAAGAATCCGCCGTCGTGAAGATTCGCCCCACAACTTCCCTGCTCGAAAGGCCTTACAGCCAACCGGATATTTCGCAGCCGCTCTTGGCCCCAATAAGCTTCACTGCATTTTGCATTATCGCCCTCGCCGGCCACGGCCGTCGACTTCGGGCGATTCGATCCTGAGGCTCTTCATCTTGCGGTAAAGTGTGGTGACGTTGATGCCGAGGTCGCGGGCGGCGTCTTTGCGGTTGCCTTTTCGACGCTGGAGGGTCTCGGAAATCAGAAAACGCTCCATGGCCCTGAGACTCATCGGCTGATGCTCATCCCGGCCGGTGGCGGTGCTCGGCCGTAGTTCGGGGGGCAAGTGGTTGAGTTCGATCACGCCGCTGCGACAGAGGACGAACGCCTGCTCAATGATATTCTCCAGCTCTCGAACATTTCCCGGATAATCGTGTTCCATGAGCCGTGCGATGACTTCATCGGAGACACCTACAATATCCTTGTCCTGCATGTGGTTGAACTTGGTGATCAAGTGGTTCACCAACAGGGGAATATCTTCACGGCGCTGCTGGAGGCCCGGCAGCTTGAGATGGATCACGCGAATGCGGTAGTACAAGTCGTCGCGGAACTTGCAGTTCTTGACCAATTCGACCAGGTCCTTGTTGGTCGCCGCCAGAACCCGGACGTCGACGGGCACTCCCTGAACGCCGCCGAGCGGTTCGACGACCCTTTCCTGAAGCACTCGCAGCAATCGAACCTGCATTGCCGGCGAAATATCGCCGATCTCATCCAGAAACAGGGTACCACCGTCGGCGAGCATGAATCGGCCCGGCTTGTCGCGCTTGGCGTCGGTGAAGGCCCCCGCTTTGTGTCCGAACAACTCGCTTTCCAGCAGCGTATCCGGCAACGCCGCACAGTTGACGGCCACAAACCGCTTCCGCTTGCGCGGCGAAAGATTGTGAATGGCTCGGGCGAAAAGCTCTTTTCCGGTACCGCTGGGACCCTCGATGAGCACGGTGCTCGTGCTGGCGGCAATCTGCGGCAGAGACTCGAAGAGACGCATCATCGCCGGACTTCGGCCGATGATATCCTCAAAGGTGTATTTGGCCTGCAGCTCCTTCTGAAGTTGCTCGACCACCGTGAGGTCCTGAAAGGTCTCGACCCCGCCCACAACCGCCCCGTCGTTGTCTCTCAACAGGGCCGTGGAGATCCGGATGGGGATACGATGCCCCTGCTGGTTGACGATATGGGCGGTGGCGTTGACGATGGGGCGGCCGGACGTCATCGTCCGTCGCAAAGCACAGTTCGTTTCGCAGATATTGGCTCGGAACACCTCGCAGCAAGGACTGCCGATAGCGACTTCGCGCGACACGCCCGTAATTCGCTCGGCCGCCTTATTGAAGGCGGTGATTCGCCAGTCCAGATCCACCGTGAAGACGCCTTCGTTGACCGAGTCGAGGATCGTGATTTCGCGTTGTTTCGGCTCTGTGGCACCGTCCATCTCTCTTCGACTCCTTATCCAGCAGCGTCCCCCACTTGCTTCAGGATATCGGGCGATCGTGCAAATTGCCACCGGACACGCGGCCAGAATCGTGCAAAATGCTTCTTCGCCTCGTTGCCAGCGACACGGCGATTATTCCGGCAGCGTGCCGGCGAATTGACGTTCGAACTCGGCGATCGTCTCCGGCTGGTGGTGCCGCCTTTCCCTGGCAGCTTGCCAGAGCGAGTACACGCCAGAAAGAATGACGCCGACGCCGCCGATGACCAGCAGCGTCTGGGGCGAGACGGCCATGGCGGCCAGCGTCATTCCGGCGGCCGACGCACTGAACCGAATGATTCCGTTCAGGAACACCATGATGCCCATATAACGACTCGTGTCTCCACCCGGGGGTGAGAAGTGGGTGACGCCGATCTGCCACCAGAGGATCCACCATCCCCCTTGGACGCTTCCCCGCAGAATTCGGCCAAGCACCGGCAAGAGAATGAGCGCTGGTGGAAAGACCGGCACGAGCAGCGGCGTGGCTGCCAGCAGGAGCGCATCCAGTCCCCACGCGAAGCGTACACCAGCCCAGGAAATCCAGGGATTGGTGCGATCGAAGAGTCGTCCGAGCCAGCCGGTTGCCACAAAGGCAGCCAGGGCCGGAAGGGCATGCATGAGCGTGGTGCAACCGAAGTAACCGAACCCCAGATCGCGGCTCAAAAGAATCCAGATCATGGGAAAGTAAAGCATCTGAAAGAAGCCGTCAAGAAAGCAGCCGAAGAGGTATCGGCGGTAGCGCGCGTCGTGGACCAGCACGGCCATCGCCTCCCGAAAGCTGCTGCCAATCTCCGGCCGCAGGTCTCGGCACTCTGAATCGAGCGACTCTTCCACGCGGATCTGCCGGAAGCAGACGAAGCTCCCAAGACTGAGCAGCCCAGCCAGCACCATGAGGATCTGGGGCATGTGGCCGGCACACCATTGCAGGACGCGGTTCGCCGCCTCGGCCTGAGCGGCGGCTCCGGCAAACTTGGATGCGAAGTGGAGAATCAGGGCGGAAACGATACTGGAGGTCAGGAAGAAAAGCGACGACCACTTTCTCACTTCGCCCGTGGCATGGCCCCGCTGCTCCACAGGGTAATTGTTCCTCAGGACCGCCGTGATGGCCGGCCGCGTGACCACTTCGAACAGGGCCCCCACGCCCAGCAGGGTGAGAAACCAGAAGGCGCTGCCGGTGGCCGTCGCCATGGCGAGACTACAGATTCCGGCCGCGACCCCCGGGATAAAAACGAACGGCATCTTGGGCCGCGAAGCCATGCGACTGCCGAGATAGAGGGCGAGGATCATTCCCAGGCCCGAGAAGAGTTCCCGAAGGGGCAACTGCCAATTGGCGGCCTGGAACGATTTGATGGCGATCAGCGGGGCATTGAGCAGGATGCCCCCGGCCGTTGCGTCGAGCAAGGCGTAAACCAGGTGCAGCCGAAACGTCCGCGCAGCGTTGCCCTCCAGGCAGGGCCCGCGAAAGAACGATCCGGCGATGTTGAGCTTGGCCACGCGAGGTCATCCTTCCAGGCGGAGTGTTGTCGCCGAAGCAGGCAGGCGATGATGCAAGGAAGCCGAGTTCGCTCTTTCCCAGCGCGAAGCCCCGACGTCTCGCTACCGACTTCCTCTCCCATACACGGAGTATAGCGGATCGACCGGCCGCTGGCATGCGTCTCTCAGGAATCGCCGCCGGATGTGCGGGTGCGCAGGGCGGGAACTCCAAAGACCGTCGCCCCCTCGCGGACGGTTCTCAGAACGACGCTCCCCGCTCCGACGCGGGCCCCGTCGCCGATCTTTGCCCTCGGCAGGACGGAAGCATGGGATCCCAGAAAGACGCCGTTGCCGACGACTGCCGCGCCGCAGATGTCGACCTGGCACGAGAGCGTGCAGAAATCGCCGACCTTGGCGTCGTGCCCGACCGTGGCGGCCAGGTTGAGATGAACGTAGTTGCCGAGGGTCGCGTCGACCGTCACGACCGAGTTGCGGCAGAGAATCGAACCGACGCCGAGCGCACTGCCCGGTCCGACGGCGGCCGTGGGATGAATGAGCGTGGGCCAGACAAGTCCCCGATCGGCAAGTCGTTTGACTATCGCTCGTCGTGCCGTTGGGTCGCCGACAGCGCAAACGTAGTGGCGACAGTCCGCGACCGGCAGTTGCTCGACCGGACAGAGCAGGGAAGGGTAGTGCTCGAACGAATCGAGAGCCTCGGAGCGGTCGTCGGCGAACCCCAGCACGTTCCAAGTGGGCGCGGTGCGGTTGATGTCCTCGAGGAGGGCATAGACCTCCCTTCCGAATCCTCCGGCTCCGATGATGATGATTGGTTGCATCGACTTGAACACTCCGGAAGGCGGACAAACAGACATTCCGCTAGTGTGCCGTGTAGCCCCCGTCGACGGCAAGAGCGCTTCCGGTGACCCAACGTGCGGCCGGCGAAACCAGAAAGGCGATGCAGTTGGCCACGTCCGACGCTCGGCCGATCCCCAGGGGATGCATGGCGCCGATCCGGGCGATCTGCTCTTCGGTAAGGCCCTTCCACTGCTGGTCGGCCATGGGCGACTCGAACTGCCCCGGTAGAACCGCATTGACGCGGATGCGGCTCGGAGCCAACTCGAGCGCCGCCGACCGCATCAGCCCGAGAATCGCCGACTTCGAGGCGGCATAGGCGGCCAATCCCGGCACCCCGACGGAACTCGTGACGGAGCCGACCAGGACCACGGAACATCCGTGGTCGCCGATCACGCTGCGTTTGGTGATTCCACGGAGCAACTGCCCGGCCGCCACGACGTTGATCCGATAAATGCTCTCGAACACGTCCGGGCTGGATACCCGCAGCGGCCGGGTGCTGAGGATGCCCGCCGCGTGAACCACACCGTCGAATTTCCCGAAGGACGCGGCCTGCTGGTCGAGCATGGCGGCAATGGCCGCGACGTCGCCCAGATCGAAGGCGAGAGACTGGTGCCCTTGGCCGTCAAGCGAATCGAGAGTTTCCTGCAAGCGCTCCGTATTGCGCCCCAGCAGGAGGAGCCTCGCCCCCAACTGGGACATAAGGACGGCCGACGCACGGCCGAGCCCGGACGAAGCGCCGGTGACCAGCACGTTCATACCGCTCAGATCCATCGGGTTGACGGCCATCGGGTTGCCTCACGCGGCCTTTTTGAGAACGAGCCCCGCAAGTTGTCCCAAGGTATTGCAGCTCTGAAGGGCGCCGGCATCCAGCGAGACGCCGAACTCCTCGTCGAGCAAGGCGATGACGGAGAGGGCGCCCACCGAATCCCAGGCTTCGAGGTCGATGAATCGATCTCCCTCGTTCGTGCTTCCCTCGGGCATCCCCAGGCCTTCTTCAACCAATTCCAGAAATCGCTTTGTGGACAAGGTTCGTTCCCTCCATGAAAAGGCGTTCCAAAGGACTCCATTCCCCTGGCAGTGCCGAGCGGCTCTGGACTGTCGCCTTTCGCTCCGCGAAAGCAGCGCCACTTTCGCGGAGCGAAAGGCGGCAATACGACAGTCATTGATTCGACGTTCCTTAATGACCAGGCAGCCCAGCAGGGATCGCAAGGATACAAAAATCGCGTCGACCGTTCCAGTCGTATTTTGGGTAAACCAGGAAAACTGGCATGCAGTTCACCGACCGGCACGAAAGCCGAAAGCCACCCGTCAGCCGGTGCTTCCGCACCCGCCAGCAGAATCACCGTTTCCCCCGCAAGTGTTCAATTTTCCCCTTGACAAAATAGTGTACTTGTGTATACTACCAAGACTCGCGCAGCCACTCGACATAAAGACACGCCCGACAGCACCCCTCGACTGAGCTAAAAGCACCCGAAATGAAAAAACGCGCAAATAACGCAAACAATGAGAACTATGAAGCAGGAACCATGGGCAACACACCCCCCCACTATAGAGGTGTCTCCGCCATAGATACTGGCAAAATCGCCCACTCGTTGACCAACTCCAAACCTCCCCTTCTGTCATCTATCGTCTGTCCGATACTACCACGTACTAACTAGCCACCTTACCCCCGACCTGACTACATTTTCCCGTCATTTGCTCACCACCTCACTAAGGACCGACTCAGTCATCGCCACAAGTCCCATCAGCAAATACACTTAGAGCAGAAACCTCCGAACGTCCACACCCCCATTTTGCATGGTAGTCAAAATGATTCTGCGCAGCCGACGACGCTGTAACCCATTACGCAATAACACGATAGCTAGCTCCGTTCGATGGAGCAATCGATCGACAAGTGCACCAACCGCCACCAACGCCCGCAACCATTTCGTGACGACAAATCACTAGCAGCCCACCCTCGCGGTGGGTCTGACCCCGTTTCGATCTTTGGCAACCGAAATTGCGTCCCCCTCGCCGCCCTGATCGCAATCTTGCCAACCGCCCATCTTCGTAACCCGACGCGTAAGCGAGGCAAGGTCCTATCCTCCTTCGTAACCCGACGCGTAAGCGAGGCAAGGTCCTATCCTCCTTCGTAACCCGACGCGTAAGCGAGGCAAGGTCCTACCCTCCTTCGCAACCCGACGCGTAAGCGAGGCAAGGTCCTACCCTCCTTCGTAACCCGACGCGTAAGCGAGGCAAGGTCCTACCCTCCTTCGCAACCCGACGCGTAAGCGAGGCAAGGTCCTACCCTCCTTCGCAACCCGACGCGTAAGCGAGGCAAGGTCCTACCCTCCTTCGTAACCCGACGCGTAAGCGAGGCAAGGTCCTACCCTCCTTCGTAACCCGACGCGTAAGCGAGGCAAGGTCCTACCCTCCTTCGCAACCCGACGCGTAAGCGAGGCAAGACATTACCCTCCTCGCTCACGCGTCGGGTCACGATTGGACCGGCAAGCCCACGATTAAGGTCGCCCCTCGGCACGCATCCGCCTGACCGCCGCCGCCCTTACGGCAACGGCCCCTGGAGGCGGAGAATCCACCGGGCAAGCAGCCAGCGATAGGCGTCGAAGTCGGGACCGCTCCACAGGTCGTCGTACTTGTACTTCTCCTGAACGTCGACGGCGTCCCAGAGGTAGCGAATCTCGGCCTCGGCCTGCCGGGCCAGATCGGCTTGAGGGCCGCCGGCCTTTTTGCCCCGCTCGACGAGTTGCCCGAGCGTGTAAAGATAGCGTCCGTCGTCGATCCCCTCACGGTAGGCCTCCCACATGGCCACGGGAATAGGCTCACCCTCGGGCGTCGAGCGGTTGAAGAAGTCCATCGACGAGCCGTCCAGGTAGTTCCAGGGGTCGCCCGAGCTCGACTGGTAGATCCACGGAATCAGCGTCTTGAATCCCGACTTCCAGAAGCCGTACCCCCAGGTCATGCGGGCGCCCCGGATCGGCGTGTGGTCGTTTTCGCCGCTGATGTGGTTGGGGTAACACCAGAACTCGATGCCCCTTTCGCGACTCAAACGCCGGATCTTCTCGTACCCGAACACAAAGGGCTGGCAGCACCAGACGTCGACGTAAGGCCACATCGGTTCGAACTGCTCGTGGCTGGGATCGGCCGTCACGTAGGTCCGCACCCCCGGCACCTGCTTGATCGCCTTCATCACGCCGACCATGAACTTGACCGAACTCGGGCTCGTGCTGGGTTCGTCGATGGGGTAATAGAGAAACTCGGGCCAGTCGTAGTTCTTCCGCTCCTTCTGGACGGCCTCGACCATCTTGGTCACTTCGTCATAGAACGACTGGGGCACGTCGTCGCGCATCAGACGCAAATGGCTACCGGTCCCTTTCTTGTCGACGAGCCGCGAATACCACCAGCCCACCGGAATGCTGACCACCAGCGGCTGATCGGCCAGCCCGAACTTGCGAGAGAGGGCAATGCGGCGCTCGGTCTCAGCGCCGTCCATGGTCCAATTGCCCTGCTCGTCCCGGTCGAGACCGGTGACGCCTGAGATGTGGGTCGTCATCCCGTGTTCGACCATATCCAGGCGCTCCAACTCGGCTTTGCGGGCGAAGTAGGCGTTTGCCTCGGGCGAGTTGCCGTCATCTACGTTGCTGAGTGGGTCGCGATAGTACATCCCATAGACGTGCTCGGGGTTCTTCTGCAGCCGGATTGGCAAAACTCGAAGCTTCAAGGCGATTTCGGCGGCGGGACGTCCCTTGGCTTGAAACGTCAGCTTCCCCTCATAGACGCCGGCCGTGGCATCGTCGGGCACGCGGGTGGTGATCCAGAATCGCTGGTTCTCGCCCGCTTTCAGATCGGCGGACTCCCGGTGTTCGAGCACGTCGGGGGCAACGTGGTAGGCGAAGAACATCGAGTAGTTGGGCCGGACGAGCATGTAGCGGACCCAACGGACGTCGATGTTGGCGGCCGGAATGACTGCGTCGCCGCAACGAAGGTCGCCCGCGGTCAACCGGGCATCCGCCAGATCGGCCAGCGGACGGACGGTCAGCGTGACCGGCTCGTACTCGCCGAGCGAGGCAAACGCGGCCAGTTTCGGGTCCAACTCCTGGGGCCGCGGCGCCGTGTTCGGATAGATCACCTCCGACCAATGCCGTGCGAAGACGGCATAGCCGCGGTCGCGGTCTTCGGCTGAGAAGTCGGGCATCGGCCGAGGTTCCTCGTGCTCGGTCTTCTTCCACTTGGCCGCCACGTCGGGTGGCAGGAAGTAGATTTCCTGCTCCAGGGCGTCGAGCAAATCGGCTCGAACCTGCTGCTCCGCGGAAGTGGGGAACACGATCAGGCACGTGGCCAACCAGCCCGTAGTGGGCGCGAGTTCGACGGCCAGAGGGCCTTGCTGAACGCTGGTCTTGAAAACGCATTTCTCGAAGCGATAGGGACCGTCGATCTTGACGGTCTGTCGTGCTCCACCCACGGCGGCGTCGAACCAGTGGTAATCGCGAGCCGATCCGGCACTCAGACCACCGAACAAGTAGGCGGTGTAGTCGCCGGGCGGAACATCGACCAGGAAAGCATTGGCCTGCTTGCTGAAGATCGTGTCGCAGGTGACTTCGTTCGTGTAGATGGCGGGCGGATACTCCCGGCCGCGGCTCTCGCTATACTCCCACTCGCGACTGTACGAGCGGTGGTGCGACTTTAACCCGTCGAGCGTTCGCCAGCCGTAGCCGGCCTCTGGAGAATAGGCCGACTTCGCAGTGACCCGTATGAAACCGTCGCGCAGCGGCGAGTCGTCGGTGCCCATGTCGAAGCAGCGGTAGTCGGCAGCCCGGACGCCGGAAATCAGCATCGCTGCGGCAACGAGACCAAGTAGGAGACGGTAACGACTCATAGTCCGGGTCCCTCAATCACGCGAAATGTTGCTTGTCGTTCGTGGAGGATCTTGCCCGCCCTGTCTTGGAGCATGATTTTCATCCATGCCTCTCCAGGTGCGAGCGGCCGACCGGGATCGATCCGGACGGTGATCTCGCCGCCCAGATCGCCGGCCTTGCCGGACGTCTGGGCGAAAGCCTCGGAACCGCTGCCCACCTCAAGGACGACCTGGACCTCCTTGCCGGCCCGATTGCCGAGCAACTCGAACTGGGCCGTCATGTACCGATCGTCGGCGTACACGATTCGGTGTTGTGCCCTCATGGCGCCGAGCACGGGATGGGCGAACCGGGTCAGGACGACGTCGTCGATATAGAAACTGACCTGATCGCCGTGGGAGTAGTTCGATTCGGAAATGTTGAACTGAACTCGCTGGACGTCGCCCGCCAACTCGATCCTGGAAATGGGAAGCCTGATCTTCGTCCACTCGTCCTTGCGGACGGAATCCAGCGGGAAGCTCGTCGAACGTTTCGGCCCGGAATGGTAGAACCCGATGCCGAGCGGATTTCGCGGCAGGGCGTCGCGGCTGGTGGTCGCGTAGATCCAGCACTCGAAGAACTCGTAATCGGACCAGTCGGTCGGCCCGCCCTTGTTCAGGTCCTTGCCCGTCCTGGGCCAGCCGATCGGATAGTTCTTCTCACCCTTCATGTGATCAACCTGGTTTGCAAACTCCAGGGACGTCTTGCCCTCCTTGGCGTGAAGATCGCTGGCGGCAAGCTTCGTTTCTTCGGGCGAACCGTTGTACCAATCGCCGGCGTCTTCCATGTCGTCGAGAACCAGACGCTCCATGGGGACGCCGGCAAGATCGTCGGCCGGGTCGTCGCCCCAAGCAGGGCCGCAGCCAAGTGCCAAAGCCGCCGCGACGGCGAACAGGCGACACGAGAGGAACAAAACGATGTTTGGGCGAGTGGAAGTCATGGCAAGGTCGGACGGCTAAGGTGGTTGGGCCGGAATACTGCGAGTCTGCGATCATTGTGGCATACGGCGCGACAAACGCAAGACTCATCGCTCCGCTTCGAGTCGGGCAAGGTCTCCGCACCGGCCTTCGCCTCCGCCACCGACTCCACGGCAGTCATCTCGGAAGGAAATACCGTGCCGGTTGGCTGATCCGCCTGGGCCTCGCTCGGCGCCGTGGTCGAGGGAACCTCGCGGCCGGCGGTGAGCACCAGGCAGCCGATCAGGCCGGCGGCAGCCAAGTAGTATGCCGTCGGAATCAACGTCTTTCGAATCACAGGTCCTTCCCGGCCCAGCAGTCCCACCGTGGCCGCGGCGGCCACCACGTTGTGAACGCAGATCATGTTCCCCGCGGCTCCGCCGACCGCCTGGAGGGCGACCACCAGCAGCGGGTCGAGGCCGATCCGCAGGGCCACGTCGAACTGGAACAAGGCAAACGTCATGTTGCTGATCGTGTTGCTGCCGGCCACGAACGCCCCCATGGCCCCGATCACGGCCGAGCAGGCAGGCCAGGCCGTGCCCGCCAAATCGGCCACGGCGGTCGCCAGTTCACGGGGCATGCTTTCGAGGCCCGCCGTGTTGACGTTCGACTGGATGAAGATCCGCACCATGGGCACGGCGAAGATGATTGCGGCGGCCGCTCCGCGGACTGCCCGGCCCGATTCGCCGAGGGCGGCCCCGAACTCTCGCAGCCGCATGCGGTGCAGCCCCAGGCACGCGAGCGACGCGATCAGAAAGACGGTGCCCGGCAACGTCAGCAGATTCACCTTCGCTGCGATTGCAGTCTTGGCATCGCCCGTATCGAGCAAGGTCGGTTGCCAGGTGGTCGCGGCAATCCACTGGCGAACTGCCGGGGAGTATTGTTGCGAGAGCGAGAGCGTCACGAGCATCAAGGCCACGAGCATGTAGGGCGTCCACGCCAGCCACAGAGCCACGGGCCGCTGCTCCGGATCTTCAACCTGGGGTGCGAAATCGCTCTTCCAGTCCGCATCCCAGGACGACTCGGGCGGGAAGTCCCAGGACTCCTTAGGGACGAACCAACCGCGCCGGGCAGCCGTGACCGTCAGAGCCAAGGCAACCAGACCGCCCAGCAGCGAGGGGAACATCGGGCCGAGGAAGACGCCGAACAGGACGTAGGGAACGGTGAACGCAAACCCGGCGAACAGGGCGAACGGCCAGGCGGCCAGCCCCTCGCGCCAGGAGCGGTTCGCACCGAAGAACCGCGTCAGCAGGCAAACCACAAACAACGGAATCAGCGTGCCGATGATCCCGTGGACGATCGCCACCCGGGCGCCGATCATCACCAGCAGTTGCTGATACTGTGCGTCGGCGGTCGCCCCGGCGAAGGCGGTGGAGTGCTCGGCGATATAACCCATTACCAGCGACTGGCCTTCGAGACCTTTGTTCACTCCCAACAGGATCGGCGTGCCCACCGCGCCAAACGACACAGGCGTGCTCTGAATGGTCAACGCGGCGACGACGGCCGCCATGGGCGGGAATCCGAGGATCACCAGCAGCGGCCCCGCCACCGCGGCCGGCGTTCCAAAACCTGCCGCACCCTCAATGAACGCCCCGAAGGTCCAGGCCACAATGATCGCCTGCACACGCCGGTCGGGCGAAATGTCGCGGAAGCCGTTGCGGATCGACCGGACGGCACCGGAGTGCTTGAGCACGAACAGCAGCAACAGGGCGCCCCACACGATGTAGAGAAGCGTTCCGGCAATGATCAGCCCTTCTCCAGTCGCCGCAGCGATACGTCCGCCGGAAACGCCCCAATAGAAATAGGCGAGAATCGCCGTCAGCACGGCCGCGATCGGCATCGTCTGCTTGGCCGGCATCCGCCAGAAGACGAGCAGTGCAAACACGACGAGCAAGGGAGTGATGGCGATGAAAGCGTCCACGCGTTCTTCCTCCTACCGGCCGATTCCAGGGGCATGGTCGTAGATAGGATAACGTGTGGGAAGGCGGGGTGAAAGAGGCCGAGGGTCTCACTTGCCTATGCCGCTTCCGCATCGTCCTCGTCGTAGTCGTACTCGTCGTCGGAGTCGTTGACGTCCGGCTCCGCCTCCTCCACCTCCTCGTAAAGCTCGTCGTACTCGTCCTCATAGCGGTCGTCCCAGTCGTCCGTGGGACGGCGCCGGACGACCTTGGAACGTCCGGATTTCGATTCTTCCCCTTCGTCTTCTGTGCCCTCTTCCTCGTACTCGTCCTCTGCGTCCTCGTCCGGCTCCTCCTCGTCCCAGTCGTCGTCCGGCTCCTCTTCGTCGTCTTCCTCTTCCTCATAATCGACTTCGGTCGAGTCGTCCTCAGGCTCCTCGTCGGCGATCTCTTCCCACTCGCTCTCAACGAAGCCTTCCTCATCCTCACGGTCTTCCTCCCAGAGATCCTCCTCTTCGTCCGGTTCATCGGCGGAGTCGTCGGCGTAATCCTCGGGATACACCACTTGCTCGGCTTCGCCCAGTTCGATCACCTCCGGCTCCTCCACGGGTTCCGGCTCGGCGACAACCTGGTGAACCACCGGTTCCGGCTCGAACGCAGGTTCCGGCTCAGGCTCCGGTTCGGGCTCAGGCTCGGGCTCAGGTTTGGGCGGCGCAACCACCTTGGGACGGCTCGGCTTCGGCTTGGCGGCAATGCGGGCCGGCTCAAAATAGGAGGGCAGCGCGTCGACCGAAACCTTGAGCGACTTGAACAGCTTCTGGATGTGCTCGTGGCAGGTGAAAACGAGCATTTGGTGCCCCGCCGCCGCGAAGTCGCGCATCACTTCCGCGGCCGCCTGGGCCCGCTGGACGTCGAAGTTGACCAGCACGTCGTCGAGAATCAGCGGCAGCACGGTTCCCCGCCGGGCAAAACCTGCGGCCAGGGCGAGCCGTAAGCAGATGAAGAGCTGTTCGCGAGTTCCCTGCGAGAGGACATCGACGGAGCGCGGATTGCCCGCGTCGTCGTCGACGAGCAGGACGTCTTCATCCAGCGGCGTCCAGACTCGCGTGTAACGTCCGCGGGTAAGTCGCTCGAGGTAGTCCGACGCCTCTTGCAGGGTCTCCGGCTGCCGCTCGCGCTGATAGCTCTCGCGAATCTCGGCGAGCGTATGGTAGGCCACCGCCCGGATTCGCCAGCGATGCAGGGCGTCAGCCAGTTGCTGCTCGACCATATTCACTTCGAGTTGTTTTGCGCCGGGTGCGCGATCGTCGGAGATCACCCGAAGCTGTTCGGCAAGCCGCCCACGTTGTTCGCAGCACTCCTGCAAGCGCCGTTCAACACCGGCCAGTTCACCGCGAAACTCCTCGCAACGATTCCGCAGGGTCTCGCCGGTCTGTCCCTCCAGGGCTTCGGCGATGACCTCTTCGGTGCAGTAGGTGCCGACGGCGGCCGCGATTTCGCGCTGGATCGAAGCTCGATTGGCCCGCAGCGATTCGATTTCGGCGAAGTGGTCGGCACGGCGGCGGAATTCGGCCTCGTCGGCCGTTCCCACGGCACGAAAGAGCCGGCGGCGGTAGTTCTTGAGTCGCCGGACGGACCTGTCGATCCTCTTCCGCTTCCGCCGCATCCGCCTGGCGAAGGTTTTGAGTTCAGCCAGACGCTTCTGTTGCGTTTGCTGTTCCACGAGGGCACGGCCCAGGACCTGCATGCCCTGGATGGGATCGTCGGACGGTGCAGCCAGGCCGGCTTCGGCAACTACGTCGGCCACGCGGCGTCGGAGGGCCTCCAATTCGCGATTTCGCTGCTGGAGTTCCTCGTACCGATGGTCCAGGCGGCGGCGTATGTCGGTGATTTCTTCGCTGCGTGAGAGAAGGGACTTGATCTGCCCGGGGGCCAGGTCGGTGGGCAGGCCGGCCGACACCAGGGCGTTGCGCCAGCGATTCTTGGCCTGCGCCAGGGCGCGTTTGGCATCCTCGAGCCGCCGGGCTGCCGATTCGGCCTCTTCCTGGGCCGACAGGCGCTGCGCATCCCGCCCCACGAATGCCTCCAGTTCCGCCAAGAGTCGTTCGGCGTCTTTGAGTCGTTCCTGCACGGTGCCGTCGCCGCGCGGCAGTTCCCGATCGAGTTTGTCCCGCTCGCGGTGGGCCTCCTCGATCTGCGAGGCCAGCATTGACGCCTGCCGGCGGCACGCCCGCAGCCGGTTCACGCTCGCCCTTTCCCAGACTTTCTTCGACAACAGCGCGGCCATTCCGCCTACCACGACAAAGATCGCAAGCACCCAACCCCAGAGGCTGAAGCCGGCGTCGGTCGTGACCGCCAGACCGAAGAGCAGCGCTGTTACGATAACCAGGAAGGCGGCGAGGAGCGCCGACATCCACACTGGCATGAGTTGGTTCTCGATCAGGTGCCGGCGACGTTCGTCGAGTTCCGACTGATGCTCCTGCATCTGATCGATCCGCTGGTCGATCTGCACGCGGCGCCGCAGGCGTGCCACAGCGTCGCCTTGCCTTTGCAGGGCAAGGCTCAGGTCGTCGACGCCCCATCCGGCGAGATCCGACTCCGCCTTCTCGCTCAGTTTCAGGGCCCGGTCCTCAACCTCTGCCAGGGCCCGTTGCGCCTGGTCAAGATCGTTGCGGGCCTGCTTCATCGCCCGGGCAGGATGGCGCAGCACCTGCATGGTGCCGGGCGAGAAGGCGGGCATACTCGACCTGTCATCGTCGCGCAACCCGAACTGGCGCCGCTCCATCACAAATTGCGACTCCAGGCCCTTGATCTCCGCCTCCAACTCGGCCGACCGGTCCTTCAGGGTCTTGATCCAGGGCTCCTGCTCGCGCAAGGCCTCGATCCGCGGACCGAGCCGTTCCAGATGATCGTTGGGCCGTAGCCCGCGGGCTTCTCGACGCAGCTTGGACCATCGGCCTCGCCAGGCCTTGATGAGTTCGTGGCGATGGGCCAGACGTGACTCGATGACTTCCAGGCGGTGGATTGCTCCTTCGGGAATCGATTCGGTGGGACCGATCGCGGCGAGTTGGCGATCGGCGGAGAGCCGGTCTTGCCAGCGGGCCTGAACCGACAGGGCAATCTCCGCGACCCGCAATTCGTGCCGCAGGCGCCGCGTCTCTTCTTCCAGACGCTCGATTTCCCGCTCCGATCGCGTCCGCTCCGCAGCCAGGCGGCCGAAATCGCGGCTCACGCGGCCGATCTCTTCCAGGTCGGCTCGCAGGCGATTTCGCTGTTCCAGGAGCCGGCTGACTTCGCAGGGGCGTCCGCCGGCGTCGAGAATGCGATTGCGAGCCTCCCCGAGCGTCTGGACGACCTCCGCCAGCGAAACGGCCCCCAGCCCCGTGCTCAAGTCGTAGAGCATCCGAGCGGCATCGGTATTGCTGAGGGTCCCCAGTTCCTGAAGTTCGCGGAGGCCGACGCAGAAGACGTGATTGAAGACGTTCTCATCGGTCCCCGACAGGACGGTTTTGAGCACGTGCTCCGTTTGCCGCGTGCCGTCGGGATAGACCACCGAGACAAGATCGCCTCGGGCCGGTTCTTCCACGTTGTCGAACCGGGAAATCTCCAAGCGGCCTTCCGAGGTAAGCAGACGCAGTTGTCCACCGGGCCGCCCGCCGTGGACTGGGGGCAGGTAGCGCCGCCGCTCCGGCGAGAAGCCGTAGAGGACGGAGCGAATGAACTGCATGAGGGTCGTCTTGCCGGCCTCGTTCGGGCCGTAGAAGACGTGGAGTCCTTCGGAGAGCCCGTCGATCTCCAGTCCGTGAAAGACGCCAAAGCCGTCGGCACGCAATCCGGTGATTCTCACGATTCCGTTTCCTCTGCGGTGAGCAAATCGACACCCAACATGGCCGCTTCGGCCAACACGCGTCCGCGCTCTTGCGGATCGGAGAGAACAGCGGCCGCCGAAAGCGAGCCGGCCAGGTAGCGTTCAGGAAGGTACTGGGTCAGATCGGGCGGGGCGCCGCCCTCCTGCTCCAGACTGCGCATCGTCCGCAGGAAGTCGCCCCGGACGGTTTCTTCTTCCAACCAGGCCTTCGGAACGTGGATGTCGGCCTCGGTCTCCAGCGTCAAGCTCCAAAGTGCCGGCGGACCGAAACCGAACTCGCGACGAAGCATTCCAACCAGTTCCTCTGCCAGCGGGCCGCGGCGGATTCCCGCTACCAGCGGTCCAGCCCCCTCGACCGTCCAGGAGATCATCTGGTCGATCCCGGGCTGGGCCTGGGCCAACGCGTTGACTCGTTCGCGAAGCGCCGTCTCGAGATCCTCTCGGGAACTGTTCTCCTGAACCTCAACCCGTTCGTTTTGCCATCGAAACAGATCCGTGGCAATCTGGGTCGTGCGAATAGTCTTCCGCTCATCGACGTCGACGAGCGTGCAACCGTGTTGCCCTGCATCGGCCGGCGAGCGGCCTTGGGGCGTGCCCGGATAGTGAGCGACTTCCGGTCCGCGATACACGGTGGTGCGCTGATGGCGTCCTCCGAGGGCCCAGTATTCGATTTCGCGGGCTTTCAGTTGCTGAGGATCGGCCGTACCGTGGGCTACACCGATCGTGAACAGTCCGCCCGGTTCGCCCGAAAACTCGTTAGGGCGAAGGCGTCGCCCCGCAACCCGGCTGGCGCCGACCAAGCGGACAATCGGCTCGGCATGGCGATCGAACACGACCTCGTCCGGTCTTCCCATGGGGAAGACCACAACGTTGTCGGGCAGGTTGACACTCGGCGGCCAGGCGTCGGGACTATCGACAACACCTCCCGCCCAGTATACGGGGATCTTCCGGTCGGCCAGCTTGCGGAACTGTTCGACGAGAAACAGCGGGCCACGAGGTCCCGTGCGTTTGGCGTCGAGCACGTCGCCCGCCAGGATGAGAAAATCCACCTGCTCCGTACACGCCGCCTCAAAGATGCGCTCGGCGGCCCTGTAGGCCGAGTCGACGAACAGGTCTTTGAGATGTTCCGGAACGTGGGCGACCCCTTGGGGAACCTGTTCCAGGTGCAGGTCGGCCGCATGGATGAAGCGAAACGCCCGGTTGGGCATGAGAGCCTCCTTGCCTCTTGCGCCGCGGAAAATGTAACACGTTTCCAGGCGGTAGTTTACAGATCGTCGCCGAATGACGCTACAGCGGTTTTTGACAGCAACGGCTGGCAGTCGGCAGGAGCTGTCTCAGGCTGACACGCACGCCCGGCCGCGCCGTCCCAACCAGCCCCCCAAGAGAGTATCGCGCCTGGTGCAAGCACAAAATGGGGAGTCTGCGAGGTTTGATGACATAAGTCGTGAAGCTTCCGCGGTTTATCGAGGAATAGGGGGCGAGCACCCCCCAAGGGAACTATACACTGGGTGGCACGCTCAGAGCGTAGCGATGGGCGTGGTGACCTGACGCTCCACGCCCATCGCTACGCTCTGAGCGTGCCACCCACTGATAATCCGGGCAAGCACACCTCTGAACTATGCCATCGCTTGGCAGACAGCTTCGGCCTCCTTAGGCATCCCCCCGACGGAGCCGTGCCGCTCGCGCAGCCAGTCGTCGCGAGTATAGATCACCACGCTCGTGTCGGTTTCGCGGACCTCAAGCTCGGTCAGATGGAATCCGAAGTCGCTGATTTCGGTGAACAGCTTGCACGCCAGGTTCTCCACGGAGGTGGGGACGTCGAACTTCTTGAGTTTCAAGCACTCACCGGTTCGTTCCGCGTGATACTGGAGCGTTTCGTAGAGCGGATCGTGCACGTTGATCAGCAGGCCATGGTCGTATTCGGATTTCAGGTAGGGCTCGATGACGTCGTCGAAGTCGCCGAACAGCGTCGAAATCGATCCGCGACGTTCCACCTCGAAGTAGCAGGAGATTCCGTAGCGGTGCCCGTGCAGATTCCGGCACTTGTCGTCCAGTTCTTCGTTGCGGTGGGCGGCATAGAACTTGTAGTCTTTGCGTATGATCATGGCAGGGCCGCCTAGGATTTGTGGATCAACGACATGATTTCGGCGCGGCTGGCCGGGTTCTCACGGAACACGCCGCGCATGGCACTGGTGACGGTCGCGCTACCCGGCTTCTTCACGCCGCGGATCGACATGCAGGAATGCTCCGCCTCGATGACGACGGCAACGCCGGCGGTCTGCAGTTCGGTCTCGACCAGGTTGGCGATGGTCTCGGTCATTCGCTCCTGAACCTGGGGACGCCGAGCAACTTCTTCGACCACGCGGGCCAGTTTGCTCAACCCAGTCACCCGTCCGTTGGGCAGATAGGCTACGTGGGCGACTCCCTGAAACGGGAGCAGGTGATGTTCGCACATGCTCGTGAACGGGATGTCGCGAACGAGTACCACCTCGTCGTAGGACTCGGGAAATGTCACGTGCAAGTGCCGAGCGGGATCGGATCGCAACCCCGAGAACATCTCGGCGTACATCTTCGCCACCCGCCGCGGCGTATCCAACAATCCTGGACGATCCGGATCCTCGCCAACGGCTTTCAGAATGGTCCGAACGGCCCCCTTGATGGCTTCGAGGTCGACTTCTCGCGGAGCTTCCTCCTGCGTTCCTACATCGCGTGTAGTTCGGGCGAGGGGGGTTTCGGGATACTGCAACGCTCGCAACATGACGTTTACTCCTTCGGGGTGCTCGATTTCCTGTTCAAATGCCTTCTTGTCACGGGCAATGATCGCGTCTCGATTGTTTTTGACAACTATGCTTGTAAAAAATACCGTTCTCTGTCGTGACTGAAAGCCGAACATGCACCCTAAGTATCTTATTGAAAGGACTTTAGCGAACGCTGCCGGTTTTGATCGTGAACTAGGCAATTCCCCGTCACTTTCGTTATGCAAGTGGACATCTGAGGATTCGTGCAAATCGTCCAGGCACTCGAACTCGGTCAGGAACTTGAGGTGAGGGGGCAGCCCGTGGTTTTTTCGGTCCGGTCAAACGGGTTGTCTGGCTCGATTTGCGTCGTTCCCGAGCGGACCTATCTTTTGAATGGGTACCGTCATGCGGCCAGTTCACCCGTCATGCGATTCACGCATAGCCATCCGGCCCTGGGGCAGCATTCACGTCAACATGAACACACACAAACGGGTCAAGTCTGCTCGCTGCGGTTTCAGTCTGGTGGAGGTCATGGTGGCGATCTCCATCATGGCGATCGCCGGCTCTGCCTTGCTCTGGGGGGTGTCGGGCGCCATGCAGACGACCGACGACAACCTGCAGCAGGCCCTGGCCCTCGGGATGGCCCAACAACTGATGGACGAGATTCTTGGTGCCCGCTGTCACGCCATCGGAAGTGACGCCTACGAATACCCGATGGGGGCATCGCCGTGGGAGAAGAGCGGAAACGGACGGGAACGCTACAACGACATTGACGACTACAACGGCCTGCGTTGCTCTCCGCCCGTCGAGATCTATGGAACGGCCATCGGCACCGGCGACGACAGCGGCGGCCTGCGCCACCCGGGTTTCCGAGTTGACCAGGATTACTTCCAGAACTGGCGACAGGAGGTCAACGTGTTTTATGTGAATGCCGGTGATTTCTCAGTCAATCTTCCGGCGGGCTCTCGCAGCGACTACCGTGCGATCGAAATTCGTATTGTGCGAGACGATCCCGATAGCGATCCTCGCGTTCTGGCCAAATTGCGGCAGGTGGTGTCCTATGTTCCTCCGCTATGACATCGGGCGGCCCTCATCGAGATCCGGCGAACTCGTGCGGCGTCCGTCGCGTGCGGGATTCTCGCTGTTGGAACTCGTGGTGGCGATCTCGATCATGGTCATCGTGATGGGTTCGTTGGGAGCCATGGCGAAGGCGGTCAACGAGGGTGCGCTGTACGGCGAGACCTACGGTACGGCGACGCAACATGCTCGTGTTGCGATGGAGCGAATCGGGGCCAGCGTTCGGGAAGCCACGACGAGCAACGAATTTCCGGGCGTTCTCGTGATCGAGGAATCGGTGGGAGGATGGACCTTTCCCGATATCCTTGTCGTCTGGCATCCGGACGGCGTTCCTGCCGATCCCGACAGGCTTCCCCAGGTCAACGAATTGAGAATCTACACGCCAAATCCTACGGCTCCCAACGAGTTGCTGGAGGTGAGATTTCCCGACAACATGACCAAGTTCGAGACGGACGACCAATTGACCGCCTGGGTTTCAGACGCCAAGGCGTCGGCGGACGGCGTTCGCACGGTGTTGACCGATATGTTACGGACGGCGCAGGTCAGCAGTCTGGCCAGTTCAGCACGGGGTGCGGTCCGGTTTGCGGTTCGTTATCGGCCCACCGAGGAGGAGATGGCCGATTTCAAGGCGGGTGTGACGGGCTGGGATGACCTGGCCTGGCCTCAGGGAATCTACACGAGCAACGCGGGAATGCGGCAGGCTTGGGTCCAGATGGAGTTGCAGCTCGTCCCCCGATCGACAAGCGTCAGCGTTGCGTCTTCCGACAAGACCGCCATCCCTTTTCTCGGTTCCGCAGCGCGTTTCTATGAGGTCCACCCATGAGAAGCAATCTCGAGAGAACCGAGCATCGGTGGAGTCGAAGGGGCCGGCGTCGGCCACGGCGTGCCATGGTGGCGGTTGTGGTCCTGCTGCTGATTGCCATGGCCCTGGCCACGTCGTATGCGGCGATGCGGAGCCAGATGGTAACGCTCAACGTCCGTCAGAACGCCGGCCTGGGTGTCTCGGCACAGCGTGCCGCCTTGACCGGCCTGACCGCCGGGTTCCGAGAAATGCATTCGCCCGACTGGTCCGGAGTCGGCACGACGTTTGCCAGAGCCCTGGGTTCCCACGAGGGTTTCGAGGTTCAATTCCTGGCTGGTGACGATGAACTTATGGAGACTGACCCGGATTACGAGGAATTGCCTTACCGGGTGACGCTGCTGGTCACCGGCACGGCGACCGATCCGGCGGATTCACGCCGCGTGAGCCAGCATACGATTCGTGCCGTCGCCCGTCTGATCCCCCGGGAGATGCCGGATGAGCCGTCGGACTGGGACGATCCCTCGGAAGATGACGACATGATGGACTACACCTTCTACCAAACCCAGGAACGAACGATAGTCCTCGACATTCCCTGCCGCATCGAGGGCGACATTCGCGTGCAGGGAAGACTGGGGCTGGGGTGTCATTACCCGAACGACCCCGATGCCTGGGCCAACTACTTCTGTCACCTGGATCAGATGCGTTGGAACGGTTACAACGATCACCGCACTCTGTCCGGCCGTGTCGACTACAACTATCTGACTCAGGACTGGTATGTGAAGGAGATCCTGGTGAACTACATGTCGGTGGAAACATCGCATCAGGCCCCGGACCCGGCCAACGCCGATTGGGTGAAACCGACCTGCCTGACGTCGTACCGGCTTTTCCCGGGGGGACGAGAATATGCCGTCCCCAGCGTATCGGGGACTCTCCAGAACCGGACGCTTGCCGCCTCGGCAACAGACAATCCGCTTGGGATGTACTATGCGGGCTCGGACCTCACCCTCGGAGACAACGTGACGATCCGAGGGACGCTGTTCTGCTGCCAAAGGTTGCGGATTGACGGTGAGAACGTACGGTTCGAGTCGGTTGACGTTCCTCCGTTGTATGGGTCGTCGCTGCCGATTCGACTCCCCGTCGCCACCTGCAGCAACCTTGAGGTTCGCTGCGAATCGTCGTGCACCGTCGAAGGTCTGCTGGCGGTCTTTGGCGGGATGCAGGTGGCCCAAGCGGCGTCGCGAGGCCAGTTGGCGGTTGCGGGCAGAATCATCGCCGACGATCTGGATATCAACCAGGACACGGATTGGGCGAGTGTCGACTGGCACCAGCAGTTCATCAACTACGTGGCCGCGTCCGGCCCTTCCTGGATCTATTTCCCGCTCTGGATGCAGCTCTTGGGATACCCCTGCGCACCGACGGTTCATATCAAGCCCGGCAACGACGCGCGTTACCACTGGTATCGTCCGGGCGAGACCGTCTTCGTCCCCCACGTGGACGATTTCAGCGAAATGGACCCGGACGAAACGCCGGGGCTCCGTTGGGAGTTGATCGAGATCGCCCAGGCCGCGGATTGAACGGGCTGGCGCGATTCTGGGGAATTTGACGGTGCGGCAATTCTGAAGGGCCTGCGAGGTTGCCTGGAAGACGAGCCACTTGCCGAATTGTGAGCGATCCTCTTACATGGGGACTTGGGGACACCCCTCGGGTTCTTTCTCTTCCCCCGTCAGACAGGAGTTGACCATGCTTACCTCTTCTCGTTCTGCCGCCGCCGCCCTGGCCGTTGCCGTATGCTGTTGCGTGCTAAGCTTTTATCGGGCTACCGATGCATCGCAACGGACCCCCAATCCGCCCAAGCCGCCGTTTGCCAGTTCGGTGGAACAACGACTTGAATCGATCAACGAACTCAAGGCGATTCGCGACCTGCTTAAGGAACAAAACCAACTGATCAAGGAACAAAACGAGATTCTGCGCGCCGCATTTCCGGGTGTCGCGCAGCCTAAGAAACCCTAGAGACGTCCGTGCCTCCCACGGAGATTGCGGCACGCAATCCTCGGTCTTGCTGACCGGTCGAAACCTCGTAACCGAGCGGCCTGAAATCTGCTCTTCAACCAAGATGCCATGAAGACAAGTCGTCCACAACGCGCTGCCATGACGCTCATCGAGGTCTTGCTCGTTGTTGCGCTGATGGCGATTCTGGCGGGCCTGGCCATACCGAGCGCCAGTCCGAGCCTGGTGGAACAACTGCGTTCTTCCGCCAGCATCGTGGCAGCCGACCTGGACTACGCGCGGAGTCTGGCCGTCACGTACGGCAGCGATTTTCGCGTCGTCTTCAACACGGAGGAGGGCCAGTACGAGATTGAGCATGCCGGAACGAACCCGGCGTTGGAAGACGTGGTCCGGAATCCGTTCGACGGCGAGACGGCGGCGGCGGGTCGCTACCTGGTGGTATTGGCGGAGCTGCCGAACCTGGGGCCCGAGGTCCGGCTGGCCGCATTGTCGACCATCGACGCCGACGGCCAGCCGCAGGAAGACGTGAGCGACGTTGCCTTCGGGCCCTTGGGTGAAACCTCGCGAACCCAAGACACGAGAATCTGGCTGGCCGCGGGAAGCGGTCCAGCGATGCGGACGATTACCGTCCGCGTGAATTCCGTAACCGGCCTGGCCACCGTGGAGTCGCCCGGCGAATATGCCTTGCCGGACGGCACGGTTACGCCCCCCCCCTAAAGCGGGCCAAGCCCGCAACCCAACCTTCACAAACATGCGCGCACCATGCGTGCAAGTCGGGCACACAGACACTAAATGCCCGTTGAACAAGCCAACCACTGCACAATTCCCGAGCAACTCGATGACCAACTGGTTTGCCAAATACCGTTCCAGCCCCATCGGCATCGATATCGGGAGCCGATCGGTCAAGCTCATGCAGTTCGATCGGGAAGGCTGCCGCGTGCGTGAAGCGGCGCGATGGGACTTGCCGGCGGGCAGGCCGACAGATGTGGAAGAGCGCGATGCTCAGGTGGTGCAGGCCATTCAACGTGCCCGGGAGGGACGCAATTTTCGCGGCAGGGAGGCCGTGTTCTGCCTTCGTGCCGGAGATCTGTTCGTTCAGAATCTCCGCGTTCCCAAGGCGGAAGGAGCAGAACTGGCGAGGCTCGTTCACGGGGAAGCGGCGGGACGCATGCCGTTTCCCGGTGAAGAGGCCGAACTGCGATTCCTCGAAGCGGCCGACGTTCGGCACGGCGACGCGGTGCGGCGCGAAGTGATTGTGATGGCGTGCCACCGCCCGGCCGTGACGCGTATTCTGGCCATCGCCGGGCAGCTTGGCCTCACGCCGACGGCCATCGACATCGAACCGTCGGCACTATTGCGCTGCTACGGACGTCAGTTTCGCCGGGCCGAAGATCACGAACGGCGTATTGTCCTGGTCAACGTGGGAGCTTCCAACACGGTTGTGCTCATCGCGCAGGGCCAGGCTCCCATGTTCGTGAAGTACCTGGACGTGGGCGGACGACATCTGGACGAAGCAGTCGCTCGGAATCTGCGAATGTCGCTCGCCGACGCGACCGCCCTGCGCCGACACAACGGCGACCGCCGCGCCGACCAACGCGACGAAGAGATCACTGGGGGAATCAGCGAATCGATCCGCCCTGTCCTGGAACGGTTGGTGAACGAGTTGGGAATGTGTGTGCGCTACCACAGCGTCACTTTCCGCGGGCAGTCGATTTCGAAGGTCATCCTCGGCGGGGGCGAGGCCTGCGAGACCGTGGCGGAATGGATCGCCGAACGGCTCGACCTGCCCTGCGAGTTGGGAGAGCCCCTTCGCGACATCGAAGCGCCGCGCCTCGGAGGGCGGAGCAGCCAATGGGATATTGCAGCCGGATTGGCGCTCCGCTCCCCAACCTGACGATCCCCGGCCACAGAAATGTGAACGAATCCATGCAAGACATCGACTTCCTTCCTTCTGATTTCAAGCGGCGACGCAGCAATCGCCACGGGCGTCCCTGGCAGATTGTCGTTGCCTGCGCCGCGATCGGTCTGCTGCTCGTCGTGGCCGTCGGCCAGTCCCGTGCGCTGACGCAAATCAAGGGCCGCCTGACGGAGATCGAGCCCGAACGGCGGGTGCTCGACGCTCGCCTGGCGCAGCTCGCCGATCTGCGAGAGCGGCTGGCCGGCACAGAGGCCAGGGCCCAATTGCTCTCGTATAGGAACCACCCCTGGCCAAAGACGCAACTGCTGGCCGCCACGTTACGGTCGCTCCCCGACGCAGTCGTATTCCGCCGCATTCAGATCACGCCCGAAAACCTGTCGTCCCTGCCGTCGCAACGAGCGTCAACGGAGGCCGAGGAAGAAGATGCCACGACATTGGCTCCGGCGGTTCGGGATATGCGACTTCTCCAACAGGAGTGCGACTCTTCGGTGGTCGCCATCACGCTGGAGGGAACGACCACGGACGGCATCGAACTGCATCGCTATCTGGACCGGCTCAATCGCGTGCCCTTGCTGGACAAGGTCACACTCCATTCGCTCGACTCCACCGAAGACGACTCGGAGGCGAAATTCCGGTTTGAGGCTCGGCTGACGGTGCGCCCGGGATTCGGACAACCCGGCGGTCCGGACGGCCGCTCCTCTCAGGTGGCCCAGGCGAATTCCGGTCTCCTTCCCACACTCCCGAACACTTCCAGGCCATGACATCCAAAACTACCCGAACTCAGAGCCGGCTGGTCTTGGTCGCCTTGGGCGGTCTTACGCTGGCCTACGCCCACTTCGTCTATCTTCCTCGCAGCCGCGAAATGGCGGAGATGCAGATCGAATTGAGGGACGCGGAGATCCAAGCAGAGGGAACAGTCCCCCTGATTGCAGCCATCGACGCCGCTCAGAAGAAGCTCGATCGAGCCGCCGAGTACGTACAGGGCTGGGAGGACGCCGCTCCATCGGAACATGAATTGGCCGAGGTCTTCGAACGAATTCACGAACTCACGCGTTTGGCAGAGACGGTAACGACTCGGTTCGAGCCTCAGCCCGTGGTCCGCTACGAGACGTTCCTGCGAATCCCGGTTTTCCTGGAATGCCGAGGGACCTTCGGACAACTCGCAGCGGTCCTAACGGGCTTGGAAACCATGGCTGAACCGATTTGGCTGCGGACCATCGAGATCCAATCGACCGGGCAGGCTGGAGAACTTGCCACGGCCGAGATAAACCTGGATGTTTTTGCCGATAATCTGGAAGATTCCGATCAGGAAAATCTCTCCGGCAAGCCGATAACCCAGGAGGCGGACCCAGCCAACGTCGCGTTGGAGAGGTCCGGTACAGACACGTGAGTATCGTTCGACGAATCAAGCGCGAGGCACGAAACAACCCGGCGAAGGCTGCGGTGCTCGTGGGCTTGCTGGGTGTGGCGTTGTACTTCTGGGCTCCCTTGATCGCCGGTTGGTTCGGAGGGGGCGAGGAGTCGTCGCCGATGGTATCCGTTTCGCAAGCCTCCGGCCAGCCAGACCGCGTGGAGACGGCGACGCCAGCGAGTGAAACGAAATCGAAGGAGCAACCCTCGTGGGATGAGTTGCGACTGTGGCGACAACAGTCGCCATGGACGGTACCGGTCGAACTAGCCGAGTCGCGCGATCCATTTTGTCTCGTGGCAAGCAGCGAGGAGAGGGTCGAGGACAGCGACGAGCCAGCCGCCTCACCGGAGTCAACTCCGGAGCAAATTGTCAACAGCCTGGAACTCCAGTTGACCGGCACGATCGTCGGCCCGGGGCGCCGGGTGGCGGTGCTGGGCGGACGGGCTTATCGCGAAGGCGACGTCGTCGTGGTCGAGCACCTCGGTACGACATGGGAACTGGAGATTCGGCGGATTGAAGCGAACCGCGTGAAGCTCGGTTGGCAGTCGATCGAGCGCGAAATAGCGGTCCCCGAACCGCAGCAAGTGGGCCGAATCGAAGTGGTCAATCATTCCGGATGAACGCGTTCGAGTCGGAAGCAGGACTATTAATTGTGTGCACTGGCGCTCGTTGAATCGCCAGGCAGTTGGTTGACGGATTGGGAGAGCGACGCGGGCAGGAAGCTCGCGTCGCCCGGGGAGCCATCAGCCCTCGTCATGGAAGACGCCCTATGAGCCGCTATCGAATTGGATTGCTGACGGCGGTAATACTCATTGGAGTTGGGCTGGCCGTGTGCCTGGCGGCGCTCACCGACACGGCGTCGACTCATGCCAGGGCGGCTGTTGCATCGCGGAATCCGGCCGCTCCTTTCTCGAACGAGGATTCTCGGGAAGTTCTGTCTCCGCCGAGCACGAAAGCAGACGCGGAATCCCCTTCGGAGGAACCGAACGGCAATGTCTGTTCGGCACATACCTCGCCAAAGAGGAGGGATCCTGCGGAGGTACTGACCGTTCCGGGCCCCGTCTGGGCGCAACCCCATCCGTCCATCACCTATCAGGTTCAACCTCCTCAGGACGAATCGGCGTTGATGGACCTGCTTCGTACGATGACGGAGCGATTGGGCGCCGAAGCCGGCCCGCCGCGGGCAGAGGCGGCAGGCGAGGCCGGCGCCGAATCCCGAACGGCCCCTCTGCCCCCTTCAGGTGAACCGGCCGCAGCCGAAGCAATCCCGGCCCCCGTGGCCGCCGGCAAGGTGGACGACCTGGGAAACCGCCGTTTTCTGATCCAGTTCCAGAACGAGGACATCCGCCGCGTTCTGGAAGCGATCAGCAACCACGCGGGTTTGAACATCGTGGTGAGTGATGCGGTCCAGGGCACGGTCACCGCCAACTTCGCCGAAGTCGATGTGATGGAGGCCCTTGACGCGATCCTCAAGTCGACCGGTTTTCTTGCTCGGAAAGAAGGCAACTTCGTCTTTGTCGGAGCGCCGGACGACTTCGTGGCAATGGAGAAGACGCTGGACCAGTTGGGTACGCGGATCTACCGCCCCAATTACGTCACGGCGACCGAACTGCAGACGCTGATCACGCCCATGTTGAGTGAGGGAGCAGGATTCGTGAGCATCTCGACGGCCGCAGAAGTCGGGATTGCCGCGGACGAATCCAATGCCGGGGGAAACGCCTTTGCCGGGGAGGAAGTGCTCCTGATCCGGGACTATTCGGCCGTTCTCGCCGAAGTCGATCAGATCATCGCCGAGGTCGACACCAAACCGCTGCAAGTGGCGATTGAAGCCACGATTCTCAGCGTCAAGCTCGACGACTCGACCAAGATGGGAGTCAGCTTCGAGTTCCTTCGAAACTACCCCAACGTCCGGTTCGGGATCGGGACCCCTGCCAATGAGCTTCCGAAGACACTCGACAATGGAGGCTTGGAGTTTGCCTTTCTGGACGGCAGTCTGGGTGCTTTCATCGAAGCGCTGGAGACGGTCCAGGACACCAACGTAATCGCCACTCCGCGGGTCATGGTGCTCAACAAGCATCGCGCCGAGGTCCAGATCGGCAAGTCCGACGGCTATGTGAACTCGACGGTTACGGAAACAAGCACCTCTCAGAGCGTGGCATTCCTGGACACGGGCACGATCCTCCGGATTCGCCCGTTCATCTCATCCGACGGCCTGATTCGCATGGAGTTGCATCCGGAACTCTCGACGGGCGAGGTCCAGATCAGTCAGCAATTCACCATCCCAAAAAAGGAAGTGACCCAAGTAACCACGAACGTCATGGTTCGGGACGGCTGCACGGTGATCATCGGAGGACTGATCCGCGAGCAGTTGAGCAGCGGCGCTTCCCAAGTACCGTTTCTAGGGAGTCTGCCGCTGGTGGGACCGGTGTTCCGATCGAAACAGAACCAGGGAACCGTCCGCGAGGAGATCATGATCCTGCTGACGCCGCACATTCTGCGCGAACCGGAAATGTGCGAGGAGGGAGCTCACGTCGCCTGTGAATTCCACCGCCGGCGCGACGTCATGGCGGAGAAGACCACGCCCCTGAGCCGCGATCGTCTTTCCCAGCAGTACTTCCGCCTGGCCCAGAACGCCTGGGCCCAGGGTGACCGCGATCGCGCCTTGCGATATGCCGAAATGTCGGTTCACTTCCATCCGGGAAACCGCGCCGCGATTGATTTGCGCAGTGATATCTGGATGAACGAATCTCAAGGCGGACACACATTGATCGCTCCTCAAGCCTTGCCGGAACCCGCCGCGGCGGTCGACGACAACACGCTGCCGCCGTGGGTTCTCCAGGGGCTTGCGGAAAACAAGGAATTACCGAGTCCTCCCGCCTCATCGGGCGAGAAGACATTCAGTAGGAACATCACAAAACCGGGGGGTTGGCGATGAATTCGCTGTCGAAATTGACTGCTGGCATGGTCGGCATCTGCATACTCTGTACGGCGGCATGCCGCTCGTCTCGCTGGGAATCACCGAACGACGTCGCGGCGATGCAGGCGGAGCGTCGCGCGAAGGTCGAAAAGAGCGTGGGGCTCAAACAGACCGACGCGGAATTGCAGCTCGCCAGAGACGCCTGGACGTTTGGCGACGGAACGGCCTGCCTTTCCGCCTTGGACGGAATCCTCGAACGGGAGCCCGGGCACGTTGAAGCCCTGCTGCTGAAGGCAGAGGTCCATCTGGCAAAAGACCAGTTCATCGACGCCGATCGATCGATCGCGATTGCCTTGAGCCACGATCCTTCCAATTCGACGGCGAAACGCCTTTCCGAGATTGCCCGGACGAAACAGCTTGCCGCACGCCCGAAAGAACCGGCTCGTCCGGCCGACGCCTGGACGCCTCTTCCCGGCGGCGCGGTGTCTCAGACGACGTACACTCCGTCGAGCGCGGGAACCGCCCTTGTTGCCGACATTCGCCCGGAAACAACGGAGTCGGCGCCGGCACAGCTCAGTCCCCTCGCAGATATGAACCTACCAGCCACCGAGAACCCGTTCCCCCCCGCCGCTCCAGGTTTTCCGCCGGCCACGGACGACAGGCCGGAATTCGTGCAGGCTTCCGTACCTCTCCAGGCTCCGCCCGATGTCGCGAGCTTCGATGAACCGGGCGATCTGACAGCAGCGACTCCCATCGAGAACCGCGTGGAAAATGAGGAATCGCATCCTGCAGAGCCGATCGCCAAGCCGGACAAGTCCACGCTCGTCCTGTTGACCCCGGAGGAAGGTGCCGCCTATGAACTCGCGGGGGTGCCCGCGGGGGATGCGGAGGTGACGGACCAGGTCCTGCCGGAGGAATCGTCACCCGCCACCAACTCGTTTGCCTCGGCGATCGCTTCGGGCGATCCGGTTGCTGCCTTGGCGGCTGTGGAGACGGATATGACGAATAATCCAAACGATCCGCAGATTCCGATCTCCGCGACGGTCGCCGCCCTCGAGGCGGATCGGCCTGAAACGGCTGCATCGATTGCGCGTCTGGGCATAGCTTTCCACCCGTCGTCGGCGGGTCTCTACCGGACTTTGGGCGCCGCTCTGTACCGCAGCGGTGACTATTCCTCTTCTCAAGTCGCGCTGCAACAAGCACTTTCGTTGGACAACTCGTCTGCTCTGGCCTACTTTTTAATGGGGCGTGTGTCGGAAAAACTCGGTGATACCGAGGCCGCCCAATCGCACTTCGCCCGAGCAAACGAGCTCGATCCGAACCTTGCTGTGGATGGCAAGTAGTCCGACACCCCCCTCATCGCGCTGACGAAACGTTCGTCTCTTTGCCGCGCTGCGAAAGCCAGAGCGGCCGGGATAAGTACGCGCGATCGGTAGTCGTCGGATCCGAGCCAGGTTGCAGCTTCTCCATGAAATCGTTCTGCGGTTGTACGTTCACCGCCGTTTTCGCATTCGTTCTGGCATCGGCTTCTGCCGTTGCCTGGTTCGTGCACTTGTTCGTTACGCCGCTGACGTGGTCGCTCGGCGTCGGCGCGTTTGTCGCAGCCATGGGCGCGGCGATTGCGGCGGCCGTGCTATCCGCCGACCGGACGCGTCCCGTCCGCGACGCTTTTGGCCGCTACTTGAACGAGTTGAGCCAATCGGATTCGCACACTTTCTGCGATCCTTCTGAAACGCCGATGCCCCGGCAACTGGAAAGGAGTTCCTGGCGAGAGGTTGCCGACGAACTCCGGCGGATGCTCACCGAGATGGGCAATCGCGTCCGGGAGTTGGAGACGACCCGGTCCGCCCAGGAAATTCGCTCGCGGCGGGCCCTCGACGAAACGGAACGGCTTCGCTCCATCCTGGCGAACCTGGGTGATCCGGTCTTGGTGGTCAATGGCTACGACGAGGTCTCGTTGGCCAACCCGGCGGCGGAATCGCTGTTTTCCTTCCATTTGGAGGGTGCGGAGCAGCGAGCGCTGGCCGGCCTGGTGCGGTGCCAGCAATTGGTCGATCTGTTGCTGACCACGAACCATCGCGAAACGAGCGGTAGGCGGACCGACGAAATCGAGATTCACGACGATGCAGGCAACGTTCACTGGTATCGGGCAACAGCCTGCCGCCTTCCTCTCTTTCGGGAAGGAAAGTCCGCCCAAGAAACAGGAGGACAGGGAACCGTGGTCGTCCTTCGCGACGTAGACCGGGAGAAGACGCTGCAGAAGCGCAACGCCGAGTTTGTTTCTTCCGTCAGCCACGAGATGAAGACGCCGCTGGCGGGGATCAAGGCCTACGTGGAATTGCTCGCCGACGGCGACGCGGACGACGAGGAGACGCAAGAAGAGTTTTTGAACGTCATCGACACTCAGGCCGACCGGCTTCAGCGCTTGGTGGAGAATCTGCTCAATCTCGCCCGAATCGAGGCGGGGGTCGTCAGCGTCAACAAGAACCACCGTTCGCTCAATGAGATTCTGGAAGAGGCCAGCCAGGTAGTCCAGCCGGCAGCCGAGGCAAAGAGCATCAAGCTGTGCGTCGAGTTGAGTCCCCTCTACCTGGGAGTCTATGCCGACCGCGACATGTTGCTTCAGTCGGCCATCAACCTGTTATCGAACGCGGTCAAGTACACGCAGGAGGGGGGCAAGGTTACCCTGCGCAGCCGGGCCGTCGACGACATGATCGTTTACGAAGTGGAAGACACCGGCGTGGGACTCAGCGAGGAGGACAGCCAGCGGGTGTTCGAGAAGTTCTACCGGGTCAAAAAAGACAAGGACATGGCCCAAGGAACGGGTCTCGGCCTGCCCTTGGCGAAACACATTGTTGAGGACGTCCATGGAGGGACCCTGAGTCTGGAGAGCAAGTTGGGAGTAGGCAGCAAATTCACCGCTGCTTTTCCAACGGCCGGAACGATGAGTTGAGGCAGGAAGTATCCGCCGCGAAGTTGAGAGAGTCATCACCATGGGCAAACGAGTTCTTCTTTGTGACGACGAAATCCATATCCTTCGGGCAGCCGAATTCAAGCTCAAACGGGCGGGTTACGAAGTGCGCGTAGCCAGCGACGGAGAAGAGGGCTGGGAATTGATCCAGCAGGAGATGCCCGATCTTGTCGTCACCGACTGCCAGATGCCGCGCCTCGACGGTCTGGGACTCATCGCACGTGCCCGGGAACACGAAACCACTCGAGAGTTGCCGTTTTTCATGCTCACCGCGAAGGGGCTCGAACTGAGCCACGCCGATCTGGCAGAGAGGCTCAACGTGCTGGGAGTCATCAGCAAGCCGTTCAGCCCTCGCGATCTGTTGAGGTCGATCGACGAGGTCCTGCAACCGGCGGCAGCTTCGGGTTGAGAGGATTCTCGCGGCCCGTTCACACCGAATCACCCGTCACTTGCCGAGCCGTTTCCATGAACTATTCCACCGAAGTCTTCGGCGACGTGGTCGTGGTCCACACGCCCGAGGAACTGAACGAGGATCAGGCAGTTCCCTTCGGGACCTATGTTGCCCGCCTGGAGCAGAAGAAGGTCGTATTCGACCTGGACAACACGGAAACGATCGACAGCGCGGGTCTCAAGTCGCTGACCGACAACCAGACGCGACTCCGCGACAAGATGGGAATGCTGAAGATTGCGACCACGAATGCGACGAATCGCAAGATCCTGGAAATTACCCGTCTCGACCTGCAACTCGAGGTCTTCGACAGCGTGATCGACGCGGTCAAGAGTTTCCGTTAGGCCAGCCGACGAAGAGACCACCATGGCAACCGTCACAAACAGCCCGCAGCGTCTTGGCGACGTGCTCGTCGCGAGAGGCTACCTGACTGAGGAGCAGGTGCTCGCCGCTCTCAGCGCGCAGCAGGCGGGGGGCCGCAGCAAGCTGCTGGGCGAGGTGATCGTCGAGCAGGAACTGTGCACGGAAGACCAGGTGGTCGAGTGCCTGGCCCACGTCTACGGGGTCCCCTACGCGAAACTCGAAGCTCGGATGTACGACCCCAAGGTCGTGGACGTTCTCCCGCGGGAATACGTCGAAAACAACCTTGCCCTGCCGCTCTTTCTCATCGACGACGTCCTGACGGTCGCGATTTCCGAGCCGTCCAACGTGTTTCTGATCGACGAAATCGGTGTGCTCAGCGGGCATCGCGTCCAGGTGGTGGCCGCCACGGCTCGGGACATCCGCCGCCTGATCACGTCGCTTCCCAACTCCAAGGTCTTCGTGATCGACGACATCATCGAAGACTCGCAGGACGCCGACGTGACTCTGATCGAGGAAGCGATCGAGGACATCGGCGATATCGAGGAGATTGCAGGCCGATCGCCGGTGATCCGGCTGGTCAACTACGTGATCTTCAACGCCGTCAAGGAAGGCGCGAGCGACATTCACATCGAGCCCGGCGAGCGTTGCCTGCGAGTGCGTTACCGGATCGACGGCCGCTTGTACAAGTCGCTGGAGGTGCCGCAGCACCTATTGCCCGCGGTCACCAGCCGCATCAAGATCATGGCCGGGCTCGATATCAGCGAGCGGCGACTCCCCCAGGACGGCCGCGTTCACGTGATGCTCGAAGGTCGCAAGGTCGACCTTCGCGTAAGCACATTCCCCATGAACAAAGGGGAGAAGACGGTAATCCGCGTCCTCGACACGAAGAGCGTCTCGCTCAACCTGGAGGACTTGGGGTTCGCCGAAGACCTACTACGCGAGTTTCACAGGTGCATCGAGGCCCCCAACGGCATTTTCCTGGTCACGGGCCCAACCGGAAGCGGCAAGTCGACGACGCTTTACGCCGCCCTGAATGCCATCAGCTCGATGGAGAACAACGTTTGCACCGTCGAGGACCCGATCGAATACCATCTTCCACTGATCAATCAGTTCCAGGTTCAAGAGAGAATCGGGCTGACGTTCTCCCGAGCACTCCGCACGCTGTTGCGTCAGGACCCCGACGTGATCATGGTCGGCGAAATCCGCGACGAGGAAACGGCCAGGACGGCCATTCAAGCCGCCCTGACGGGCCATCTCGTGTTCAGCACGCTGCACACCAACGACGCATGTTCTGCCATAACGCGCATGGTCAACATGGGCGTTGAATCGTATCTGATCGGCGCTGCCTTGAATGCCGTTCTGGCCCAGCGTCTCGTACGCCGAATCTGTCCCAAGTGCCGGCAGAGTTACGACCCGCCGCGCACGATCCGAAAAGCCTTGGAAAAGATGGGATATCACTTCGATTCCTTCCACAAAGGCGTCGGATGCAAGAGCTGCCGAAACACGGGGTTCCGAGGTCGAATCGGCGTCCACGAGCTGCTCGTGATCAACGACGAGTTTCGCGATGCCATCGCTGCGGAACGTAGTCTGGGGCACCTGCGTGGCCTGGCCCAGAAATCGGGCATGCTCAGCCTGGCGGCTGACGGATTCCAGAAGGTCAAAGAGGGCATCACGACGGTCGAGGAGATCTTCCACGTGGCCGGTGAAACACGGTCCGACGCCGATCCCGCGGCAGGAACCTACGAAGAGGGAGCCGGATCATGACGTATGCTTACCGTGTACGCGACCCCCTGGGCAACATCTTCGACGGCACCATCCAGGCATTGAACGTCGACGACGCCGCTCAACAGCTTCGCAGCGACGGCTTCCAGGTGCTGGAAATCGACGAGGACAGCGACCCGTTCGGTGCCCTGTTCGCACGCCGGATCACCAAGAAGGACCTGATCTTCGTCACATCCCAGTTGGCGATCATGGTCGACACGGGCGTGACCTTGTCGGCGGCTCTGGCGGGGATGTCGGAACAGGAACAGAATCCGTCGTTGCGCAAGGTCCTCGAGGAGTTGAGGCAATCGGTCGAAGAGGGCGAAGACTTCTCCACCGCCCTTTCTCATCATCCAAAGCTGTTCGACAAGACCTTCATCGCCCTCGTTCGAGCCAGCGAGGCGGCCGGCGACATGGGGGGGATGCTCGAGCGGATCGCCGGCTACATGCGGGCCGAAGTCGATACGGTCGGCAAGGTGCGGGCTGCCATGGCCTATCCCGCTGTCATGATGTTCATGGCTATCGGCGTCACCATCTTTCTGTTGACCTACATCCTCCCGAAATTCACGCCGATTTTTCGCTCGCGCGGCACCGAGTTGCCCACACCAACGAAGGTCATGATGGGTATCTCCGACGCCCTGCTGGATCACTGGTATTTCTGGGTCGCCGGACTTGTCCTGGCAATCGCGGCCTATCTCTTCGGACGTCGTACCGATGCGGGACGCCGGATCCTGGACACGACGAAGATCCACCTGCCCATCCTGGGCTCGCTGTTTCGCAAGGTGACCATCAGCCGGAGTATCCGCACACTGGGAACGATGTTGGCCAGCGGGGTCCCTATGCTTGATTCGCTGAAGCTGTGCGGCGAAGTTTCCGGCAACTACCAGTATGAGAGCCTCTGGGCGAAAGTCCGCGACGAGGTCACGGGCGGGCGCCGCATTTGCGAAGTCTTGAAAGGCACGCCGCTGATTCCACCGGTGCTCGTGCAGATGATCGCCTCCGGCGAGGAAACCGGCAAGCTCGACCTGGTGCTCGAGCGAGTCAGCTCCTACTATGACCGCGAGGTTGAGATGGCCGTCAAGACCGCCACCAGCCTGATCGAACCGATCATGATTGCGGGCATGGGATTCGTCGTCGGGGGAATCGGGATGGCCCTTCTGCTTCCGATTTTCAGCCTCAGCCGGCAGACGTGAATCGCCGCAACGCGCATATTTCCCACGCAGTTGCCGTGTATCGCAGAAATCACGCCCTGCCATGCGGAGTTAGCGGCGGGACGTCGGCAGGGGCAGGCGCAGGGGGGCTCAGACGCCCTGCAGCATACGATTGCGTCGAGAACGTCGTTCGGCACGCAGACGAGCTCGTCGCTTGATTTCGCTCGGCTTCTCGTAGTACTCGCGGCGACGCATTTCCTTCTTGATTCCGCTGCGTTCCACAAGCTTACGGAAGCGGCGTACTGCCTCTTGGATAGACTCGTTCTCCCGCAAAGTCAGTTTGACCACTCACTCCTCCTTCGAATTGTTGGTTGGCTTGCCGGCTAGGGCTTCATTCTGTAACCCAAATGGAACTGTCACTTTACACCGCGGGGGGACGGTTGTCCACCCGGGCCTTGAGGGGCGGCAGAAAAAGCTGGCCGGAGTGTCAGGCCGCGAATGAAGTCCCCCCAAAATTCAGATGCAGTGATTGATATCGGCAAGCCAGCGTCGCCGCCGAGCGAGGAAATGGAACGGATATGCCTCCGGGCTCGGCTCCCCCAAAAGGGACGCTTGTTCCTGCCGGTCAAGTCAGTACAACCGTAAGATATTACCCAGGTTCATCTTAAGCCGTCTTTCGGCTGCATCGATCTGCTGGCGGCAACCGATTTCACTATCGCGAGCAACAAGGACGTTGCCTTCCCAATCCTGTTGGAGTGCAGCACGTGGGCGACCGAGTCGCAGAGCAGCCGATATCCCTGGCGGAACTGGATGCCCGGCACGACGACCTCCTCAACCAACTTGAGGCCCTGGACCTGCGAATTCAGGCGGTGCTCAAGGAACACCTTCCCGAGAAACGGGCTGTCGTCCTGCCGCCGCCCCACGAAAGCGGCCCGGCCCCGCTGCAGGTCCTGTTCGACGAAGACACTTCGTTCAGTTCCGCCGGTCCAGGTGTCCCGACTTGTTGATCGCTCGCCAGAGCCGAAGCCCCAAGGCAACGCTGAGCCCGATTCCCACGGCACCGGCCAGGGAAATTCGTCCCAGTAGCGGAATCCGGTTGAGGAGCCACAGATCCCCCAGCAGTGGCGGCACCTCCCGGCTGAGCAGCAGGGAAGAACCAAGAAACAAGGCGCTGGCCAACATTCCCAGCACCAACCGGTTCACCGACGGCTCCAGCCCGCGATGGTCCAGATGGACGTCGAATTTGCCGCTCTGGACCTGTTCCAGAATCTCGGTCAACCCTTGAGGGAGTGCCTCGACGAAATGCTCAAGCTGAGCGTAGAAGCGGCGGAGCTTGCGGATCTTCCGGCCCGGAGATAGACGCCTGAGCACCATCCGCTTGCGGTAAGGAACCATGACTTCCGTAAGGCTGAATTTCGGGCTCAGCAGTTGCGAGGTCCCCTCCAGCGTGACGAGCACCTTGATGAGCATGGCCACCCGGGCGGGAAGGCTTATCTGATAACGGCGAATCATCTCGGTCATGTCGTTGAGGGCACCGCTCAGGTCGAAATCGTCGATCGACTGGCTGGCATAGAGCGAGATGAAATCGGCCACATCGAGACTCAAGGCCGCCCGATCCAGTTCCGTCGGCACGGCCCCGACGCGAATGATGATCGAGGTCAGGTGCTCCGCATCTTGGGTGGCGACGGCGAGCAGCATCTCCTCGATGTCCTCGTTGAGTCGCTCGTCGATCCGGCCCACCATGCCGAAATCGAGCAACGCAATCACGTCCCCGGGCATCACCAACGCGTTTCCCGGGTGGGGATCGGCGTGATAGAAGCCCTTGCCGAACATCATTTCCAGGTAGAGTGCGGCCCCGCGTCGGGCAATCTGATCGAGGTCGACGCCCGCTTTGGCCAGGGCTTCCGTATCCGAGAGCTTGATCCCCTGGACGAATTCCATCGTCAGGACCCGATTCGTCGACAGTTCGGGGTAGCATTTGGGAATGTGGACGGCGGGATTTCCTTGTAGCTCGCGGGCAAACTGCTGGATATTCCGGGCTTCGCGCGTGAAATCGAGTTCGTGGCGAAAGATACGGCGGAATTCGGCCGCCAGGGCATTCGGACGGTAGTTCTCAAACTCGGGGATTCGTTCCGCCAACTGGGCCAGTCCGGTCAGGATGTCAAGGTCAACTTCCACCTTCCGCTGGATGCCCGCCTTCTGGATCTTCACGACGACTTCTTCCCCAGTCTTCAACTTCGCCCGGTGGACCTGGCCGATCGAGGCGGAGGCCAAGGGCCGGTCGTCGAAGCAATCGAAGAGTTCTTCCGGCGGGGCGCCAAATTCGATTTCCAGAATGCGCCGAGCCACCTCGGGAGGATCGGCGGGTACGTCGGTCTGAAGCTGTTGCAGTTCGTCGGCGAGCGAGACTCCAACCAGGTCGGGGCGAGTGCTGAGGAACTGTCCCAATTTGATGAAGGTGGGGCCCAGTTCGCTCAAAGCCATGCGAAAGCGGGTTTCCCAGGAGAGCCTGGCAATCGCGACGCCGCCGGGCGACTTGAGGAAATCCTTGGCGAAATCGGGGCCAAGACGCTCAATCCATCCCGCCACTCCGTACTTGCCGAGAACCGCGACGATTTCGCGCCACCGGTTCATGTTCCGGTAGATCTGGGGGATCGAAGTGATTCGCATGGGAATGGTCCGTACCGAGCGGGAGCACCGTCTTTCTATCACTCTAATCGGTCGTCCGAGAGGGGAACAGAAAAAGACGGCAACAAGGACAAGTGCAAGGGGCGTACTGGGGGTTTCAGTCGGGAAGAACGGCGGTCACGAAATTCCGGAAAAAATCCATGCCGGGGGTGGCTTGAAGGGGTTTGACCGACCGATATAATGCATTCTGTCAGCGGCACATGAGAGCCAAACGTGTCGCGGCAATCCAAAGGCCTGTACCGACTTCCAAAAGTTTCCAATTTTTTTGGGTCCGCCCCTTTGACACGGAAGTCACCCCTCGCTATATTTGGATTTTTCGATGGTGCGGCAAGCATCATCGGTTAGATGGACAGGGGACATGTTCCTACGTGTTGCGTGATCCCAGGGAGCATGACCCCTGTCTATTTGACAGAGGAGGCTGAGCGGGAGTTGTCCGTGCAGGCCTTCGTTGATCTTTGACAATTCGGTTGTGTATTTGAGTGGCATCTTAATGATGTGAGAGCGCCAGAGAGCGGTCGAGCGTTGCCGTGGTTTGCAGACGACGGCGACGGGAGATCGCAAGATTTGGATCGTTACTTGCCAGCACCGTATCCCTGGTGCTGGTATTGGTAGCTCGACACGAGTCGAACGGTTTGAGCTTTGGTTTGGAGCGTTGGATTCATGTGGCCAAGCTACTAAGAGCGTATGGGGGATGTCTTGGCGTCAGGAGCCGATGAAGGGCGTGGAAGTCTGCGATAAGCCCGGGGAAGTTGACAAACGAGCGTTGATCCCGGGATTCCCGAATTGTCGTACGCTGAATCCATAGGCGTACGTCGGCAACGCAGTGAACTGAAACATCTCAGTAACTGCTGGAAAAGAAAGAAAACTCGATTTCCGTAGTAGCGGCGAGCGAACTGGAAATAGCCCAAACCGCGGGGATTTTCTCCGCGGGGTTGTAGGGCCTTCCACATGGGAGTTACAAAGCAACCCGGTAGCCGAACTGCACTGGAAAGGCAGGCCATAGAGGGTGACAGCCCTGTAGGCGAAATCGGCGTTGCCTCCCGGAGGGTACCTGAGTAGGTCGGGTCACGTGGAACCCCGACTGAATCTACGGGGACCATCCCGTAAGGCTAAATACTCCCTGACGACCGATAGTGAACCAAGTAGGGCGACTGAAAGGTGAAAAGAACCCCTGTTAGGGGAGGGATAAGAACCTGAAACCATACGCTTACAAGCGGTCGGAGCACTATGATCTTGCACTTCGGTGCATCCAAGTGTGACGGCGTGCCTTTTGCATAATGATCCGGCGAGTTACCGTTTGCGGCTTGGTTAAAGCCTTCCGGGCTGGAGCCATAGGGAAACCGAGTCTGAATAGGGCGAAATTGTCGCAAGTGGTAGACGCGAAACTGCGTGAACTACCCATGAGCAGGTTGAAGCGTGAGTTATATCACGTGGAGGACCGAACCCACTTGGGTTGAAAACCGAGGGGATGACTTGTGGGGAGGAGTGAAAGTCTAATCAAACGCAGAGATAGCTCGTTCTCTCCGAAATAGCTTTTGGGCTAGCCTCGAGCCACTACGCACTGGGGGTAGAGATACTGAATCGGTTTGGGGCCCTTCCCGGGGTACCCTGCTGAACCAAACTCCGAATACCAGTGCGACTATCTCGGGAGTCAGTCCGCGGGGGATAAGCTCCGCGGTCAAAAGGGAAACAACCCAGATCATCTGCTAAGGTCCCAAAGCAGGTCTTAGTCACTAAGGAAGTTGAATTGCGGTGACAGCCAGGATGTTGGCTTAGAAGCAGCCATCATTTAAAAAGTGCGTAACAGCTTACTGGTCGAGCAATTCAGCGCCGATAATGAACGGGAGTAAGTCCTGCACCGAAGCAGTGGACGGCGCGCAAGCGCCGTGGTAGGAGAGCGCTGTAGATCAGACACGAGTCGTACCGAAAGGAGCGATGTTGGGGTCTACAGGTGATTATGCCGGAATGAGTAACGATAAAGCAGGTGAGAATCCTGCTCGCCGAAAGCCTAAGGTTTCCTGGGGAAGGTAATTCCGCTCAGGGTTAGCCGGTACCTTAGTCGAGGCCGAAAGGCGTAGACGATGGATAGCAGGTTAATATTCCTGCGCCGGGGTAGTGGACCGATGGAGGGACGGCGTCCCGAAGGTGATCAGCCGATTAGAAATGGCTGTAGGGCGTTGCGAGGTGGCGGGATAGGTAAATCCGCCCGCGGAATCCAAGCGACGCACTCGAGGACATTTATGATTCTGAAGTCATTGGAGGGACGTCCAAGAAAAGCTTCTAAGGGTTGAAGCTACCTCGACCGTACTAAAACTGACACAGGTAGGCGAGACGAGAAGTCTAAGGCGCTCGGGAGAACACTGGTTAAGGAACTCTGCAAAATGACCCCGTAAGTTCGCGATAAGGGGTGCCCCCTAGGGTTAATGCTTCGGGGGGCCACAGTAAATCGGCAACAGCGACTGTTTATCAAAAACACAGGACTCTGCTAACTCGCAAGAGGATGTATAGAGTCTGACGCCTGCCCGGTGCCGGTAGGTTAAGGAAGAGAGTTAGCCTTCGGGTGAAGCTCGCAACCGAAGCCCCGGTAAACGGCGGCCGTAACTATGACGGTCCTAAGGTAGCGAAGTTCCTTGTCGGGTAAGTTCCGACCTGCATGAATGGCGTAACGACTGAAGCACTGTCTCAACCAGTGACCCGGTGAAATTGTAGTCGTGGTGAAGATGCCACGTACCCGCACCAAGACGGGAAGACCCCGTGAACCTTTACTGCAGGCTGATATTGGGCTGAGGCTTAGTTTGTGTAGGATAGGTGGGAGGCATTGAAGCCGGAACGCTAGTTTCGGTGGAGCCAACCTTGAAATACCACCCTGGCTACGTTTTAGTTCTAACGCTGATTCCCGTGAATCCGGGCAGCGGACAGTTTCAGTTGGGCAGTTTGACTGGGGCGGTCTCCTCCCAAAGTGTAACGGAGGAGTCCAAAGGTACCCTCAGCCTGGTTGGCAATCAGGCGTCGAGCGCAAAGGTAGAAGGGTGCTTAACTGCGAGACCCATAAGTCGAGCAGATACGAAAGTAGGGCTTAGTGATCCGGTGGTCCCGTATGGAAGGGCCATCGCTCATCAGATAAAAGGTACTCCGGGGATAACAGGCTTATCGCTCCCGAGCGTCCATAGCGGCGGAGCGGTTTGGCACCTCGATGTCGGCTCATCACATCCTGGGGGTGGAGAAGCTCCCAAGGGTTTGGCTGTTCGCCAATGAAAGTGGTACGTGAGCTGGGTTCAGACCGTCGTGAGACAGGTCGGTCCCTATCTGGTGTGGGCGCACGAAACTTGCGGAGGTTCTTCTTTAGTACGAGAGGATTTAGAAGGACGTAGCTCTGGTGTTCCTGTTGTCGCGCTAGCGGCACGGCAGGGTAGCTAACTACGGAAAGGATAAACGCTGAAAGCATATAAGCGTGAAGCCCTCTCCAAGATCAGGTTTCGTAAGCACAATGTGCGAGAGTCCCCTGGAAGACGACCAGGTTGATAGGCCGGATGTGTAAGCATGGTAACATGTTCAGCTAACCGGTACTAACGGACGAATGCTTGGCCACATGTATCGAACGCTCCAATCGATGACGCCCTCGCGTCGTGGAGCCGCTCAAATCACAACCAGGCCGGCGGTCGGGCGATAGCCTGCCGACGGTCCTTTCCGGCGACCATATCTGAAAGGTCACACCCGTTCCCATCCCGAACACGGTAGTTAAGCTTTCAGAGCCGATGGTAGTACTACAAGTGCGAGAGTAGGTGTTGCCGGATTCATTCAAGCAAAGCCCCATGGACTTCCGTCCCTGGGGCTTTTTGCGTTTCATCGCCCCCATAAGCCATTCCTGGCAAGTTAGGCAAGATTTGCGGGCTGTTCCGTTTTTACTGTTACGGTCGTAACGATTGCATCGATAACACCGGTAACGATGGCGGAGCGTCGCGTCGGCGCATCTCCAGTTTTCAGGGAGAACGTGCCGCCATCGCAAGGGGGCTCGATGGGGAGCGTGATGATGAGATACTGCGTTGTATTGGCATTGCTGTTGGGGTTAGCCGCGACAAATACCACCCTCGCAGAGGGAGCACTTCCTGCACCTGCGTTTGCCCAGTCCAACGTCTTGGAAAAGCCGACGTTGAAGGCTCGCTTGGCGTCGTATTTCCCAGGTGTGGGCGATACCGATCGGGTCACGCTGGCTTCTTGCGAAGAGTGTGGCGATGGGGCGTGCGAATCCTGTGGCGAGGCCGTCTGTTGTTGCCGCAAAGGGATCTACGGCTGGGGTGAGTTTCTCTATCTGAATCCTCGCGACGCAGAGGTCGCGTTTGCGGTGCCGGTGAACATTCAGACTCCGGGAACCTACGCGGTTCCGGTCGGCCAGACTGCCGTTCTCGATCCGGACTACAGCCCGGGCTTTCGCGTAGGCTTTGCCGTCGACATGGCGCCTTGCTCCCGGCTGGGGGCAGAGTTCACCCATTTTGAGAGTCGGACACACGCAGAGGCTTCCGCTGCAGCTCCGAATGTTCTGTTTTCGCGCGTGCAGGTTCCCCTGAGTGCCAACACTATCACTACTTTTGGATCGGCTGAGGGGGATCTGGATATCGACTTCGACCTGGTCGACATCGACTACCGGCACACCTTCATCAACGGTTGTTCCCACACAATGAACTACCTTGTGGGTGTGCGTTACGGTCACCTCGACCAGAATCTCCGCACCTCGTTCACCGTCCTTGGGCGTGAGGACGTCATTTCTGACATCACCTTCGACGGTGGCGGCATCCGGTTCGGACTCGAAGCTGAGAAACACTCCTGCACGACCGGCTTGATGATCTATGCCAAGGCAATCGGCAGCTTGGTGGCAGGCGATTTCCAGGCGTCCTACTCGCAGAGTCGCAACACGGGGCCCCTCAATGAGATCCAGACCGGCTGGAAGGCAGGGCGGGTGGTCACCATGGCCGACATGGAACTCGGAATGGGCTGGGTGAGCTGCAACGGTTGCCTTCGGCTGACCGGCGGGTATACGTTCAGCAAGTGGTTCAATACGGTCATGGTTGACGAGTATATCCAGGCCGTTCAGAACAACGATTTCGTTGGTCTGGGAGACGAGATGACGTTTGACGGCCTTGTGGCAAGGGCTGAGGTCCGCTTCTAGCTTCCGTTTCCAGCGTTCGCCAAATATCGCTTCGCATCGTCGAGAAACCCAAGAGTCGCGTCCATCCTTTTTGGATGGACGCGACTTTTTTTTCGCGCCCACAATGGATACCGCAGGCCTGTCATATCCAGGCTGAACCAAATCGGCCTGCTAACGGGGATCCGCTGAGGCCCGCTGATTCTCGCGAAGATGGCAGACGTCGGCCGTAAGGGCAATCGCCGATTGGCTTCCCAGCCATGGAGCATCGGTTAAGTCTGCCTCGCACACGACTCATGATCCTGGCAGCCTTGGCTCTTTTTGTGCCGCCCAATCTCTCGCCCTTCTGTGCACTATTTCGATAGCTTGAATGGCTGTTACCCCCTCTTTAGGGATATATTCTCCCCGTGGTTGAGCGTGACAATTGACACAATCGTCACCGCACAGGCTGACCTTTCTTTCCCATTCTGCGTTTCTAACCACAACCGCTTTTTTCCTCCTAACTGATTGACAACCCCACCTTTCTCAGTTTACAAGATTAAGTGGCCAGTCATCGTTGGGGAATCAATTGCTTATCGAAATTGTGTCCTTTCAGGGCACGCTTGGCCACATCTAGGCGTTGCGTGCCTATTGGATCCACGTTCTCACTCAGGGGGTAGGACCATGTGGCTCAGTCGTTTCTTCGGTCGCCGGGATCAGGACAACCGTTCTTCTTCCACCACAAGGGCAGCTCGACGCCGCCCCACGGCGAGGCAGCTTCAACTTGAACCCCTCGAGCAGCGGCAATTGCTGACGGCGGCCCCTCCGCTTCTCCCTTCAGATGGCATGGTCGATCCCGCCACATTCGACGGGAACCTCACCCCGGGCGGGGACTCGCCTGAGACGGGCACCCGCGTCATGGTGTTCGACAGCTTTGACGGCACCTGGGCCGATGCGGAGAAGGATGCAACTTCCACCGAGGACGACCTGCTGTGTTGGGCGGCCACGGCGTCGAACATGCTCGAGTGGACCGGCTGGGGCTTTGCCGGCGGCATGGTCAAGAGCGATCAGATGTTCGACTATTTCGAGGAACACTGGACCGATGAAGGCGGCCTGCCCGAGTATGCCATCGAGTGGTGGCTCAACGGCACCAACGGCAAAGCGGGGTCGCCGGGATGGTCCCAAGTGGATGTGGCAGGCGGCAATTTCTATCCGGCCTTTGACCACAATTCGTACATCGAGTTCGATTCGAATTCCGCCAACGTCATGAACCACATCGACGACTGGACGGCGGCAGGCTACGGCATGGGCCTCAGCCTTCGCGGCGGAGGACTGGCACACGAAGTCACGTGTTGGGGATATAACTACGACGCTGCCGATCCCGACGGTTACGTGGGCGTGTGGATCAGCGACTCCGACAATGACAAAGGTGTGGCAAACGGCTACGAAGCGCCCAACGAACTTCACTACTACGCGATTGACTGGGATACGACAGATCATCACTGGAATTTCGACTCCTACGTTGCCGGCTCCCATCTCGGATACGCAACCGGTCTGCCTCGGTACAGTGCCGGGACCGTGACGCTCAACGGCGACCAGGACTCAGCCGACCAGAACGACGCTTTCAACGTTGCCTTGGACGCCACCGGCATGTACCTCGAAGTGCACATCAATGGCACGCTCAAATACAGTGCACCGTTCTCCACCGTCCAAGAACTCAACATCTTGGGCTGGGAGGGCAGCGACACGCTTACCGTCGACTTCACCAACGGCAATCCCGTGCCCGCCGGCGGGCTGATGTTTGACGGGGCCGCCGGTGCCGACGACGCCTTGGCTGTCGTAGGCACGGGGAGCAGCATCGGCTCCTACACACCCGGGACCACCGCAGGCGACGGGACCGTGAACGTCGACGGCTCGACGATCGCCTTCACCGGCCTCGAACCGGTCAACGTGAGCGGATTCAGCGAGTTCACCTTCGTGACGCCCAACAGCAACGACGTGCTCACCGTGGACAGCCCGGTCGCGGGCCGAAACCGCGTCAGCGGGACCAGCGGCGGCGTGGCTTTCGAGGCGGTAACCTTCTGGAACGTGGCCGACTTCAAGGTCGATACGGCCGCCAATGATGCTCCCTTGGCGAACCCAAACGACACTGTGACCTTCACTTCCGATCTTGTGGCTGCTGGCTTGGCGAGCTTCACGGTCGAGACGGGTGCCGGAAACGATACAGCGAATGCATCCGCAGTCACTTCGCTCGGCGTGACGCTTTTGGGGGGCGACGGGGATGACACCCTTACCGGCGGCACCGCATCGGACCGAATCGAGGGTGGCGACGGCACCGACATTATCGACGGCAACACAGGCGCCAACGTTCTTCTTGGTGGTGCCGGACAGGATTTCTTTCGCATTCACGGCTCCTCGGACACCGTGGATGGCGGGGATGGGATGGATGTGCTGACCTTTTTCGGCACGTCCGGCGACGTAACGGTAGGGGACCGACTGGGCGTTCAGGTCCGTATCCATGATACCGCCGTTGAAGCTATCGCGAACAGCGTGGAAGAATTGAATGTATCCAGCGCCGCGAACTACATCATTGCCGATTTGGCAGGCAAGGGGATCCAGCTAGTCAACATCTCTGCAAGCCACGTCGGTTCTCTCGGCGTCATCTCCAACTTCACAAGCACACTCACGGTCAGCGGCTCAATCGCGGACGACGATATCATGGTCGCCGACAGCGCCACATTTTTCGGGGTATTTCCCACGGTGAGGCTGGCGTGGGGTAACGTGGTCTTTCTCGGATTCACCGGCTCGCTGGTTATCGACGGCGACACCGGCAACGACAACATTAAGGTCGACCCCTCCACGTCCCTGGGGGGAACAACCGTCACCCTTAACGGTGAAGAAGGTGACGACTATCTTTCGGCCGACGCCACCCTCAACGGCGGCATCGGAAACGACGTTCTCGTTGGCGGCGCCGGTAACGACACGATGAACGGCGGTGCAGGGGACGACACGTTCATCGGCAACGGCGGCACCGATGAAGTGAACGGAGGTTCGGGGGCCGATACCATCCTGGTGACGGGAACGGCGGGGAACGACACGATCAACCTGAGCCTCAATGGGGCAGGACACCTCGTCGCAGACGTCAATGGAACCGTCACAACCTACACGGGCCCCGGGACCGGGGCGATTTCCACGGCGACCCTGGAGGGCATCCAAGTCGACAGTTTGGGCGGCGACGATTCACTGACCGTGGACGTCAACAATGGGTTGATTGGGCTGCCCGTCCAGTACGATGGCGGAACCGGCAGCAACGATCGACTGCTCGTGCAAGGTAGTGCGGGGGTAACGACCGCTGAGTACACTCCCGGGAACGACAATTCGTCGGGCACGTTGGACTATAACTCCGGGTCGATGGTGATCACATTCACCGGCCTGGAACCGGTGATCGATCTGGTCGTGGCCGCGACCGCCATCGTCAACGGCACCAACGCCGACAACGCGATCAACTACACGCAAGGGGCGAATCCCGCCAACGGCCTGGTATCGATCGACGGTTTCGAGACCTACGAGTTCAACAACAAGACCGCCCTGGTGATCAACGGGCTGGCGGGCAGCGACACGATCAACCTCAACAATCCGGCCACGCCCGGCCCGCTGTCGACGATTACGGTGAACGGCGGCGATCCGACGGCCAGCGATACTTTGATCATCAATGGCATCGCCGGCGTGCTCGACGATCTTCGCTACGTTCCCACGGCGGTTGGTGCTGGTACCGTCATCAACGACAGCTCGCCCCAGCCAAATGTGCTTTTCGCGGGCATCGAACACCTGACAGGAGTGATCCAGCAGTCAGACGGCGACGGAATCCGTGTGGACGGCACCATCGGCGACGACGCCATCGAGTACTTCCACGGTTCCACGAGCAGCAGCGGCTCGTTCGTGGGCACGATGGACCAGGCCAATGTTACCGGTGTCGGCCCCTTTACGATGACGCCGATGAGTTTTGCCGGCAATTCTCCCCTGGCCAACGACATTGACGTCAATTTCTTCGGTGTCGGCGGCACCGACTCGTTCGTCTTCAACGGCACGACAAACGACGACCTCATTGGAGTCGGATTGGGCCAAGCGGGCGGCACCGAATTCCGCAACACGCTCAACGGCATCGTCGTGTCTCGTGTTGAAGCCTTCAACATCGCCGCTGCCTTGGTACGCGGATATGACGGCGACGATCAATTCAACCATGCCGGCAACGTCGTAGTACCCGTGGCTTACGAGGGAGGATCCCCCGGGTTCAGGCAGCGACGTGCTGGACTTCAACGGCTCCGGCACCGGCGCCGTGACTTTGGACCTCCAGGCTCAAACCGTCACCGAGGCCGGTTTTGCAGCCAATATGTACTCAGGTATCGAGACCATCAACATCAATGCCGGTGGTCTGGGATTCAGCGTGCTTGGCACAGCAAACGACGACACCATCGACGTTACACCTTACGGTGCGAATGCCGGTACGTTACAGGCCAACGCCCAGGCGCCGCTGGTTAACTACAGCAATGTGAGCGGCAATACGGTCAGCGTAGATCCTCTCGGGGGTCAGGATCAACTAATCGTCAACGCCACCGCGGCCGCCGACACGATCACGCTCAACCTCACATCGGGCAGCGTCAACACGGGTGCGAACGGGGGCATCGTTGCCTTGAGCCTGGCAGATACGGAGGCCTTGAGCGTTAACGGTCTGGCGGGCGACGACATTTTCAACGTCACCCCCGGCACGATTCCCGTGAGCCTCGACGGCGGCGACCCGGTTGCCGCCAGCGACGTGGTCAATCTAATCGTGCCCGCCGGGGCGGGAACCGTCACCTTCAATCCCGGACCGCTGGCGGATGAAGGCTCCTTCACCTTCAGTGGAGCCGGTTTTGAGACGGTCAGTTACGACAACCTCGAAGGCGCGACAGTCAACGTGTCCGCCAGCGGCGGTGTGCTGGTAGTCAACGGCACCAATGCGGATGACGATATCTCGATCGTCGGAACTGCGGCGAATAGCCTGACCGTCTCGGTGAACGGCGGCCCCGGAGTTTCCTACAGCGGGGTAACCAACCTCACAGTTCGGGGCCTGAACGGCGACGACGATATCGATGTCGACGTCAACGACGCCGCCCTCGGCGTGGTGATCAATGTGGACGGCGGCTTGCCCTCCACCGGCGGCGACGTCGTGACGGTGACCGGCGTACCGGGGCTCGTCAACGAGAACGCGATGTGAGCGCCGACTGGAGGCACTCCGGACTCGGGCGCAATGACCGTGTCGGGCCAGACGATCAATATCGTGTCGGTCGAGCGGCTGATCTTTGACGGTGAGAACGAAGACGAATTCCTGACCGTTCAGGGTGCCGGCGGCGCCGACCGTTTCACCCATACTCCGGGAGCCGCCCGCGACGCCGGCGAGGTGACCGTGGACGACTCTGCCGGGACGCTTCTCGCCATCGAATACGTCAATCTCGGCCTGCTTGGCCAAGTGCGAATTGACGGCGTGGCAGGCAACGACACGTTGGTTGCCCATGGCACGCTCGGCAGCGACGTGATGGCGGTTGATTTCCCCGCTTCCGGCGAGATCAACGTGACGCTCAGCAGCGGCCTTAGCCAACACGTACTGTTGCGGTCGATCAATGCCTCGGTGGAGAGCTACGAGATCCGTTCCCTCGAGGGGGACGATGATGTGAACGTGACCGCGCCGGTACGCAACGCTCTGTCGGTCTTCGCAGGCGGGCCGGGTGCCGGCAGCGACAGTTTGAACCTGCAGGCCGAAGGTCCGGCCAACACTGTGGCGATCTCGCAGTCGACCACCGCGAGCGACGACCAGGTGATCACCGGATTGGGTGCCGCGGCGATTTCCAGCAGCGGCGTCGAGTTGATCACGTTGACCGGCGCCGGCGGCAACGACTCCCTGGACGTGCAGTTGGGCGACGGCGACGATACGGCTCGTATTGCTCGTGGTGACGGCGCCGACGTGATCGTCAGCAGCAGCCTGCCGACGATTGAGTTCAGCGATCTGAACGCCTTCAACGTAACGGGCGAGGCCGGCAGCAATATCGTGACCTTCGCGACACTCAACCTTTCGGGTGCGGTCAACACGAACTATACCGCGGCCTTGGGCACAGACGACACTCTGGTGATCGAAGGCGCTGACGGTGCGGCCGACGCCTATACCCTCATCGAGCCGGGGGCCGGCCAGGTGCAGGTGGACGACGGCAACGGCGCGAATGTGCGTGTTACCGGCACCGGGATGGGTCGCGTGCAGGTGAACACCCTTGGTGGCGACGACGCCCTGACGGTCGACAACTCGGGCGGCCTGATCGATCCGTTGCTCGGTTACGACGGCGGCACGGGCAGCGACACGCTCACGGTCACCGGCTCGCTGCCCGTGACCAATGCGACGTACACCCCGGGCCCGGCAGTCACCGAAGGCCGCCTGACCCACGACACCCAGACCATCGACTTTGCCAACCTGGAACCGGTGATCGACCTGACCGTGGCGGGCCTGCTCACGATCAACGCCACCGATGCCGACAATGCCATTGACTACCGCGATTCGGGCGGCCTGGGCCTGGTGAGCGTGGACGGCTTTGAATGGATTGCCTTCAACAACAAGACGGACGTGATCTTGGACGGCGGCGCCGGCAGCGACGCGATTCACGTGGATGCCGTCACCTCCGGGTTCATCGGCATCTTGTTCGTTAATGGCGACCAGCCGGCGGTCAGCGGTGACACGCTCACCGTGACCGGTGCCCTGGCATCCGTTACCGTCGATCACACGTTCGGCACCGTGACCGGCGCCGGCCCGAGCCAGATCATCTACGGTACAATCGAGGGCTTGACCGTCAATGCCGGTGCGGCGACCCAATTGGCCTTCACCGGAGCGGCGGCTTACACGGTCAATCCGGGTGCGGAAACCGACCAGGGGACCGTGCTCAGTAGCGGCGTGCCCGTCAGCTTCGACGGCTTCGGCACAGGGGCCACCATTGATCTGGTCGGCTCGGGCGTGGTGACCGCCACAATCAACGGTACGTCGGACGACGATGCGTTCACGGTGGCCGACAACGGGATCCAGAACGACGTGACCATCGCGGGGCGGGCCACGGTCGAGATCGGCGACTTTTCCACCGTGACCCTCAACGGCTACGAAGGCGACGACACCTTCATCGTGGACGGTCAGAACGGTCTGGCCGTGCTGAACCTCCACGGCGGCGACGGCGACGACGACGACCTGCTCGATGCCAATACGCCCAGCGGCGCCGTGGCCGTCGACCTGGGATCGCGAACCATCACCGGCTACGGAGCGACCATCAACTACACGGGCCTGCAAACCGTCGACGCAGACGCCGGCATGGCCAGCCCAACCTTCCTGGGCACGAGCGTCGACGACGACGTGACCGTGACGGTCTACGACGCCGACTCCGGCATGGTGCAACACGGCTACGCGGTACAGCGTGCCGGACAAGTGGCCGGCGAGATCGCAGATCCCGTGATCTACTACAGGAACACTGACGGGAATGCCGCCAACTTCGATCTCGGCGACGGTGAGGACACTCTGATCGTCATCGGCAGCACGTTCGGAACCACGCCGCCGGCAACCGACGCGCCGCAGGTCTTCGACGTGAATGCCTCCGACACACCTACGACAATCCCCGGGCGACTGCCTGACCCGATTCCCGCGCGGCAGGTTCGTATCGACAACGACAATGACCTGACGAACGACGGCATCGTGACCTGGGTGGCTGACGGTATCGAATCCCTGGAGGTCTGGGGGCTGGAAGGCGACGATACGTTCAACGTGGTGCCTGGGCCCATTCCTGTCTTCATCGACGGCGGAGACCCGATCGGCACGTCGCCCGGCGACGTGATCAACATCATTAGCGGCGGTGCGGTTTTGCCCGAAGACGGCCCCGAGCCGGACGAGGGGGGCTTCGTGATCGAAGACAACGGCCGTGTCAGCTACGATCATATCGAAGCCCTCGGCGTGATCGGAGCGGCAAAAGCCATCATCTACGGCACGGGCGACGACGATGAAATCACCATCATCGCCCGCGACGACTCGACGCATCCCGGCACCGACGGTGTTCAGGACTTCACGACCACGGTGAACGACGGCCCCGAGATCACCTGGATCGATACGCCGTTGATCTTCGTCGATGCGGCGAGCGGCGATGACGATGTCACCCTCCGCACGCCGGCGCCCAACCTGGCCGTCTGGGATGTCGACGTCTTCGCAGCCGGCGGCCCCGCCTCGACGCCCGAGGTGGGCGATCGTCTTCGTGTCGAGACTCCGTACGAACAGAATTTCGTCGATTATCAGCCCACGGCGCCCGACGCAGGCATCATGGACATCTACAATCATGCCGACAAGTTGCCCGCCAATCTCCATTCGACCATCCGCATCGGCTCGTGGGACCTCATCCACGAGGGTCTCGAGTACTGGTCGTCGCCGGGCGGCGTTGAGACTCTCCTCTACGACGGGATCAGCGCCGAAGGCAGTTTCGACCACGACAACGACACGGACACAACCAACCAGGACACGCCCGCTGCGTTCAACGATCATCTGACCGTGCTGGGCGACGGGTTCGCCCAGGCACTCAGCGACGATCAGTTCGTGCATACGCCGGGCAGTGCCCCCGATGCCGGCAGCGTGGCCATGTTCGATCTGACCAACGAGCAGACCATGCTCGGGATCAGCTACAACAACATCGGTCTGCTGGGAACGGTAACGATTGACGGCCGGGAGGGCAGCGATAGTCTCGTCGCCGTGGGAACTGGCGATAGCGACGTCATGGAAATCAGTTTCGCCCTGCCCGATGCGACCGAGATCGTGCTCCACAACGCCGCGGGCACTCACGTTTCCGTGATTGGCCGGCGTATGGCGGCCGAGGAATTCCGGACCCTTGAAGGAGATGACGAGGTCCGTGTTGATGCCACGAATCTGCTCCAGCTCGACACGGTGCCCAGCCTGGCCGTCTTCGGCGGCGGCCCGAGCGGCAGCGATTCGTTCTTCCTGGCCGGTGCAGCCGGAACAACGGAGAACGTGACCATCCGTCCCGATGCCGCAAATCCACTCGATCAGGACGTGATTGTGGAGGATGCCGTCACCTTTGTCGCCGCGCAAATCGACGTCAGCGGCGTCGAACTGATCGCGTACGCGGGTGCCGATGCCGACGACTTGCTCACCGTCGATCCGGGCCAGGGCGACCACTCGATACGCGTCGACAACGGACCGTCCGCTTGGACCGACCGCGTCCGCTCCGAGAGTCTGCCGGAGGTTCAGTTCACCGGCTTGGGAACCTTCCTCGTAGCTCCCACGATCCAGGGCATCGACGTCGTCACCTTTGTCACCCGGGCTCTGGGCGGGGCCGTGAACTACCACGCCAACCTGAGCGCCTTTGATACTCTGGTTATTGAAGGTCGCGAGGGCGCCGACGACGACTATACGCTGACCCATCCCACAGGTGCCAACGTTGTTATTACCGACAACAACGCGGGCGTCTCGGTGACGGAAGTTGATTTGGGTCTCCCCGTCGCCGGCCTGCGAATCAACACGCTCGGCGGCGACGACCTGGTCACCGTCGACGTAGGTGGCGACGACCTGATCAGCGTGCCGATTGAGTACAACGGTGGCGGCGGGAGCGACACTCTCATCGTGAGCGGCAGCCCCGTCACCGGAGTCGACGAGGTTATCTACGCACCGGGCCCGGCCACGGAGGATGGCCGCCTGGTATACGAAGACCTGAGCGACACAACGCTGATGCTCATCGATTTCGTCAACCTGGAACCGGTGATCGACCTCGTGCCGGCGGCCACGCTGACGGTCCTGGGCACGAACGGTAACAACGCGATCAGCTTCACGGAAAGCCCGACGATGGCAACGTGGGGAATGGTCACCGTCGACGCATACGAATCGATCGAATTCGCCGGAAAGGCCGAGTTGATCCTCAACGCTCGGGGTGGCGACGATGTCATCAGCCTCAACAACGAATCGGCTGTCTCCGACCTCGATACCATCCGCGTCGACGGAGATGATCCGACGGCCAGCGACGTGGTCATTGTCAACGGCACGACCGGTTCGGACACCATCACGATAGAAGACCTCGCTGTCGGAGCCGCCCGCGTGTCTGGGGCTCAGGCCGATCCGGTTTACGTGACGAACGCCGAACTGCTGGTCGTCGACGGGAACACCGGCGACGACGACCTGACGGTCGTCACGCCCGCCGGGTACGATCAAGTCGACCTCCTGCCGGGCGCCACGGCCGACACGGCCGACTTGACGTTCCGGCGAGAATCGGGCAACACGCTGCTTCCGCTCAGGTACGAGAACATCGGCTCTCTCGGAACCGTCACCCTTCTCAACGACGGCGGCGGCCGGGAAGATGATCTGACCGTCAGCGGGCGATCCGGCGCGAATGCTCGCGACGTATTCACGGTCACCCAGACGGATGTTGTGCAGGTGTTCGACGGCACCAGCGGCATCGGCAGTACCCAACTGCTCACCGTGCCGATTACCGCCGAAAGCGTCCAGGAACTTCGCCTGAACGGCCTGGCGGGCGACGATGTGTTCGTCGTGCCCGGCAATCACGCCTTCACCGCGGGCGTGGTCGTCGACGGCGGCGAACCCGCTGCATCCGACGAACTTCAGTTTGTAGGCTCCGGCGGCGACATCACGGTCGAGCTTGTCCACACGCCGGCCAATGCGCCCTTCGCAAGCATCACGGAGAACTACCCCGTCTACATCGTCGGTATCGAGAACGTTGAAATCGACGGGGCAGGGGCGGCACTTACCGTCAACGCCACGGCGGACGACGACGAGATCACCTACCGCCCGGAAACGCCGGATGCCGGTAGATTCCAGAACGACGGCGACAACACCGTCTACAACTTCACCGACGTCGACGGCGACTTCACGATCAACGGATCGACCTACTGGTCCGATCATGTGATCGTCGAGGGGACGAACGCAGCGGACGTCCTTTACGTCGACTCGCCGGCTCGCACGGTTACGGTCGAAGATGTGACCGGCACGGCGTTGAAGCCCGTTCTCCTCGGCGACAGCGTTGAGGTCGTCACCGCGGCCGGACGGCTGGGTCGCGACACGATACTCGTCGTCCCGCACGAGACCGTTGGCGCGACGCCGACCAATAATCTCCGCGTCAACGTCGACGGAGGCCAGCCGAGCGCCAGCGACGCCCTGGTGATTGCCGCGAGTGTGGCAGGCGATCCGCTGCCCGACACCGACTTCGTCGTGATCAACCACAGCCGCAGGGTCGACGAGGGCGTGGTCCGCGTGTTCCGCGACGCCACCGGCGCGGTGGGCGACGAGGCCCCGGAACTGGCCACTCCACCGATCCAGCTTCCGGATATTGGGTTCGTCAACATCGAGGTGGTGTCGCCGATGTTCGCCCCGGGTACGTTCAGGCCGAACCTGCTCGTCCTCGGCCCGGACATGTACGAACAAAACGAATTCATCAACGCCGCCGCCAATCTTGGCTCCGGCGATTCCCGCAACTTCACCAATCTGGCGATCTTCCCGAATGTAGCGGAACATCCGTTCGTCCCCGCCGACATCGACTGGTACGTCGTGAAAGCCAAGACGACCGGCACGCTTGATATCGAGATCGCTTTCGAGATCTACAATCCTGAGTTGTTGCCGGGTGGCGGACAGATTGGAATCCAGGTGATTGACTCGACGGGAACCGTCATCGCCGGAGATGGAACAGAAGTGGCCGGCTTCGTCTCCGCGGGCTTCGGGGCATACGACCCCGACGCGAACGCTCGCGTCCGCTTCCCGGCGATTGCCGGCCAGCAGTATTACTTCCGCGTTTTTGGCCAGACGCTGGTTGCTCCCTTCGTCGACGACGGCTATGTGGTCAACGGCTACGACATGACCATCATCAACGAAGCCGCACCGGTACCGTACGACATCGAACTGGCTGATATCATCGGCGCCAGCGACATCCAGCCGGGCGCGCTATTGAACTTGTTCACCGCGTCAGCGTCGGACACGCTCTCCCCGGTCGACGATTTCTACAATGGCAAATACGTCTATTTCCTCACCGGCAATCTTGCCGGAAAGCGAGCCTTGATCAGCAATTATGTGGCCGCCACACGACAGTTCTCGCTCATGGCCGGCTACGTCTCCGAGGCACCGATCAACGGAACCGAGTTCGTGGTCGAGACCCACGACAGTGGACGATCGCAACTCGATGACGTCACGCGGGACGTCACTCCGGTCATTCGCTTCCGGCTCGACGACGCCAACCTGCTATACGATCTGCCGGGCAACACGACGGCCGACGGCCCGATCGATGAATCGATCCGTATTCCGTTCAATCCGGAACAGACGCTCAACACGTCGACACCCGGCTATCGAGTGGCCGTCTTCATCGAAGGCGATCCGCAACAACCCGACGCTGAACCGCAAATACTCATTGGGTATGCACGTCCCATCGATGTCGACGGCGACGGTATTCCCGACGGAATCTACGAGTTCGACTTCCAGACCGACGCCATCGACCTCGGCAACCCGGACGGACCGACCACGTCCTTCCCGCTCACCGACGGGAGCCACTTCATTTCGGCGAAAGTCCAAATCGTCAATCCCGACGATCCCGATGACGACACGCAGACTCTCGACAACCTGACGGCCTTTGGGGCCCGCAGCGTGTCGCACGAAATCGTCGTCGACACCGTGATCCCGCCGGTCTGGTTCGGTGATCCGGTCGTGGTCGACCTGGCCGGCACGCCCAACGTCAACGAGGCCGACGGCCTCCATCCGGAGAGCGACTCGGGCGTCGAAGGGCTGACACGCACGCTGACCGACAAGGTCACCAACGTCACCACGCCGACTTTCTGGGGCATGGCCGAGGCCGACACGCTCGTGCGGCTCTATGTGGACCTCAACCACAACGCCACCCTGGATCCGGCCATCGATCTATTCATCGGGGAGACGGTGGCGGTGCCGTTGGACGGAACGAACCAGTTCCCAACCGGCCAGTGGCAACTGACCTCAAACGTCGACTTCAACGATCCCCGGTACTTCCCGGCCCGGGACGGCGTGCGAACCGTGTTCGCCACCACGGAGGATCTGGCCGGCAACGTGACCGAACCGGCAGCCGCCGAAGTCCTGCAGATCTTCATCGACACTCGCGGTCCCCAGATCGCCGATCCTGATGCCGCGGGGCCCCTGAGCGGTATCTACATCACCGACGATCCGACCTATGATCTGTTCGATCCCAAGCCGTCCACGGACGGACCGACCCCGCTGGCCAACGCCCTGACGATCAATTTCCGCGACCTTCCGTCCAGGATACTGGCAGGCCCCGCCTATCCCGAAGCGCTGCTCAACTGGCAATACGAGGCCCTGGCCAGCGTCATCGGCAACGGCGATCCGTCCGCCGACCCCGGGAACTTCCAGTTGGTCGGCGATGCCAACGGAATTATTCCGATCCTTCGCGTCGAGTTGACCAACAATCCGCTCGGCCCCAATGTGATAGGCACCGTGGCCGGTGGCTTGACCCCGGGCGGGTTCCGCGGAGACCCGGCCCTGGCGGCCCAGAGTGACTTCTACGAAGGCCAACTGGTTCGCTTCACGTCCGGAGTCCTGGACGGACAGACTCGCGTCATCACGGGCTACGACGGCGACGTCCGCCGGTTCACCTTCGACATCCCGTTCTCCGCGGCTCCCGCCGTGGGTGACAACTTCGTGATCTTTCCCGCGGCGACCGCGACGATCAACCTCGTGTTCCGCGATCCCGGACTGGACGGCGTCTACTTCACCGCCGACGACCTGGGTGCCCCGTTGCCTGACGATCGCTTCACGCTGACCATCTCCGATTCGCTGGTGGATCCGGCGGGGAACCAACTGGACGGCGAATCCAACACCTCCGAGCCGCAAGAATCCCCGCACTTCCCCAGCGGTGACGGCGTGCCCGGCGGAGATTTCGTGGCTCGCTTCACGGTCGACAGCCGGCCTGAAATGGCCGCCTACGCGGCCCGGAGCGTCTGGGCCGACACAAACGGCAACGAGTACTTCGATCCCGAGAATCTCGATTACACAAATCGCGACATCACCTACACGCTCGGTTTTACGAGCGACGATCTGTTCGTCGGGAACTTCGCGGGAATCGCGGGGAGTGCAGACGGGTTCGACAAGCTGGCGGCGTACGGGCGGGTCCCCGTCGACGGTTTCCGCTGGCTCGTCGACACCGACAATGACGGAGTACCGAACCTCAACATCGTTGACGCGCTGCAACTGAACGGTTTGCCGGTCGCGGGCAACTTCGACGGCGTGGTCGGCAACGGCGATGAGGTCGGTCTCTACACGGCCGCGACGTCCGGGGGCTCGGTCTGGTACTTCGACACAAACCATGACTTCAGTCTGGACGCAGCCTCCGAGTTCGTCAGCGACCTGCACGGCGTTCCGTTTGTTGGCGACTTCAATCACGACGGACTGGAGGATTTGGGCACCTGGCAAGGCGACACGTTCTATATTGACCTCGGCCCCTGGGACAACGTGATCGAGGAGTTCCGCTTCGGCTTCATCGGAGTGCGCGAGAAGCCGGTGGTGGCCGACATGGATCAGGACGGGTTCGACGATCTCGGCCTGTGGGTACCCGATCGAGCGGGAATGACACCCGGGGAAGGGTGCGAGTGGTATATCCTCGTGTCGGACGGAGCGAGCGTTCTCGATCGTATGGTATGGAATGCCGATCTCGATGTGTGGGCCGTCGAATTCACCCCCGTTCCGTTCGGCCCGGACCTGTTCATGCAGTTTGGCGACGAGTACGCCATGCCGCTTCTGGGCAATTTCGATCCGCCGGTCGCGGCCAGCGACGGAGCCGACACAGGCGTGCTTCAGATCGACGGCACCGACGGCGACGACGAGTTCAGTTTCAATGCGGGCACCTGGACGGTCACGCTCAACGGCGTCGTGCAAAACATACCCGCCGGCACGGAAAGCATCGTGTTCAACGGAATGGGAGGATTCGATACCGCCTTCCTCCGGGGCAGCGACGGCGACGACGTCTTCGTATCGAGCCCCAGCGGGGCCACCCTCAGCGGTGCCGGGTTCACCGTTACCACGCAGGACGTGGAGGTCAACCACGGCTACGGCATGGGCGGCAACGACACGGCGACGCTCAACGACTCCGCCGGCAACGACAAGTTCAAGTCCCAACTCGAGGACGATTACGCGAAGATGTACGGCGGCGGGTACTACACGCGAGCCAAGTTCTTCGAAAACGTCACGGCAGTCTTCAGCGACGGCAACGACTATGCGAGGGTCTGGGATTCGAAGGGCGACGACGAAATGACCGCGTCGCCCGCCGGGCTGCAAATGGCTGGAGGCGGATTCAACGTGAACGTCGAGGGCTTCGACCGCCTGCTGGCCTATTCAACCCACCACGGGGTCGACACGGTCAACCTCTACGACTCGGACGGCAACGACGTGGTGCGAGCGAGAAACCATAAGACCCTGTTCTGGGGTCCCGGCTTCGACATGACGTTCCGCCGATGGGAGAAGGTCGTTGCTCATTCGGAGAACGGCGGCTACGACGTGGCAAAATTCCACGACACGCTGGGCGACGACGTCGTACTCACCGGCAATCAGTGGACCAGTCTCTCGACCCTGACCGACGGAGAACTGGACGCAATCTACACCGCTTATGGATTCGACCTCGTCAAGGCTTACCACACTGAAGGCCACGACAAGTCTCCTGATCCGGCGACCGTCGACTTCCTGATGCTCGACGACGCCAATGGCTGGGACCTGCAATAGGCTCCAGCCGGCCGCGATGATTCCGTGCCGCGAGGCCATGTCCGACATGGCCTCGCGGCCGTTTTTCTTGGAGCGTGGCATTCTCCAAGCCAGATTTGTAAACTGTTTCGCAACAGCAGGTTAGGCTGGTGTTCGCAGTCCCACACGTTCACACACCAACTACTTACTATTGGGGGTATGTGTCACCTTGAATAATGAGGCGGCGCTTCTAGAATGCAGGCAGGGAGTGTCACTCTACGCCGTTAACCATACCGAACAGCGGGAAGAAGTGATATTGCAAAAAATGCCTTGATACGGCAAGGATTCTTGTTTTTCAGGATAGATCCTGGACTGCATTCATCGTGCAGTTCCCGCCCCCCCA
>Ga0209723_1000453_pt1 | contig 76298 bp, 45 predicted proteins | sample BiotimSIPDNA_2_FD_185750 | JGI IMG/M metagenome (GOLD analysis project Ga0209723, IMG submission 185750) | Anaerobic biogas reactor microbial communites from Washington, USA - Biogas_R2 time_0 SIP DNA (SPAdes) (version 2) | ecosystem: Engineered > Bioreactor > Anaerobic > Unclassified | place... | reverse complement strand
TCACCCCCTGAACTGCTACCGGAACGGAGATCAGAAGAGGCCACCGGTACTTCGCCCCCATGCCACCGAAGCAACAATCCACCGTTTACCCCGATTGTTTGTCCATCAATTACCTCCCTTGCGCTCAGGAAATCTGCTTTCAACATCCGCTGCCCGCCATGCGGGTCAACGGAAGACCGAGCGGCTTGTATAACAACCCGGAAATCGGGCTGCCGGGGATCCTGACGACCCGAGATTCCGCGCTGGGCGAGATGATTCTCAAGCTGCGCCAGACGATCAACAACGAACGCCGGCTCGTCCTTGTCGACGGCCGGGTTCTGATGTGCAACAACAATTGGATTCGGGACCACGTCCACAACATGAAAGGGTTCCGCCATTGGGAATACGACCTGCGTTCCTTCCTGGATTTTATCATCGATACACAGCGAGCAGACGGCTGTTTCTACGAACTGGTCAAGCAGATGGACGACCGGCATTGGGCGATGGTCGATGAGGATTGCCGGATTCTGTATCCGGAGGACAACCAGTCGCTGGTCCGGCTGGACATTGAGGCGGACGTTGAATACCTGGTCGTCGAAGGCGCGACGCATTATTATCAGGCGACCGGCGACGACGAATGGCTCAAGCGCATATTGCCGAAGCTCGAGAAGAGCATCGATTACGCGACTTCGGACTCCAAACGCTGGCACCGGGCGCACGGACTGGTCAAGCGGGGTTTCACGATCGACACGTGGGATTTCACGTACAAGCCGGACGCGGGAACCAATCGCCGCATCAACGCGGAGACCCCGATGGGAATAATGCATGGCGACAACTCCGGCGTCTTCCAGGCCATGAATCAACTGGCATGGATGAACGACCGCCTGGGCGTTTCCCAAAAGGCGACCGCATGGCGCAAGCGGGCAAACGACCTGAAAGCCAACATGTTCAAGCACCTCTGGAACGGGAAGTTCTTCATCCATCAACTTCCGTTGGACGGGGCCGGGCTGGACGACAAGGAAAACGTCCGGCTGTCGTTGTCGAACACCTACGCCATGAACCGCGGCGTGACGACCGTCGAGCAATCGCGTTCGGTGATCGAAGAGTACATGGCACGGCGCAAGACAACCCAAGCGTTCGCCGAATGGTTTTCCATCGACCCGCCGTACGAAAAGTTTGGAAGCTACCCGCCCGGAAGATACGTCAACGGCGCGATTTCTCCCTTTGCGGCCGGGGAACTGGCGAAGGCGGCGTTCCGCAACGGCTACGAATCGTACGGCTGGGGTATCATCTGCCGGTTTCAGCAAATGATCAAGCGCGATAACGCCATCTATTTCCTGTACTCGCCGGACGATGGCAAGTCACAGGGCGGCGGACCAAGCGCATGGGGAGCGGCGGCGTTGCTTTCGGCGATTGACGAAGGGCTGGCCGGAATCCGCGATCTGGGCGTTGGATATGATGTCATGGAGTTCGCGCCCCGATTCCCGGTTACCGCCTATACGGAACTGCGGTACTTTACCGGCTACGAGAAGACGGGCAGGGTTGTCGACGTTCGATATATCCTGACGGACGTCGGAATGCGATACCGGGTTCTGTCGCCGGCCAAAGAGCTGCACGCGCATATTCTTCTGCCGGCGGGCAAGGGCTGCAAAAGAGCTTTGGTCAACGGGCAGGAACAGACGTTCGCCCGCTCCACGGTAGGCAAAAGCCAGTACGTTGATTTCGTCGTCAAGCCGAACGGCAAGGCGGACATGGAGATTCTGTTTTAGGCGCCATGCGAATTTCCCGTGCATCCCGAGGACGCCTGGTTTTGCCGGGTCATGCCGGCGCGTCGCTGGACGCCAAGGAGATCATAGGAGGAGGAGAATCCCATGAGAACCGCGTTGTGGATCGTCCTGGCACTGAATGTCGCCGGTTCGTTATCGGCGGAGGAGGATTGGCGGCAGTTTCGTGGTCCGACCGGAGAGGGACATTCCAGCGCGAATCGTCTCCCTCTGAACTGGGACGAGAACCACAAGGTTGTCTGGAAGACAGCCATCCACGATCACGGGTGGTCCTCTCCGGTCGTTTGCGAAAAGCAGGTCTGGATGACGTCTGCGACGGCGGATGGTCACAAACTGTTCGCCGTCTGCGTGGATCGGCAAACCGGGAAGATCGTTCACGATGTCCACGTCTTTGATGTCGCGCGGCCACAGCCGATCTCCGCGGAGAATACCTACGCCACACCGACGCCGGCGATCCAGCCGGGCCGCGTCTACGTGCATTACGGCACCTACGGCACCGCCTGTTTGAACACCGCCACGGGAGCCGTCGTCTGGACGAGGCGCGATCTGAACTGCGACCATGAGTCCGGGGCCGGACCGTGCAGTTCCCCGTTCTTGTCGCGAGACATGTTGATCGTGAACGTCGACGGCCGCGACGTTCAGTATCTGATCGCACTCGATCCATCAAGCGGAAAGACCGTCTGGAAAACAAACCGCTCGTTCGATTACTCGACGGTCCCCGTTCATGTGCGGAAAGCGTTCACCATGCCGCTGTTGGTTCCCCGCGGGTCCGGGCAGCAGTTGGTGAGTCCGGGAGGGCAGGCCGTCTACGGGTACGACCCCGCAACGGGGAAGGAACTCTGGAAAGTTCGGCACGGCGGCTTCTCGCTCGTCCCCCGGCCGGTCTTCGGTCACGGACTGGTTTTCGTTGTGACAGACCATGATCATCCGCAGCTTTGGGCGGTCCGTCCCGATGGAATTGACGACGTGACGGACACCCACGTGGCGTGGAAGGAGACCAGTGGAATTCCTTCACGGTCATCCCCGTTGCTCGTCGAGGACCTGTTGTACGTCACCAGTCGTCAAGGCGTTCTCTCCTGTCTCGAAGCGAGAACAGGGGCGGTTGTCTGGAAGGATCGACTGGAAGGCAGGTATTCGGCTTCCCCGATCCACGCCGGCGGCCGCATCTACTTCTTCAATGAACGCGCCGTCTGCACGGTCATCAGGCCGGGACGGAAGTTCGAAGTCCTCGCGGTCAACCGGCTCAACGAGCAACCCCTGATGGCGAGCCCGGCGGTTGCCGGCGATGCGTTTGTCATTCGAACGGAAAAGTACCTTTACCGAGTTGAGGAGACCACACCATGAGCGCTTCCATGTCTCGTCGCCAATTGCTTGACTTGGCCGCGGCGGCCTCCGCCGGCGCCGCGATCCAGCGACACGTCGCCCTTGGCGCCGACGTGCCGGCCGCGGCGGCAAAGCCGCGTCTGGCGGTCTGCATCGACGCCCTGTTTACGGACGTGCCCTTCGAGGATCGCCCCGCCAAAGTCAAGGCGGCGGGTGTGGATGCCTTCGAGTTCTGGGGTTGGCGGGGGCGCAATATGGAACGCCTCGCCCGGATTGGCGAGGAACTCGGCATGCAGGTGATTGGCTTCGCCTGCGACACCGGCGGTCCGCTGGTCGCCCCAGGCGGCGCCCAGCGGATCATCGCACCGCTGAAGGACACGCTGGCGGCGGCGCAAAAGGTCGGCTGCCGCCAGATCATCGCGCAGGTGGGCAAAGAATTGAAGGACATTCCTCGCGCGGAACAGCACGCGAATTGCGTGGCGGCCTTCCGCGCCGCCGCCCCCTTGTGCGAGGACGCCGGCGTGACCTTGAGTATCGAAACGCTCAACGTGCTGGTCAATCACAAGGGCTACTACCTGGCCACATCCGAAGAGGGCTTTCGCATGGTCGATGCGGTGGCCAGTCCCCGCGTCCGCCTGCTGTTCGACATCTACCACCAGCAGATTACCGAGGGCAACCTGATCGCCAACATCACCGCCAACATCGAGAAGATCTCCCACTTCCACGTGGCCGACGTTCCCGGCCGCCACCAGCCGGGCACTGGCGAGATCAACTACCTGAACGTGTTCCGCGCCATTGCCGCCAAAGGTTACACCGGCTTCCTCGGCCTGGAGATGTGGCCGACGGTGGCTCCCGCGCAGGCCATCCGCGAATCGATCACGCTGCTGGCGGAAGCCACGGGCGGACCGAGGTAGCAAGCGGGAGCAAAGCGTGTGAGAACGGTGCTGCTGACACGCCGGCGACGTAGTCTGAAAAGCGATCGGCGGACTCGCCCCAGGAAAACGAAGGACCTGCAATGTTTCCTCGACTGCTGCTTGCTTTGACGCTCACCGCGGTTGCGGCCGCAACTGCCCCGGCGATCGAACTTCCAGGCGTCGCGCCCCGCCCGGCGAAGGCGACGCTGGACGGTCCACGACTCACCATGGAGAACTTGGTGCTTCAGGCCCGCTGGGACCTCTCGCCCGGCAGCCGCCGACTCGTCGAGGTGATCGATCGTGTGGCCGATGCGAGATTGGTCTGCGACGCAAGCCTCTTTAGCGTGAAACTGGCCGACAGCTCGGAGTTGGCCTCCGCCGCGCTCTGTCCCGCGGGCCAGGCCACCTTGGAGTGCATCACCCCGCGACCGACGGCGACTCGCCTGGCCGAGCGATCGGCCGGTTGGCGGGCCACCCTCGAGTTGGCGACCGCCGACGGACGAACGCGCTTCCGCTGGCAAGCCGCCCTCCGCGACGGCTCGAATTATGTCCGCCAGGAGGTCGCCTTGCTGGCCCACGCGGGCCCCCGGCCGGTTGCATTCGGCCTGCTCGACCTGCCCGCGGGCGATGCCCGGTCCTGCGGCGCCGTAGTCGGCTCGCCGTTGGTATCGGGCAACTTCTTCCTGGGATGTGAGCATCCCTTGGCGAAGAACCAGGTTGGCGCCGGGCGTGCGGCGTGCCGACTGCCGCTTTACGATACGCCGGCGGCTGGGATGGCCGAGGCGTCGGCCGCGGTCGGCGTCGCCCCCGCGGGGCAACTCCGCCGCGGGTTTCTCTATTACCTGGATCGCGAGCGTGCCCGGCCTTATCGCCCCTTCACGTACTACATCTCCTGGTTCGACATCGCTGCTCCCGGGCTGAAGATGAACCAGTCGCAGTGCGTGGAGGTGATCGAGACCTTTGGCAGCGAGCTGGCACGGAAACGCGGCGTCAAGCTCGATGCCTTCGTGTTCGACGACGGCTGGGACGACAATCAATCGTTGCGGAACTTTCACGCCGGGTTCCCGCGCGGCTTCACTCCGCTGGGCGAAAGGGCTGCGCGCTATAACGCGATGCTCGGAACCTGGATTTCGCCCTTCGGCGGCTACGGCGAACATAAACAGGAGCGGCTGGCATTCGGCCGAAGCCGCGGCTACGAAACCAACCGAGGCGGTTTTGCCCTAAGCGGGCCGAAGTACTTCGAGGCCTTCGGCAAGGTTTGCGAGGAGATGATTCGGCGGTATGGGATAGGCTATTTGAAGTTCGACGGCATCGGCGGAGGTTCGGACGACGGCCCCGGGGCGGAGTACGGCGGCGACATCCAGGCCCTGGTCCACTTGTTCGACCGGTTGCGAAAAGTCCGCCCCGACTTATTCATCAACGCCACCACGGGGACCTGGCCTTCTCCGTACTGGCTTTTTCACAGCGACACGGTGTGGCGCGGCGGCGGGGACACCGGCTATCGCGGCGAAGGCTCGCGGCGCCAGCAGTGGATCACCTACCGCGATTGGATGGGCTACGGCATCCGCACTCGCCGGGGACCGCTCTTCCCTTTTAATTCGCTCAAGTTCCAAAGCGTGATGTGCGCCCGACTGAGCCTGGCGGCGGAACTCGGCGCCGACCTGCATGACTTGACCGACGACATCCGCATGGCCGCCGCCTCCGGCACCCAACTCCAGGAGTTCTTCGTCACGCCTGCGATGATGACCTCGGAGGCCTGGGACGTGGCCGCGGAGGCGATCGGCTGGGTCCAACGCAACGCCGACGTGCTGGCCGACAGCCACGGCACCGGCGGCGACCCAGGCAAGGGCGAGGCGTACGGGTTCGCCTCGTGGACGCCGCGGATGGGAATCGTGGCGTTCCGCAACCCTACCGGGCAAGCGGTCCCCTTTGCTGTCGATGTCGAGCAGGCCTTCGATCTACCAGCCACCGCAGCCCGGCGCTACGTGCTCCGCACCCCATGGAAGCAACGCGAACCGCTGAGCGAGCGTCGGGCGGAGGCCGGGAAACCGGTGGAATTCCGGCTCTCGCCGTGGGAAGTCCTTGTCCTGGAGGCGCAACCGATGCATTGACGCGGGGAAAGAAGCTCCTATTGCCGCTGTGCGTGCTGCAGGTCATTCTGGCAATCGTGCTTGGCATGATTTAGCCTGCGCCAGACAGCTCTTGACGGCAGCGCTGCGCCACGGCTTGTTGGTTCTTACACCGAGCAACAGGCGAAATGAACGGCTACGATCGACGACATTTCCTGACCAGCGCCATCAGCGCAAGCGCCTTCTCCGTGGCGGTACCCTGGCTGCAGCCGCGCGCGACCGCCGCTGGTCAGGCCCGGCAACGGATCAAGGTGGGTCAGATTGGCATCGGACACAATCATGCCTCCGCCAAGATGGCCACGTTCCGCAAACTGGCCGACCAGTACGAGGTCGTCGGCGTCGTCGAGCCGGATTCTGAGGGGCGCAAGAAACGGGGCCACGATCCAGCCTATCGCGACCTGTCCTGGATGACCGAGGAGCAGTTGCTCAACACCAAGGGCCTGACGGTCGTGGCCGTGGAGACCGACGTCCGCGATTTGGTGCCCACGGCCGCACGCTGTATCGCTGCCGGAATGCATCTGCACTTGGACAAGCCGGGCGGGGAATCGCTCGCCCCGTTCAAGCAGTTGCTCGACGAGGCCGGCCGGCGGAACTTGGCCGTGCAGATGGGCTACATGTACCGCAACAACCCGGCGGTCCAATTCTGCCTCCGCGCCGTGAGCGAAGGTTGGCTGGGGCAGGTCTTCGAAGTTCACAGTGTGATGAGCCTACAGCAGCCGTTGGCCTACCGACAGTGGCTGGCGCAATTCCGCGGCGGAACGATGTACATCTTCGGCTGCCACTTGATCGACCTGGTCGTACGCATGCTCGGCAAGCCCGACCGGGTCGCGCCCTTCCAACGCCAGACTCAGCCGGAAGTGAAGGTGTACGATAACGGGTTGGCGGTGCTCGAGTATCCCCAGGCTACGGCGACGATCCGCACCGCGGCATTGGAGGTCGAAGGCTATCGGCGGCGGCAATTGGTGGTTTGCGGAGACGAGGGGACCATCGACATTCGGCCGCTGGAGACGTTCGACACCGGTCCCGCCCAGCCCCTCAAGCTCCGGCTGGCCCTGTCCAAGCCGCGCGACTCGTACAAGAAGGGCTACCAGGAAGTCGTCTTTCCGCCGATGCCGGGACGATACGATGAGCAACTGCTGGAACTGGCCCGGATTGTCCGGGGCGAGATCGCCAATCCATACCCGTTGGCCCACGAGCTGATGGTTCAGGAAACGCTGCTCGCCGCCATCGATCACCCGCGCGTTAACTCAACCCAGTGAAGGAGCCTCCCATGCCGCAACCCACTCGCAGGAGTTTCTTGAGGCAATTGAGCCGCGGGACGGCCGTTGCCACCCTGGGTGCCTTGACCGCCCCGGCGATCCAGGCTCGCGGTGCCAATGAGCGATTCACGGTCGGCTCGATCGGCTGTTCCGACAGGGGAATCGCAATCGGCGAGGCACTGCGGAAGCTGGGCGTGCGAATTGCGTACGCTTGCGATCCCGATCAACGTCGGGCGGAGAACGCACAAAAGCGTCTGGAGGCGGATCAGGCAGTGGCCGATCTGCGGAGAATTCTCGACGACCGCACCGTCGACGCCGTGGCGATTGCGGCGCCGAACCATTGGCATGCGCCAGCGGCAATCCTCGCCTGTCAGGCCGGCAAACACGTGTACGTCGAGAAACCGTGCTCGCACAACATCGCCGAAGGCCGTCGCATGATCGAGGCCGCAAGACGCACGGGCAAGGTGATGCAAGTCGGCTCCCAAATCCGCGGCACCAAGGCCTTTCAAGAGGGCATCGCCATGGTCCGCGAAGGGGCTGTCGGCAAGGTGCTCGTCGCCAAGACCTGGGTCAGCCGCAAACGTCCGAACATCGGTCATTGCCTGCCATCTCCGCCGCCAGCCGGCTTGGACTACGACTTGTGGGTCGGCCCGGCACCCATCATCCCTTACCAGAAAAACCTGCTGCACTACAACTGGCACTGGTGGTACAACTTCGGCAATGGCGACGCGGGCAGCCGCGGCGTGCATCAGTTGGATATCGCCCTGTGGGGCCTGGACATCAAAACGCATCCCACGCGGATCACCGGATTCGGCGAGAAACTCTATTTCGACGACGACAAGCAGTATCCCGATACGCACTACGTGACGTTCGAGTACCCCGGCGACGGTTCCGAAAAGGCAAAACGTCTGATCGTCTACGAGCAGCGGCTCTGGTCGCCCTATTGGGGACAGGTCGACTGCGAGGACGGCTGCACGTTCTACGGCGACGAGGGCTACCTGACCGTCGACATGCACCAGGGATGGAAGCTCTACGGCCCGAAGAACACGTTGCGCAAAGAGGTCAAGCAATACTTCGACACCGGCGAGCACTGCGCCGATTTCCTCGACGCCATTCGTAACGACCGGCGGCCGAGCGCCGACATCGAGATCGGACATTTCTCGGCCGCACTGCCACACCTGACCAACATCCTGGCGCGAACCGGCCACGGACAATTGGTCTTCGATCCCAAGACGGAACGCTTCGTCGATGCCCCGGACGCCGACGCCTTGATTGGGCGCACCTATCGCGAAGGGCATTGGGCTGGACTGTAAACGCCGCCGGACAGAGAATACCTGCCAGCTCGATCAAGGAGACCGCCTGTGTTTCGATATCATCGCCGTGATTTTCTCAAGCGTGCCGCCGCGGGCGGCCTCGTCGCCCCGTTTGCGATCTCCGGCACGAAGGCTTCGGGCCGCGTCTTGGGAGCCAACGATCGGGTGCGCGTCGCCGTGGCCGGCATCAACGGCCGGGGGCAGCAGCACATCACGGCCTACGGCGAGATGCGGGATGTCGAGATCGCCTGGCTGGTCGATCCCGACAGCCGCCTGTTCGCCGCCCGCAGCGCGGCCGTGCAAAAGCTGGCCGGCAACACGCCGCAGTGCGTCCAGGACTTCCGCCGCGTGCTCGACGACAAGACGCTCGACGCCGTCTCCATCGTGACGCCAAATCATTGGCACGCGTTGTTGACCATTTGGGCTTGCCAAGCGGGCAAGGACGTCCTCGTCGAGAAGCCGTGCAGCCACAACATCGTCGAAGGCCGCCGACTCGTTGAGGCAGCCCGCAAGTACGACCGCATCGTGCAGCACGGCACGCAGCGCCGCTCCGATCCGAAATGGATCAAGGTAACGTCCGACGTCCGCAACGGGAAATACGGCCAACTGCGGCTCGCCTGCATCAACATCCACCGGCCCCGCGAGAGCATCGGCATCCGCCATCCGGAGCAACCGCCCGCGGAGCTGGACTACAACCTCTGGAACGGCCCGGCGCCCGTGCATCCGTACCGCACGAATCTCGTGCCTTACGACTGGCATTGGATCTGGGATTTCGGCAACGGCGAGATCGGGAACCTGGGCACGCATCAACTGGACCTGGCGCGCTGGGCCATGCCCGCCGGCGCCGCGCCGCAAAGCGTCCTCAGCCTGGGCGGTCGCTTCGGCTACCAGGACCAGGGCCAAACGCCCAACACTCAACTGACGCTCTTCGACTGCGGCGACGTCAAGCTGCTGTGCGAGCAGCGAGGACTAGTCGCCAAGAAGGAGGTCAAGGTGACCGTGGACTTCCACACGACCGAGGGCGTCCTCAAGGAAGGCAAGTTCTTTCCGCAGGGCCGACAGCAGGGCGAGCCGATCGCCGACGCTCCGGTCGGCGGTTTCGCCGATCTCGGGCGACTCCACTTCCGCAACTTCATCGACTGCATCCGCAGCCGCAAGCGGGAGGAACTGAACGCCGAGATCATCGAGGGACACCGGTCCGCGCTGCTGGCCCACCTGGGCAACATCTCGTACCGCTTGGGCAAGGACGTTCCCTTCGACACGCAAACGAATGCCTTCGAGGGGGACAAACCAGCCTGCGAAGCGTTCGAGGACATGAAGCAACACCTGGGCGAAGCTGCGCATCTGCGGTTGAAGGACCACACGTACGATCTCGGCCGTCTGCTTCGTTTCGATTCCGAAGCGGAACGGTTCATCGGCGATCCGGAGGCGGATCGATTGCTCACGCGTCCGTGCCGCGAACCTTTCATGGTGCCGGAACAGGTTTAGTATAAAGGTCCCCGAATGTGCATACGTCGAAATCGCAGAAGCCAAACGCTCCGCACGTTTGTTTCACCTTTGCAGGGATTTGGTTTCTGTCCGGGTCCGAGCGCCCGGCTAACCTTCGATCACCCGAGGAGAATCCCGTGACCCGACACTGCTTCTTGCTCGTTCTATTGGGTGCGATCGTGGCGGGCGCAGTTGCGTCGCCGAGCGTTCGTGGTGCCCAGACACCGCTGCCCGACGTCAACCCGGTGCCCGACGTGCAGGTGCTGCCTCAGCCTTACGACCAGGCGTCGTTCGAGCACTTGGGACGGGAACTCACCCGCTATCATTTCGGCCCGCAGTTGCGCCGGCCGTTCTGGTATCCGATCGTGGGTCCGGCTGGCCGGTCACTCACGCGGATGAACATGTCCGGCGATCCGGGCCGCTCGATGACACGGTCGGCGCAACCTGAGGATCCGAACAAGCCCGAGGATCCGCTCGGCCACAGCCATCAGACGTCCGTGTGGATCTCGCACAAGGACGTGGGCGGCATCGACTTCTGGCGCGACGGCGGGCCGCTCGCCGGACAGATCGTCCACCAGACGCGCCGGGAAGGACTCGAGTACCAGGATGGCCCTGCGGCGGCCTCGCTCCTTTCGCTGAACCACTGGAACGATCCCGGCGGCAAGACGTTGATGGTTGAGCGCCGCCGGACGACCGTCGCACCGGACGAGGGCGGCTCGTGGTGGATGACCATCGATCTGCAATTCGAGGCCCCAACGGGCGGCCAGGTGACGCTCGGAAAAACCCCCTTTGGCCCGATCGGCGTGCGGATGGCCAAGACGATCGGCGTGACCGACGGGGGCGGCCGGATCCTGAACAGCACAGGCCAGCGCAACGAAGCCGAGGCATTTCGCAAGCCCGCCCGCTGGGTCGACTATAGCGGCCCGATCACCAGCGAGCAGACTGCCGGCATCACGCTGATGGATCACCCGGCCAATCCGAACTATCCCGCGCCGTTCCACGTGCGCGACAACGGTTGGATGGGCGTCTGCCTGACGCTCGACGCTCCGGTCACGATCACGCCGGACAAGCCCGTGCGTCTGCGCTACGGGCTGTGGATGCATCCCGCCGTGCCGGATGCTCAGAGACTGGACCAGCAATGGCAGACCTTTGCCTCCCGCGAATTGGTTTCGATGACAGCGACGCCCCGAAAGGAATAGGCGATGACGCAACGAAGGATTTTTGTGGCAACGACGGCTCTGCTTCTTGCGACGATGAGTCACCATCTACAGGTGGCGACCGTGCTGGACAACCCGGCCTCGGCCGCGGATACAGCCAAGCGTCGCTCGGTCAGTCCCGACTCAGGCAGTGCAGGCACACTCGTGGACAAGGCCCTGCAGGCAATGGGCGGCGCGGAGGAGATCGTGTTCGTCGTCCGAGAGTTGTCTTCGGCCTACCAATGGTACGCCACGTTTGGTGAATATGCCGACGAAGCGAAGTTCATCCATGCCCCCGACGGGTCGCAACTCTGTAAGCTCAACCTGCGGACGCGGCAGGTGACTGTGCTGTTGGACGATCCCCAGGGCGGATTCCGCGATCCGCGTGTCCATTACGATGGCGGGAAGATCCTCTTCGCCTATCGTCCAGGCGGCACGCATCATTACCATCTGTGCGAGATCAACGTCGATGGAACCGGGTTTCGGCAACTGACCTCCGGGGACTGCGACGACGTCGATCCGGCCTATCTGCCTGACGGCGGCATCGTCTTCGCATCGAGCCGCTGCAACCGTTTTGTGGCCTGCAATCGCGTGCCGGCGGCCATCATCTACCGGATGGACGCGGATGGCGGCAGCATCCGGTGTCTGTCGGCCAACACGATTTCGGAAGACCGTCCGGCGGTTCTGCCGGACGGACGCATCGTCTACACGCGGTGGGATTACACGGACCGCGACCCGGAGAAGTTCCGCGACCTGTGGGTGATGAACCCCGACGGGACCGGACAGATGGTCCTGTTTGGCGGCGTGGGGCGGCCGTACCCGGCGTTTTTCGCCAAGTGTGATGCGCTGCCGGTCCCCGGCGCGGCCGGCAAGATCGTGTGCGTCTTTTCGCCGGCCTTCGGGCGTCGCGAGAATGCCGGAAACGTGATGCTGGTCGATGTCAAAGCCGGACCGGGCGAGTGGTCCGCCGCCAGGCAGATCAGCCCCGAGGCGCCTGGTTTGGGGTGGAGTATCGGCTCGGGGCAAGGACGCGAGGGATTTCGCGATCCCTACCCGTTGTCCGCGGACTGTTTCTTGGTGGCGAGCGACAAGAGCCTTCTGGTTCTGGACGACACCGGCAAGACCGAGGAATTCTATCGGGCCGAGAAGATGGTTCACGATCCACGGGTGATCCGGCCACGGCTTCGCGAACGGGTGCTTCCCACTCGTACCGATCTGCAAAAGACCACGGGACAACTGGTGCTGACCGACGTCTACCGTGGCCGCAACATGGCCGGGGTCAAGCCGGGCGCGATCAAGAAGCTGCTGGTGCTGGAAGACCTGCCCAAGCCGGGCAGCAAACACGGACTGCCCGGTTATCACGGCGGATACATCACGTTGCGCCGGGTCCTGGGGACCGTTCCGGTCGAGGCCGACGGGTCGGCTTCGTTCGAAGTTCCGGCTCTGCGCGCGGTCTATTTCGTCGCGCTCGACGAACGCGGCGTGGCGGTCAAGCGGATGCAGAACTTCACGATGGTCATACCCGGCGAGACCCAAGGATGCGTGGGCTGTCACGAACCGCGCACGGGAACCCCCGATAACCGCCCAAACAACACCGGCCTGATGGCGTTGAGACGTCCTCCAAGCCAGATTGCACCCATGGCCGGCGTGCCCGATGTATTCGACTACCCACGCGACATTCAGCCGATTTGGGACCGGCACTGCGTGGCCTGCCACAACTCCGAAAAGCCCGAGGGGCGCGTGGTGCTGACCGGCGACAACACCGAGTGGTTCACGCAGAGCTATGCCGCCCTGCGAGCGTACGACCAGGTCAGCCAGTGCTGTAGTTGGGGCGAAGACGGCAACCATCCGCCTTACGGCTTCGGCACCGGAGCCAGCCCGCTGATGCAGAAGATCGCCGGCAGCCATTACGACGTGAAACTCACACAGCAGGAATACGACAAGGTGCGGCTGTGGATCGAAACCGGTGCGGGTTTCACCGGGACGTACGCGGTGTTTAACCACCCGGAGAACGCGGTCGCCACGCCCTTGGTGGTCTCGAAGCCCGAACTGGGAAACCCGGTGGCTCCGATCGTCCAACGACGTTGCCTGGCGTGTCATGGTTCGGTCGCCAACTTGGGGCGGCGGAGTAAGCATCAGCGGGACGACCAATGGTCCAACGGCAAGCCGCCAAATTTGCTCAACTATCCCTTGTACTGCTGGAACCTCTACAACCTGTCGTCGCCGGAGAAGTCGATGATTCTCCGGGCGTCGTTGCCCAAAAAAGCGGGCGGCTACGAGTGGTGCCGGGCCAAGGACGGTCAGCCCGCCGCCTTCCGCAACACGAACGACCCCGATTACCAAGCCATCCTGCAGGCCATCCGCGCGGCCAAGGTGCGTCAGGAGGAGTACGGACGTCCTGACCTCCGCGGTTTCCGCCCCGGCGATTACTACGTCCGTTGGATGCAGCGTTTCGGCGTCTTGCCCGATAGCTTCGATCTGGCCACGGACCAAATCGACCCGTATGAGACGGACCGGGCCTACTGGCGATCGCTGTGGTACCAGCCCCCCGCCGTCCGAACGGCTTTCGCGGCTGGGCAAGATCGGTGAGGCGAAGCGAGCGGAGACGAGAACCACAACAGGCAGCGGAAGACACATCAGTGCCAAGCGCGGGCGCGCATCGGCGATGCCGCCCTCGAATACCCGGAGTCAGAAGGCCACTTTCCGAAGGAGTTGTGATGAACGCATTCAGCCTATCTTCGATTGTGCTCGTCGTTTTGGCATGCGCGGTCTCGCCCTTAGCAGCCGCCGAAGTGGCGTCCGGCGGTGCGGCCCTTCCAACTTACGGCATGCAAGCCATTGCTCCGACGGTGGCTGCCATCCTGGGTGTGCCGGCTCCCAAGGAGGCGGAAGCACCACCGATCGAGTCGATCGTCCAGAACCTGCGCGGATCACAACGAGTGGCGATTCTCGGCATTGACGCCTTCGGCGCCGCGATCTGGAACAAGATGCGGGACAAGACGCCTTATCTGAATAGCCTGGCGCTCAGCAACAACCAGGTTCAACTTCGCTCTGTTCTGCCGAGCGTGACATGCGTCAACTTCGGCTGCATGATCACCGGCGGCTCCCAAAAGACGACCGGCATTACCACGTTTGACTCGAAGATCGCCTGCGAAGATCTTTGCAGCGTGCTGCGGGCAAACGGCAAGAAAAGCGGCGGATTCGGCAGGAAGGACTGGACGGGTGACCGCTTGTTGGGACGCTATGCAGACTTCTCGGTGCCGAACAGGATTGACGACGCCGACGTGCTGGCCGGACTTATGAAAGTCGTCGAAGACCAGAAGCCGGAATTTGTGATCGTGCAGTATGGAGAGACCGACGATGTCTTCCATCGCCACGGACCGTTCTCCAAGGAAGCGGCGGAGGCGTGTGCCAGGGCCGATGCCTGGCTGGCAGAGATTGTTCCATGGCTGCGTGCCCGCGGCTATGCGCTCATCATCACGGCGGATCACGGTCAGCATGAGATCACGCGCGCGAATGGGACGACGGGTGGGGCGCACGGTTCGGCAAGCGACGTCGATTGCCTGGTCCCTCTGGTCTGGCTGCCCAGTGTCGACCGTGCCCAAGAAGCACCCAAGCCCGCACGTGTCTTGGAACAACGCGACTGACGATCTAGCTCCAACCCATTTCTCCGTGATGAATTGTCTTTCACGATGGGGTTTTCCGTGATGGCCAGACAAACTGTTCCCGTGCCTGCCGCGATCGCGTCGTTTCCGAGTCATGCTGTGGCCGTTTTCTCGCACGCCGTGCGACCCTTGGTCGTCGCTGGGACGCTGGCCGCCTGGGTCGCGACAGCGGCCTTGTTGCTCGCCGCGGAAGGCAAACCGCCGCGTGCGGAGGGCGTCCCCGTGACGATCAACGCCGGCCCCGACTGGGTGCCGCTGGACGTGGACCTCGATATCGAGCCCGGGTCGGCCCTGGATTTCAGCAACGTCCTGCCGCGGCATGCGCCCGCCGGCAAGTTCGGTCGCCTCATCGCCACCAAACAGGGCAAGTTCGCATTCGAGAATTGCGCGGTGCCGATGCGGTTCTACGGTGTCGACCTGTGTTGCACCGCACAGTACCTGTCGCGCGAGCTGGCCGACCGGCTCGCTGAACGCCTGGTGCGGCTGGGCTACAACGCGGTGCGCATCCATCACTACGAGCGGTGGTTGGTGGAGCGCGTACCGGGCGAGATGCGGTTGCGGAGCGACACGCTGGACCAATTCGATTACCTCTTCGCGGCCTTCAAGCAGCGCGGCATCTACGTGACCACCGATCTGTATGTCTCGCGGCTCATCGCGCTGGCGGACGTTTACGAAGACCGCTCTCGCAACGCGGGCACCGGCCAGGCCAAGACGGCCGATCGTGTCGAGAACTGGACGTTCGAGAACTACTACAACGTCGGTGCGGCCGATTTTGGCGTCCAGGACTTCAAGATGGCCGTATATGTCAACGACCGGGCCTACGAGAATTTCCAGGCGTTCGCCCGCGCGCTGCTCGACCACACGAACCCCTACACGAGACTCCGCTATGCCGACGATCCTGCTCTCGCGTCGCTGAGCCTGATGAACGAGGATTGTCCGGGCAACTTCATCGACGGCCTCCAGGGCAGGCTGCGGGACGATTGGCAACTCGCGTGGAATCGCTGGCTGGCCGCGCGCTACCCGGACCGTCACTCCCTGGCCGCCGCGTTGGGAAATCTCGCGGACAAGCAAGACCCGGCGCGAGGCACGGTGCCGCTGCAGAGCATCCGCGGCCAGGGGCCGGGCGTCATCACGTTCAATGCGTTTGTCGCCGACGTCCAGTGGCGTTTTTTCGATCGCACGCGGACGTTCCTCCGCGACGAGATGCGTTGCCAGACGCTCCTCACCGACTGCAACGGGTGGACCCATCCTGTGCAGGTGCAGGCCGTCCGCAGCCGGTTCGACTTTGTGGACGATCATTTCTATGTGGATCATCCGCATTACCTGTCGCATGTGCGGTTGCCGCCGTCGCGCTCCGGAAACGCCAACGCAGTGGCCGGCGGCGGCCTCGGTTGGCGAGACAGTGCCTTCTCGCGGTTGCTCGACAAGCCGTTCACGATTACCGAATTCAATTATTGCGGCCCCGGCCAATACCGCGGCGTGGGTGGCCTGATGACCGGCGCGCTGGCCGCGCTGCAGGATTGGGACGGACTCTGGCGTCACGTCTACAGCTACAACCGCGAGAACATCACGCGGCCCGCGGCCATGTACTACTTCGATGTGGCTGCCGATCCGCTGACGCAAGCCGCCGAACGCGCCGGTCTGTGCCTGTTCCTGCGCGGCGATCTGCAGCCGGCCAAGCACGCGGTCGCCATCACGTCCACGCCCGACGCGTTGCTCGCGTCGGCCACCGTGTCGCGCGACCGAGCGCCAGCCTGGAACCGGCTGGCGTGGCTGACTCGCGTGGGCTGGAGGATCGGCGATCCCTCTCCGACCACGGAACACGAACTGCCGCTTCTGTTTTCCGGCGGGACCGATCCGCTGGCGGCCAGCAATGAGAAGACGATTCTCGACCGCTTTGCCCAGTCGGGCTGGTTGCCCGCGGCCAATCGGACCGACTTGAACAGGAATCGTATCCAGAGTGAGAGCGGTGAAGTGACCATCGACGCCCCCGCGAGCACCCTGACGGTAGACACGATATGCACGGCCGGAGGTTTCGCGCCCGCCGGAAAACGCATTGAAGCACGCGCCGCCACGATCGACATCCTGGACACCTACGCCACGGTCTGGGTCAGCAGCCTGGATGGCGAGCCGATCACGCGCAGCAAGCGGCTGCTCATCACTCACCTCACCGATCTGCAAAACACCGGGACTCGCTACGGCGACCCGAATCGTCAATTGTTGCTCGATTGGGGACGGCTGCCGCACCTGGCCCGCGCCGGGCGCGCCACCGTTGCGCTGCGAATCGAACACGCCGAGCGGGCGAAAGTCTATTCGTTGGCGGTCAATGGCAAACGGACGGGTGAGGTCCAAACGAGCGTCGCCGAAGGTGTAATGTCCGTTCCGCTATCGGTCTCTGCCGATGGCAAAGCGAGGATGCTTTACGAAATCGAGGTGCAGCCGAACGCGTCGACGGATTGAAGGTTGGCAAGCGTTTAACTCGTCATAGCACGAGTTGTGAACACGCTTGCTCGCCCCAGGGATGAGTGATAAATTTGCCGGTTGACCTTCCGAGATATGAGGTCGGTTCTGCGACCCATGATTCGGTACGGGTGGCCCGGAACTCAAAGTTGGCCAACGTTATAGGGAGTCTGATTGATGCGTTCCCATCTGAACCACTTGGAGATTTCAGTTCCACAGCACGTTCTCTCGCGCCGCGGCTTTCTCGGTTCGCTGGGCGCCTTGACACTGGCTCCGCGACTGTTTGGCAGTGAGCCCGCATCGGACGCTATTCCGGTAACCGCCATCAACCATGTGATGATCCGTGTCACGGACCTGGGACGCTCGCTGGATTGGTACCAGAGGTTGTTTGGCATGCCGGTCGTGGCCCGTCAGGGAGAGACGGTCATTTTGCGGGTCGGCAACGGGCCGCAATTCCTCGAGATGACCAGCGGGGCCGACGCCAAGCCCGGAATCGCTCACTTTGGTCTCTCCGTCGACAACTTCAACCCGGATCGTGTCGTCGGAATTCTGAAGGCGCACGGAATCGCTTTGGCGCAGAAGCCGGCTCCCATGAAAGCGCATGTGCGAATCGGCGGGCAACCGGCCGGCGGTACGACTGAGGTGTACGTCGGCGATCCGGATGGAATCGCCGTCCAACTTCAGGACAGTTCATACAACGGACGCACTGGCCCGCTCGGAGACATGCCTTCCAAGGCGCCAGAGTCGGCGCCGGCCGCCGGGTTGTTGCCAGTCAGAGACTACAACCATGTCACATCCTTCGTACCCGACCAACGGCGTACTGTCGGGTTCTACCAGAAGTTGTTCCGAATGCCCATCGATACCTATCAAGGCCCCCTGCCGATTCTTCGTGTGGGGACGGGCAACCAATCCCTTGCGTTTGTTGGCGCTGACGACCGTCACGCCCCCGCATTCATCGATCACGTCTGCTTTGCGGTCGACGATTTCAAACCGGACCGGATTCTCGCGACACTCGCAGACTACGGGGTTTCGCCCCGCGCCGACGAAAGCCGCCGCCCTGCGCCGCTCAAGTCGTATGTGACGATGCGAATGCCGGATCGAGGCGGTGCGCCGGGTGGTACGCCGGAACTCTACTTCACCGATCCGGACGGCATCCTCCTGCAGGTTCAGGACGTGCGTTACTGCTGTGGCGGTGGCTATCTCGGGGACGAGCGGGGAACGCCCAAGGCGTGTCGGGAATGAAGGCCGACGGCACTATCGGAGACCTTTGAACCGACTCCCGCATGGCCGCGTCTCACTGCTCCACTTCGTACAAGACCGTGCAAGGCGGCGCGAGCCGATCCTCGAAGCGGTCGCTGTTTTCGGCCACCACCCGTCCGCTGAACACTTCGGTGACGCGGCGGCACTTCTTGGGCAACACGATCGTGCGGGGGCCACCCGTGATCGTGTGCAGGGCGATCAGCCGGTCATTTGCGTACAGGGGCTCCTCGGCCTCACAGTAGATGTGCACGCCTGCCTCGCGGGCCAGTTTGCGCAGCACGTCGGCCGGCACGTTCGGCCGCGGTGAATAGACGGAGCGCCAACCGTCCATCTCGCGCGAGGCTAGCTCCCCGGCCTCCCACGGGATCCCGGTCAAGGCTTCCACCTGACGGGGATCGTATTTCCCGTCGGCGATGATCCCCGGCGAGTAGCCCCAGAGCACGGTTTTGCCGCCGGTGCACACCTTGTCCCGCAACAGCGCGCGCCGCTTGGCGTCGGTCACGAACAGGTTTGGGAGAAAGACCAGTTTGTAGCGTGAGAGGTCCAGCGTGGCCAGATCGCCGAAGGAAAACAAGTCGAAAGGCGTCCCCATGCGGTACAGGCCGTACCGTTGCTTGTACAGCAGGTCGTTATAGAAATCGGCCTTGCCGTCCAGGTAATACATGCTCTCGGCGTCCACCAGCACGGCCACTTCGGCCACGGATTCTTCACGCGGCCGGGCCAACCGGTCCCATAACTTGCGCATCTGGGCAATCGAGTCGAAGACAGCCTCGCCCTCGAACCAGCGTCCGAACAAATCGAACCAATACGTCGAGATTCCGCTGATCAGACGTAGCGAGAACTCGCGCCGCAATCCGGCCAGACAGGCGGCCTCGTCGGTGAAACCGCTCTCGTGGCCCGGGATCGCGCGGCCCAAGACCGACACGCTCCGGGCCGTCGGCGTGCGATGATCCATGCTCATCTGGAATCCCTTGCCGTGGTGCTCGATCGAACTGATGGGAACCATGAACCCGCTGGCCCCGCCGATCTGTCGATCATGGTACGAGCCGGGCGAGTAGAAGATGTCCAAGTTGGGCGAGGCAAACACGCGGTCGAAATCCAAGTGCCCCTCATACAGCAACCGGTTCTTGCCATGTTCCATGATGTAGCCGTAGCACAGGCCCAGCGGTGCACGATGCTTGATCACCTCTTGCGCCGCCGCCGCAAAGTACAGGATCGTGTCGCTGATCAGTCCGTGCGAGAACCGCCAGTAGTGGATTGCCAGACCGTCCTCGACCGGGTCTCGGAAGGGACCGTGGGAAACGTGGTCCCGTACCGACGCCGGCGGAATATCGATGGGGTCGGGCTGCCCCCGTTCGATCATCCAACGCCGCCACGCCGCGCGGCGAATCTCGCTCGCCTCGCCCCTGTTGAGGTCCTGCCATTCGATGGTCTTGCCGCAGGCCAGGAAGTAGCCAACGATCACGTCCCGATGCTTCGATTCCAAATGCCGTAGCACCGCCTGCAGGTACTCGCGCGTGTCGCGCCGCCACACGGGATTGGCTGCGACTCGGCCCAGGTCGTTAAAGCTGTCGGGACAGCCCCGTATCCGACACCACCAGGTCGGCGTGTTTAAGTCGATGAAGAAAATGAACTTCGCCTTGGGATTGACCGCCAACTTGTCGGTCACCTGCCGGTCCAGACACTCGAAGTCATAAATCCCCGGACCGTTCCAGATGGGAGGATAGACGTTGTTGTAGGGCTCGCCCGTGGATGCCAAGACGTTGGCTGGAAAACACACCACGGTATTCACGCCGGCTGCGGCGAAATGCCGGAGCGTTTCCGCATTCGGAGCGTAGGTATTGAAGCCCATGAAACGCTCGGGCGGGGCCGATTTCAGATCCGAAACGCCGACAGCCAATACCAGGGGGCCGACAAGGGCGATGGCCTTGTTCACGGGGATTCTCCGGGATGTGGTGAGCCTGAAGACAATCCAGGGTCGTGGTGGTGCCTGGTGCTCGCGTCACTGCAGGCATCAAGGGCCGAACCAGTTTCTGCCATGATATCATGTCGCCTGGGAAATAACGAGGACGGCCGGCCAAACCAGCGGCCGGGAGACGCAAGACGCCCAAAGAGGTGCCCACGAATTGTCTTCCCGGAAGCGACCATCCGCGGCGGCCTCGCGGTCCACGAGAACGCGGCCTCTTGGATTCAGACTCGGGGGGCTGTAGAATATCGGCCCGCTGACGATGCGTACGGCGCTTTGATTTGCGCCATGAGTTTTTGTGGCACTTCGCTGATCCCCTCCGCCTACGCCAGGTTCGGGGGCGAAAGCACGCCCAACGAACGCGTGGAATCCCGCGCCGCAGGGGCCGCCTACCTCAAGGGTCTGGCGGCGCTGGCGGACAACCAATCGCGGTAAGCCCGGCGCTGGTTTGAAGAAGCGATCAAACTCCGCCCCGCCTTGATTTGGGCAAAACACTTGCTGAGCCAATGAGGCCAGACCACGTCCCAGGTGAAGCTGCTGCCGTGGTGACGGTGGCGGCAGCTTGTTCGGCAAAGTCGCGGATTCTCTCGCCCGGATTCTTCAATGGAGTGTGACAATCGCCGATGCGCGGGTATCATCGGAGTGTCGCGGAAGACGACTTGGGAACTGTCAAGAACTGGAGAGATCAAACATGCATCGATTTTCCGCAGTCATGGTGACTTTGCTCATCATCGCACCCGCCCTGGCGGACCATCGCTTCGTTGTGGTAAAGCCGGTGGTCGAGGTCGAGGAGGAGGTGTACACCTTCGTGCCGGCCGACAATGGCGCGGGGCCTACTTGGTGCTCTGGGGCGCCGACCCTGGTGCGCATGGGCGAGACACTTTTCGCGTCGGGCCTGGAAACGCTGCCCGACTTCAAGCCGTTGCACAACGTGCGATGGACGTTCTGGAAACGCGACGCGACCGGGTGGGAACTCCAGCAAGTCGATCCGAAGGAGCGAACGCGGGAGCCGTGCCCGCTGGTGGGTTTTCCCGACGGGCGGCTGCTGATGTCGGTCAACCCGACGCTGGTCACCGACCCGGAGCGACACGCCGGGCCGGCTCGGCCGGAACTGCTTGAGTTCAGCGCGGCCGACGCGAAGCAGCCGCCAAAGACGCTCTCGCCTGCCTGGGACGGTGATCCACCGTTTGCCGAGCATACCTACCGGTTTTTTGGAGCGGACGCGGTCGCGGGCGAGGCCCTCATGCTCAACCAGATCAGCTACAGCCACAAGGAATGGGCGCTGCTGAAACGCGACGGCACGTGGGCGGCCGGCAAGCTGATGAACGTGCCCAGCCGGCCGGGCGATATTCACGCCTACCGGCCCCCCTACAATCTGCATCGAACCAACTACGGCAGCGTCGTGCTCAAAGACCGCGCCGCCTACGTGACCGGGTGCGTTTCGTATGCCAACTGGGACCGGGCCGGCGAGAAGGAACTGGCAGAGATTCTTGAGGGAAAGTCCGCACGCGTCCAGCTTGGCTCGCTGGCCAACCGCCGTCGCATGATGTTCACCTGGACGCCAGACATCTTGGCCGCGCCGTTCCGCGAGTGGGTAGAGGTGGGCAGCACGATGGCCAACGGCGGCTGGCTGTTCCCCGGCGACCTGTGGGTCGCGCCGGACGGCGCGGCGCACGTTCTCTGGTACGAAGGGCCGATGCCAAGGCGGCTGCGCGACGAGCGTTTTCCCGACATCAAGCTGACGCACGCCATCAAGCATGCCATTGTGCGCGATGGGCGAGTGGTGCATCGAGGCACGCTGATAGAAGGCGGCGAGGGGCTGGCCGACGAAATACCGCAGAGCATCCAGCCACGGTTCCAGATCACGCCGGAGAATCGGTTGTTTGCCTTGTACTACGTTTCGGGCACGAACAGCGCGGCGAATCGCGTGTCGGAGAATCGGCTGGTGGAACTGCTGCCTGACGGCACGCCGGGTACTCCCGTGGTTGTGCCACTTGAGCATCCGTTCCGAATGGCATTCACGGCAACCCCGCGCGGCGGTTCGCCGCCTTCGAACCTATTGGATCTATTCGGCGTTCGGGTCGATGGCCCGCCCTCGACCATCTGTTACGCCCGTGTCAGGATGGAATACAAGGCGGAGCAATGAGGGCACGGTGGTTTGTTTGAAGTGTCGTGTTTTATCGGCGAGGACAAGATGAAACAGCTTGGGAAATCGTTGGCGGCGGTGGTGCTCGCTATAGTTGGATCGCTCTGCCAGACGCCGGCGACGGCCGACGACATCACGGACGATCGCTGCAGTCCCGACGAACTGCGCAAGATCGAAGCCGCGATGCCTACGAGGGCGCTCGTTGCGCCGGCCAAACCCCGCAGGCTGCTCATGTTCGACCTCAATGTCGGATACCCCGGCCCGCCTACCAGATTTCCGGGACAAGTGTATCCGTCGCATGTGGATGCTCGCGGGCATCGTTCGATCGGGCATGCCAACGTGGCCTTCACGCAGATGGGCCGCCGAACCGGAGCGTTTGAAACGGTCGTCAGCCGCGATCCGGCGGTGTTCCAATGGGAAAGTCTGAAGCGGTACGATGCGGTCTGCTTCAACAACACGGTCGGAAATCCGTTCGACGACGCTCGGTTGCGGCAAAGCCTGCTGGAATTCGTGCGGGGCGGCGGCGGGTTGCTGGGGATCCACGGCGCGTCATTGACCTTTACGGATTGGTCGAAAGGCGGTCGCGATACCTGGCCGGAGTTTGGGGTGATGCTCGGCGCACGCGGGGCCAACCATCGCGACTACCGCGAGCGGATCTTCATCAAGGTGGAAGATCCCGGTCATCCGCTGACGCAGGTCTTCGGCGGCGCAGGATTCGAGTACTGCAGCGAGTTCTTCCGGTTTCACGACCCCTACTCGCGGGAGCAGGTGCGGGTGCTGTTGACTATCGACACGGCCAAGACGGACTTGAGCGGACGCAAGCCGGAACGCCAAGACAACGATTACGCGCTGGCCTGGGTGCGGAGCTACGGTCAGGGACGCGTCTTCTACTCGGCCATCGGTCACAACGCGGAGGTGTTCTCCGATCCGCAGATGCTGCAGGTCTATCTGGGGGCCATCCAGTTCGTCCTGGGCGACCTGCCGGCCCCGACCACTCCCAGCGCCACGTTGACGCCTGCTGTCCCGGCACAGGACACGGTGCCGCAGTTGCCGGCACCATGATCGGACAACCACTCGGTGTCCAAAGGAGGAGCCATGCCACGCATCGACCAGCGCGGCGCGAACCGCCGCGCATTTCTGAGAGAACTGGGTGCCCTGGCGGTGGCGCCCTGGGTCGTCCCGGCGGCCGCGTTGGGGCGCGATGGGCATGTGGCTCCGAGCAATCGCATCACCCTGGGGTTCATCGGCGTCGGGTTCATGGGCCAGCGGCACCACCTGTCACGGTTCGTCGAGTATCCGGAGGCCCAGGTGCTGGCAGTCTGCGACGTGGATCGATGGCGTCGGGAGCACGCCCAAGCGACTGTCGAGACAGCCTATGCCGCGCAGCGAACCGCGGGTACGTATCGGGCCTGCGCTGCCTGCAACGATCTCCGCGAACTGCTGGCCCGCGAGGACATCGATGCCGTGGTGATTGCCACGGGCGAACGCTGGCATGGACCGGCCACGGTGCTGGCGGCTGAGGCGGGCAAGGACATCTTTGTCGAAAAGCCCACCTCCTTGACCATCGACGAATCGCTGGCCATGGTCCAGGCGGTTCGCCGTTGCGGACGAGTCTGCCAAACCGGCCTCTATCAACGCTCGGCCGAAGAATTTCAGCTTGCCTGCCGATTGGTTCGCGAGGGGGCCCTGGGAAAGATCGAGCGCATCTACGTCATCATGTCGGGCACCAGCAGCGAGGTCGAACTCCCGGCCGAAGCCGTGCCCGACGGATTGGACTGGGAACTCTGGCTCGGCCCGGCGCCGTGGCGGCCGTTCAACAAGCGGTTTCACCAGTACGGCGAATCCAAGAGCGTCGTGCCGTGGAGCTTCTGCCGGGACTTCGGGGGTGGCAGCCTCACCAGCAACACGGTCCATGCTTTCGACGTTGTCCAGTGGGCGCTGGGAATGGACGAGTCCGGCCCCGTGGAAATTGTGCCCCCCGAAACCGGTCTGTACCCGGACCTGACGTTCAAGTATCCCGGCGGCGTGCTGGTCCACGTCGTCGACCAACGGCTGGACCCGAGCAAGCATGTCGTCCCCAACGGCTGGGACGAACTGACGTCGATCCAGAACTTCGGGGGAGTGTTCGTGGGCGAACGAGGATGGCTGCACGTCGGCCGCAGCGGCTACCTTACCGCGAATCCCTCGGAACTCGTCGCCAACGGCCCCGGCCCGTACGACCGTTTCGTCGCCCTGAGAAGGCATCAGCGGGATTGGCTGGAAGCCATCCGCACGCGGCGCCGGCCGAGTTGTGATGTGGCCGTCGGCTGCCAGTCGACGATCGTCGCCCACCTGGGCTGCATCGCTCGCTGGACCGGACGCAGCCTGACGTGGGACCCCGCGGGCCAGCAGTTCCTCGGAGACGAGGAGGCCAATCGACTGCGCCGGCGAGCGCTACGACAGCCGTGGCGCGTGTGAGGGTGAACCGGCCGAGCATCTTCCCTTCGTGAAGCGAGAAACCCGCCATGCCCCGTCCGCAATTCTCGGTTGCGATCATCGCCGTTGGCTTTCTTGCCTGTAAGCCGCTGGGCGCGTCGGCCCCCGCGACGCCCGCCGCCACCTCCGCCGCCAAGGAACGGCAACAGCTTGCCGCCGTGCTCGCGTCCGACCGTCCGGATGCAGAGAAGCTGTCTGCCTGTAAACGGCTGGCTTTGATTGGAAATGCGGATTCAGTCCCTGCCCTGGCTCCGTTGCTCTCCGACGCAGAACTCTCGCACGCCGCTCGGCTCGGCCTGGAAGCGATTCCCGATCCAGCCGCCGATGAAGCACTGCGTGGCGGGCTGACCCAAGTCAAAGGGGACCTGCTGGTCGGAGTGCTCAACTCGATTGGCGCTCGCCGCGACCGGCAGGCGGTGGCGGGTTTGGGGCGATTGCTGGGCGACAACGCCCCCGCGATCGCTTCGGCAGCCGCGGCCGCGTTGGGGAAGATTGCCGGCCCGGAGGCGCCGCACCTTCTGACCGAAGCGCTGGCCACGGCCGCACCTGCCGTGCGTCCGGCCATCGCTCGCGCCAGCTTGGCCTGTGCCCAAGCCCTGGAGCGTGAGGGCGAGCGCGCGCGGGCGCTGGCTCTTTACGACCACCTCCGTCAGGCGAACTTGCCCGCACCGATCCTCACCGCGGCAACACGCGGCGCCATTCTTGCCCGGCGCGAGGAAGGGATTGCGTTGCTGGTTGCGGAGCTTGGCGCCGAGAACGACGCCCGGTTTGCCGCGGCGCTCGGTACGAGTCGAGAGTTGTCCGCGTCGGGCGTGACCGAGGCCCTGACCGGCCGCCTGACGGGGCTTCCTCCGGCTCGCCAGGCGTTGCTGATCGCGGTGCTCGGCGATCGGGGCGACGCGGCCGCTCGGCCGGGGGTTTTGCAAGCCGCCGCGAGTTCCGCGCCCGCGGTTCGCATCGCGGCCATCCGTGCGCTGTCCACGCTGGGGAATGCGTCGCATCTAACGCTGCTCCTGGACGCTGCCGCCCAGTCCGACGCAGAGGTCGCTACGGCCGCACGGACGACGCTCGTCGAGCTGACCGATCCGCATGTCGACGCCGCGGTGGCCGAGATGCTCGACACGGCCGCCGGCACGACGCAGCGGATCCTGGTGGAACTTGCCGGCCGTCGCCAGATTACGGCGGCCGTGCCGGCGCTGCTCAAGGCAACCCGCAGTCCTGACGAAGGAACACGGCTCGCCGCGATCGCCGCGTTGGGAAGAACCGGCGGTCTCCGGCAACTATCCATGCTCACCGGGCGGCTGGTCGCGCCCACCGACGATCGAGAACTGGCCGTGGTTCAAGAAGCGTTGCAGGCTGCCTGCCGGCGCTCGACCGACAAGGAAGCTTGTGCCGAAACCTTGGTGCGCTGTCTCCCGCAGACACCTCGGCAGACACGGCTGTTCCTGTTCGAGTTACTCGGTTCGCTGGGAGGCTCGCGGGCATTGGAGGCCGTGTCGGTTGCTGCAGCGGATGATGACGAGGCGACTCAGGACGTCGCCACGCGTGTGCTGGGTCAGTGGTTGAGCCCGGACGCCGCTCCGGCGTTGCTGAAGATCGCACGGATATCGCAGCAGGCAAAGTTCCGGATTCGGGCGCTGCGAGGTGCGATTCGGATTCTTCGTCAGATGGACGTGCCTCCTGATTCCCGGCTGGCGCTGTGCCGGGAGGCGATGGAACTGGCCGATCGCGATGAGGAACGCATCCTGGTGCTGGAGGCGTTGGGCCGCGTCCCGTCGCGGCAGGCGCTGGCCGTGGTGGTATCGTATCTTGACACGGCAAGCCTGACGGCCGCGGCCGGTTCCGCAGCCGTCTCCATCGGTGAGAAGCTCGTGCTCGCCGAGCCGTCGGCCGTCGCCACGGCGATGCAGAAGGTCTTGCAGAAGTCCACCCACGGCGATCTGGTTCGCCGTGCCAGGGAACTGCTGATCCAGACGCAGGCGAAGCCGTCTGGAACGTAACTGCTCAATGCCATATCACCGGCACCGCAGAATAGGGTGCGGAACGAGTTCCTGCCCTGCCTTTCCACCGTCGGACAAGCCAACATGAGAGAACTCGCCTTGAACTCTTGATGGGACTGTTGCTGTTGGTCGTTTCGACTGCGTGGGCCCAAGCGCCGGTCTGCCCCATGCCGGGCGCGAGCGGCTTGCCAGCGCGGTTGGGCGGGCCTGACGGGCCTATTGACCGTTCTTGACCTGCGACACCCACGCCTTGGCGGGCGATCTGATGGTCGCCCCCAGTCTCTCCAAGCCGAGGACGTAGTCGACCCAGCCCGCATCATCTGGATCTGCCTTCGCGGGGTCCCATGCGGCGCCGCTGCACTTGCCGGAGGGGACCGCGCCGACGTAGTCGGGAATCCTCACGCGCGGCAAGTAGGGGTGATCCCCGCCCTTGCCCCCGTTGCCAACGGTGACTGCTGGCCGGTCGCCAACAGCCGCACTGATAACGAAGTCACCGCGGGTCTTCCATGCGGCAGCGTCCTGCTTGCCGGAGAACAGGGCGGCGGCGTCCGGGCAAGTCCACAACCACTTCCCCCATCCCGCCTTCATCGCATCGGCGACCGAGTAGCTCGCGCTGCCGGCGCGGATCGTCGGCTGCTCGGGCGACCGTCCGGCAAAGAGTGTGTTCTCGACATGCACGGTCTTGAAGTCGATCTCGACAGGTTTCGTGTACGTCGGCAAGATGGCCAAGGGCGCTCGATCCGCGCTCGCCTCGCTCGCCGCGTTGACGACGATGTTGTTCCAGGCGTGGAAGTGGGGATGGAAGGGGGGCGTCCGGTAGTTGCACGCCTTCTCGCTCCAACCTTTCCATTGGACAATGTTGGTCTTGCAGTCGATCGTCGTGTTGTTATACACCGCCACGTGGAACAGTTCGCGGTATCCCGTGGCTGGCGGCGAGCCGATCTCGATGCCCACGTCGCAACCGACGACGATGTTGTTGTACGCCTGACCGAAATCCTGGCAAAACAACAAGCCCCTACCACAGTCTCTCACGATGTTGTGATGGAGTCGGTCGCCGGCGTCCTTCGCCGTCATGTCCGTGCCCTCGTGGTTGAGGCACAGGTATTGGGTCCCCTTGTACTTGATGCCGACGGCCGAGTCTTCCAGCAGGCAATAGCGGACTTCATTGCGCACGGCCGCCCTGCCGATGTCGATCTTAGGAAAATTGCCCCAGGCGTAGTCCGTGAAGAACACGATATTCTGGAGGTTCTGGTTCTTCTCGCCCGGCCAGCCGTTATCGCGCAGGCGACAGTGGGTGACGAGGATGTCCTGCGCCCCGCCGTTCTCATTCATGATCTTGATACCCGCCCCGCCGTTGGGACCGGAGCCGCCGTAATTGCCATGCACGTACAGGTGGTCGAACACGATGTGCCGGCCCGGCCACAGGAAGAACCCGTTGCCGCCGATCGGTTGAATGTCCGCGTGAGTCCGGACTTTTCCGTCCGGGCCGACCAAGGCCGGCCCGCCGCCGGTGACCTCGAAGTAGGCGAAACGCCAGTAGGCGGGGAACCGCTCTCCGGCGCCGGACTGATGGAAGACGCTGAAAACGATCCGTTTGCCGTCGATGGTCTCCTCGTGGTGCCCGCCATCGACGACGGCCCACTCGCCGGGGTAGCTTTGGACGGTGAACCACTTCTCCGGCGTCCCTTTCAGGACATCGCCCGACTTGCCGTTCCGGAGCAGGCGGACGTTCCGTTCCTTGAATGTTCCACCGCGCAGGAGCAGTACATCCCCGGCCTCCATGGCGCTGATGGCGGCCTGGATCGTCGTGTAGGCGTTGCCGTCGCTACCGCCGCCGGACCGCTTCTCGGCCCGGTACGTCCCATCGGTGAGGTCCGACCTCAGCGTGTTATCGGCGTAGAGGATCTTGCCGACGATCTCCTTGGGCTTGTTCGCGTTGCTCAAGAGAACAAAGGCATCCGGAGGCGGGGCAGGCTGCTGGGCCGCGCCCGATTCCACGCGTAATGCCGGCTCTTTGCCTTGTTCATCGCTCCTGAAAATGAAGTACGTAATTTTCTGGCTGAAGGTCATGCGATCGCAGACTTTCACCTCAGAGCCGTGGCAGTCAAAAGCGTCGGTAAGCTCGCCGGAGATCCCAACGTTCTTCGTCACGGGGTCAGCGGGGGACCAGATGGCGTAAGCGGCCTGACCGTCAGGCCGTTTCCACGAAATCGTGCAGAGTTTCCCGTCGGCCGCAAACAGCTCGCCGGGCTGATTCACGGATCCCGCGGGACGCGCTTTCGTCAGGGCACGGTAGGCCAGGTAGCCGGGCTTCGGCGTGAGGTCGGCGTGAACGATACCGAAATGGTGTTCCGGGTCCACGGCATCGTGCTCGACGGCCTGGAATTCGTAGGGGAAGAAGCGATCGACCCCGAAAGACACCGCCAGGAGGATCGCCTGGCTGAGGTAGATGCCCTGATTCGGCTCCAGCGTGCGGTTGGAGCAGCCCATCGAGTCCTCAATAGTGTTCAGGATGATGTTTCCTTTCCAGTCGCTGCGGAAACGATAAATGCCGGCGATCGCCTTCGTTGAATCCTCCGCGTAGACGAGCAACGGTTCCAGCGAGTCTCCCTGTTTGAGGAGTTTCTGCGCGAAAAAAGCCTGCCCCTTCAGCTTCTCGGCCGGGTAGTCCTTCAGCAGCGTCTCCAAACCGGGCGCGATGGCAGATTGAGGCCGGCGCGGCGTGCCTTCCTGTGTCCACCAGGCGTACCAATGCACGCGGAACGTCTGCGCCAGCGAGAGGCCCGTCGCCGAATTGTCGTCGCCCCGCGTCCAGACGCCGTCCGGCCCGACCGTCATCCGGTAGTAGAACGGGATTCCGCCCAGAGCTGCCAGCGTGCCGCCGTCTCGGACGTAGGCGCGGATTTCGTCCTGCGCGTCCGTCGGAAACGACTCGGTCGGCGGGAGAATCAGGACGGGGAATTTGGCCGGATCAAGCGTCTTCAGGTCGGCGATTCGCACGGCCTCAAGTTCCGCACTGGTTCTGAGGATCTTGCGCCACACCTCCGTACTCAGGCAGCTGGACGGCGGGTACAACGGATCGTAAATGACGGCGATTTTGCCCGGCACGCCCTGCGGGAAGAGGCGCGCCAGCGCGGCGTCAATGAGCACGCCCGAATGTCGGCCCAGCGCAGGAGGCGTAGACCAGCCCATCTCCGTGATCCAGAGCGGTTTGTCCTCACCGCAGTATTTCACCGTCAGGTCGTGAAACCGCCGAAGATCACTCAGAAACCTTCGGATCTCCTGAGCTGTGCTCAGCCCGCCGCGGTAAGGGTGAATATTCATCACGTCCAAGTACCGTCCTGCGCCCGCCTGAAGCGTTTTTTCGTAGTAGTCGAACGGGACCCCCGCCAACCCGCCGTAAACGACCACTGCCGCCGGATCAATCTTCTTGATAGTTTCATACGTGATTTTGAGGAACTGCGCGTATGCCTTGGGATCCGGATCTGCCACCCAGAAATGTTTCAGGTTCTGTTCATTCCAGATTTCCCAGTGCTTGACGCGATCCTTAAAGTGCGACACGGTTCGGCGCACATATTCGAGCCAGGGTTCCGGATCATCGCAAACCGGGCGGGCCCAGGGCACCGTGTAGCCGAGGATCACGAGCAGCTTCAAGCCCCGCGCCTCGGTCTGGTCCAGCACTTTTTCAATGTGGTCAAAGTGCCACGTGCCGGGCGGATTTTCCACGGTGTCCCAGTAGAAATCGCAGCGCACCCACGCCAGATCCGCCTGGCGCATGAGTTCCAGGTTTCTCGGGACGAAAGCGTTCTCCTGTCCTTTCATGATGTCCGCGTACACACCGTATGGACTTTCCACGTTCGGTTCACGCTGCGCCCCCACCGCGAACGAGGAAATCGAAAACACAAGAAACAGAAAAAGCCCAAACGCTCTCGAAAAGCCAAAACATCTGCCCCAAACACGGGACTCGCCCAATCGCCAAGGGCGACGCGACCGTTTACTCATAGAATTCTCCTTGCAAGCCTCTTTCCCTCATGACATTCGTGGACGAGGTCGAGAACAGGAACGGGATCGGGTCGCCGAGGCGCAGGAACAGCTTGGACGCGCTGAACTCGACGGACCAGACTTCCGGCTTCGAGGCATCGACTCGCTCGGCCGAGAGCAGCTTACTGCCCGCTCAGCCATTTTCTACCCGTGGCGGCCATTGGTTCAAGGGGCTTTCGGCCGAGATCTTGTAGACATCAAGGCGTGGTGAACGTCGCAAATCTTGACAGCCGACGACTGCGACGTTATCAACGGGGCACGTGGCCGCACGCTCAGATGGACGGACTCAACGAGCGTGGATCGTTACCGGCTCCGTGCAACCAGTTTGCCGGACGTGTGATGCACTTCATGGACAACAGGTGCCGTGGATCCCTGCCCTGGCTCCGTTGCTCTCTGACGCAGGCCCTGCCTTTCCACAGTCGGAGAAGCCAAGATGAGAAAACTTGCGTTGGGCCTCCTGATGGGACTATTGGTGTCGGCCGTTTCGACTGCGTGGGCACAAGCGCCGGCCTATCCGTTCGAACGTCTCCACCTGGACTGGATGCGCCAGGACGCCGGCCGACTGGACGTTTCCGCCTGTTTCGTACGCACGGACTCCTGCGAACTTGAACGGCAGATGGTGCGAAAGGTCCTGGACGAGGTCAAGTCACGCAAGGCACCGCCGGCGACGGTGGAGGCTGGCGCGCGAGAACTGGCGTCACTGGCAGAGGCGAACACGGCCGGCGCCGACCCCGCCTGGCGGCGGCTGTACTTTCAACTCTGCGAGACACGCCGCAGACTGCGGCTGCAGATTGTCTCGCGGTTCGCGGAGCGGTACATCTACGCCAAGCACTGTCAGTTGGCCAATCAGCCGTCGTTTGCGTCCACCGCCTTCCTGTCGGATTCCGTCTACAAGGACCGCCTGGGCGACTGGAAGATCGGCTCGGAATTATGTCTGCTGACCGTTGCCGCCGACGGGCAAGTGACCTCGGAAATGCTCTTGCGGCAGCCGGAGGGGATCATCCGCGATCCCTGCGTTTCGTTTGCAGGGACCCAGGTCGCCTTCTCGATGCGCACCAGCGAGCACACCGACGACTACCACCTGTACGTGCTGCGGTGGCCGGACCGAAGCATCCAACAGATTACCTTTGGTCCGGGTACTGCGGATGTCGAGCCGTGCTGGTTGCCCGAGGGTGACATCCTCTTTGCCTCTACGCGGTGCGACATTTCGGTGCCGTGCTGGTCATCGGACGCCACGAACTTGTACCGCTGCGACGGCCAGGGGCGTTACCTGCGGCGGCTGGGATACGATCAGGCGCACACGCTGTACCCGCAGCTCCTCCACGACGGCCGGATAGTGTACACGCGGTGGGAGTACAATGACCGCGTCTCCGGCAAGGTGCATAAGCTGTTCGTGATGAACCCCGATGGGACCGCGCAGACCGAGTTCTACGGCAACAACTCGCACTCGCCGCGGTCCATCATCCATGCCCGGCCGATCCCCGGTTCGCAACGGGTCCTGGTGATCGGCTCCGGTCATCACACCGACCAGAGCGGCAAACTGATGCGTCTGGATCGGAGCCAGGGGACGCAGGAAGACCAGGGGTTGGAGTACGTCGCGCCGGTGCGGCCCTTTGAGCCCAACCGGGACGATTTCTTCGGTCAGCAAGGCGAACTGTTCCAGTATCCGCTGCCCCTCGATGAGGACAACTACCTGGTCTCCTTCAATCCGGAGGGCGGTCCGCCGCGGGGCGCGTACAAGACGCGCTTTGGGATTTACTGGATGAACAGCGCCGGCGACCGCGAGCTGCTCGTTTACGACCCGGCCGTTTCCTGCGGCCAGCATGTTCCGCTGGCGTCCCGAACGCCGCCTCGTCCCCAGCCCGACCGGGTGGACTTCGATCGCGACGAGGGCACGTTCTATTTGCAGAACGTGTATTTCGGCGCCGGCCTGCAGGGCGTGCCGCAGGGCGCGGTGACGAAGCTGCGAATTGTCGCCCTCTCGTACCGCGCGATGTCGGCCGGCGTGGACTATAACCAGCCCAGCTCGCAAGTGCACACGCCGGTCTCCATCGGCAACGGCAGTTGGGACGTCAAGCACGTGCTGGGCACGGTCGATGTCGCGCCGGACGGCAGCGCCTATTTCACGGTTCCGGCGCGCCGGGCGGTGTACTTCCAGTTGCTGGACGAAAAGGGCTATGTCATCCAAACGATGCGCAGCTGGACCACGCTGATGCCGGGCGAAACCTTCGCCTGTCTCGGCTGCCACGAGAACAAGCACGATGCGCTGTCCGATTCCAAGCTGAGTTCTCTGGCGCTTCGGCGTCCGCCGCAGCGGCCGGTTCCGTTTTACCAGGCAGGCGAAGTTGCCCCGCAGGAGCAGCTGCAGTTCCTGTCGCCCTCGCAACGCCGGGCGTACGAGTATTTGAATGTCAATGCGCCGCAAGGCATGGATGTGCCCCAAGGGTTCAGCTATCTGCGGGAGATCCAGCCAATCTGGGACGCGCACTGCGTGGGCTGCCACACGGGCCGCCAGCAGGCCGACGGCTCCACAGCCCCGCTGAGCCTGTTGGCCGACACGAAGAACTACGGCTGGAAGGAAGCCTGGGAGGGCGTTGTCTCCCGTCCGAAAACGGCGGAATACGTGTATCCGCAAACGGGCAAGGACATGAATCCGGGCCGCGACTACTGCGAATCGTACGTGAACCTCACCAAGTACGGCCGCGTGTGCTACGAGCAGGTGAATGACCTCGTCAACTGGCTGCCGATGGCCACTTCTCAGCCGCCCATGATTCCGCCGTACTCCTTCGGTTCCTCGAAGAGCCGACTGATGCAGTATCTGAAGCCGGCGCATTACGGCGTGAAGCTGACGCAGCGGGACAAAGACCGTGTCGCCTGTTGGATCGACCTGAACGTGCCGTATTGTGGCTCCTACATGGAAGCCAACAAGTGGGACACCATCGTCCACACCTACATTCATTCGTACCGCAATCAGTGCCGCGGGGCGTATCTGTTCCAGGAAGCCAAGCGTCTGCGGCACGCGGAGATCGAGCTGGCCCATCTGGATCTCTATCGGGAGCATCTCCAACGCGGGGCCGACGCGGCACTCGAGACGTTTCCCCGCTTCGACCTGGGCGGCATGGACGCGCAGCGGCAGTTCATCGAGGCCTACAACCAGTTGCCGAACACAGTTCCCATTTACTCTCTGGCGGAAGGCAAGGCCGCGCGCGGCGGCTCAAACGCCAAGGGGAATGAGGTTCGCAATCTTGCGCTCAACCCGCACGCCGCGACCTTCCAGCTGCGGTCCTACCCGCACGTCACCTCCAACAGCCACTTCAAGTACCTGCCGGAATTCTCGCCGCGGAACGTGGTCGATGGGAACGCGGCGGCGGGCGAAGAAACCCCGCAGGTTCCGTACTGGATGCCGAACCGACGCACCGACTTGTGGCTGAAGATCGAGTTCGGCCGGACGGTGGAGACGAGCCGCGTGGTGTTGTACCTGCGGACGATGCCGGATCAGGAAAAGACATGGAGCAGCGCAACGTTGGAGTTCTCCAACGGGCACAAGGCTGCAATCGTATTGAACAACACAGCCGCCGCGCAGGAGTTCGTGTTTCCGAACCAGTTGACCGCGTGGGTGAAGCTGACCGACCTGCGGGAGACCTTCCCACTCGGCGACAACGGCGTGACCGAGCTGGAGGTCTTTGGCAAGGACGTAGAATGAACGCTCCGGAATTCGGCGGCGTGGCGGGGCAGTCCCACGGGCAGTCACGAGCCTTTCCAGCCACACCGGGCCGGTCACGTTCGGGACCACCGCGTTGCCAGTAACTCGACGGCCGGAAACCTCGCAGCCTTCGGTAAGGAATGGCCGAAAGGCAAACGCCCTACACGATGGAGGATGTCCAGATGCTTCGATGTGAATTACCGTACCAAGCCTGGTTGTTCCCAGCGCACACCGCGATGCGCCGCGTCCCCACCGCGGATTCCGAGAAGCCATCGTTCGCGCCACGCGCGACTTGGACCCTGCTGTCCTTGCTCGTGCTGCTCGCACCAAATGCGGCCCGATGTGCGGATGACGCGGTCGCATTCCCTTTCGGAACCGCGTCTCCTGCGCCGCCGGCCATCACGGTGATCGAACCGCAGAAAAGCGGTGGAATACTTGCGCCCGGCAAGGCATTCCGTTTTCGCGTCACCGCCGATCGGCCTGTTGAGGCCGGCGCAATCCGTCTGTGGCTCAACGGCAAGGAAGTCACCGAGCGACTCTTGGTCGGGGGGACACCGGCAGCCCGAGAGGTGACACTTGAGGGACTGGCGCCAGACACGTCATACCGTGCGAAGATTACTGCCGAGAACTCGCGGGGATCCACAGAACGTGTGGAACGCTTCTACACGTTCCGCGACAAGGTTGACGGCTATCGGGGTATTTGGTGGACGATCGGGGAAATAGTCAGCCCGTACGGGGACAAGAACTCCGGCGGCACGGGCTTCGTTGCCAACCACACGGTCAGTCCCATGGCCGTCTATGCTCCGGAGGTCGAGAAGACCTTCTTCGTCTACGGGGGAACCACCGGTCCGGAAGACCGCTACCTCCTGGCCATGGCCTCGTACTACGACCACAAACGGCACCGCGTTCCCCGGCCGACGATCGTTCGCGATCAGCGGGGAATCGATGACCCGCACGACAACCCCAGCTTGACCATTGACGAGGCCGGGTATGTGTGGGTCTTCATCGCCGGCCGCGGGCGTCACCGGCCAGGGCAGATCTTCCGCAGCAAGCAGCCCTACTCCGTCGACTCCTTCCAGGAAGTCATCTCCCGCGAGCAAACCTACTCGCAGATCTGGTACATTCCCGGAAAGGGGTTCTTTCATCTGTTGACGCTCTACACGGGCGGCCGCGAATTGTATTGGGAGACGAGCCGCGACGGAAAGGATTGGACCGCCCAGCCAGCGAAGGACCTCAAGAAGCTCGCCGGCTTCGCTGGGCACTACCAGGTGAGCCGCTGCGACGGGCAGAAAATCGGGACCGCCTTCAACTACCATCCCGGCGGCAAACCCGACCGCCGCACGAACATCTACTACGCCGAGACGGCCGACTTCGGCCGCACGTGGACTACTGTCGACGGCCGCCCGCTGACCATCCCTCTGGACCATCCCAAGAATCCCGCGCTCGTAGTCGACTACGAGGCGCAGCGGCGACTGTTCTACATCAGCAAGCTCGTCTTCGACGCCGAGGGCCGCCCGGTGATCCTCGGCCTCTCCAGCCGCGGCCACGCGCCGGGACCGGATAACGACCCGCGCCTTTGGGAAATCACGCGCTGGACTGGCGAGCGTTGGCTTACGTCCACAGTCACCCAATCCGATCACAACTACGACTCGTGCAGCCTCTATATCAACGGCGAGCGCTGGACAGTGATCGGTCCCACGCTCGCGGGACCGCAGGCCTATTTCACAGGCGGTGAAGTCGGCCTCTGGACCTCCACGGATCGGGGCGCGAGCTGGAATCTGGAGCGGCGTGTCACGCAGAATAGCCCCATGAATCACAGTTACGTGCGCCGGCCTCCCAACCCGGCTGATCCCTTCTTCGCCGTCTGGACGGATGGCGATTCGAGCCGCCTTTCTCCCGCGCGGATCTTTTTCAGCAACTCGACGGGAGACCGACTCTACATGCTTCCCTACCGGATGGATGCGGACTACGCGGAACCGGTGCTGCTGGCCCCCCCGATCCCTCCACCCGCAGACGTTTCGGACTTTTTTCAGACCAAGAACCAGTGACTTGTCGCTTGTCGCGTCTGTTTGACATCGGAATCCTCCTTCTTCCTCTGCCACTACAATCGCAATTGGCGCTCCTCAGCCATCAAGAAAAATCCGAAATACAGGATGCCCACAACCCGATGCTGGCCCGTTTGCTAGAAGAGCACTGCCATCGGTCCCGTTCCTCCCCGATCCTCAATGCGTGCCGGTGAGTGGATATCCGCAGGCCTCCAGCAGGCACTGCTGCACGAGCAGTTCGTGCTCGAGGGGGTAGGGGTTTTCGATCTCACCGCGGATGATTCGAGCCAGCTCGATCAGTTGGAAGTCATAGCGTCCCGGCGGCGGCGGGAAGGAGACCTCCTGATAGCCCTTCTTGTAAGTATCGCGGGCCTCGGAAAGGGCGAGCCGAAGCGTCAGCGGCCCGGAGCGCTCCAGCGGCCGGATATCGACCGTGCCCTGGTCGCCGCAGACCACCAGTTGCCGCCGCTGGTTGCCTTCGACCTCGAGCGACGCCGTGCGAATCGTGACCGTCGTTTTCGGATATTCGAACACGATCAGCCCGTTGTCGCACATATCTACACCGACGTCCGTCCGCGTTTGCCGCGGGTAGGAGACGATGCGGCCGGGCTTTCCCATCAGGCTCACCACCAGGTCGATCAGGTGGCAGGCGAAGATGAACATCGATCCGCCGCGAAACTGCGCGAGGTATTTTCGGTAGCTCAGACCGTGCGTGACGCTCATCACGCAGTCGATCTCGAAGATCTGCCCGAGCCACCCCTCACGCACCGCGCGCTGGCAGAACTGCACGGCCGGGTTGTTCCGGTACATGTAGCCCAACTGCACGGCCAGTTTGCGCCGGCCGGCCTCGTCCAACACTCTCTTGAACGCGGCGAATGACTTCCCGCCCGGTTTGTCGAGGTGGACGTGCATGCCGGCCGCGATACATCGCCCGGTGACGTCCATGATGCGGTCGTCGCCCGAGCTGACCTCGACGGCCACGGCCTGGAGCCCCTCGACCTTGAGCAGTTGCTCTTCGGTCATCCACGGCACGCCCCGATACGCCGGATGGTTTTCGTGCCGCTTGCGCAGCTCAGGGTCGGGTTCGGCGATGCCGACGACCTCATAGTGGTCGCTCAGCTTGCGGAAGGTCTCCATCTTCCCCGAGGCGTGCTCATGCGCCGTGCCGATCTGGCCAATCTTGATCCGCTGCTTCGGGTGCTCGTCCGCCGTAGCGGTTGCCGCGCCCCAGCGCCCAGCGACGATGGCCGCGCCCGCGGCGGCGACGTTTGTGAGAAGATGACGACGATCCAAGGTGTGCATGGCATCCTCGCGTGGCGGAGTTGACAGTTCAGGGTAACAGCCGGCCAATTCGCTTTCCGCTTTTGATGCTGGCGTACTTCTGCGGGATGACCAACCTGACATCCAGGTTTTCCGCGCCCGCCGCGGTGACGGGATTGCGATTGGTTCCTCGATTTAGACCACCTCTTCCACCACCCAAGGCTGCCGATACTCGCGCTTCAAGTAGCGCATGGCGTCGGCATCGTCGAGAATTTGCTCGGTCTGCGGGTCGATCCGCAGCGTCCGCCCGCCGAGCCGGCAACTGATGTTGGCGTAGTGGACCAACAGCATGCTGCGGTGTCCTTCTTCCACGTCGGCGTTGGGCCGCGTTCGGCTCCTGACCGACTGGACGAAGTTCTCTTTGTGGGGAGGGTCGGGATAGCGACCGTGCATCTCGTCCTTGACGACCGGTTGCCGGTTCTTCGGGCGGACGTAGACCTGCCAGCCACCGCCCATGCGGCCCACGTACATCAAGCCCAACTCGCCGTAAAGCTCGATCCGCGTGGCGTTCTGCGGCCAATGGGGGAAGATGTCGCCGTTGCGAATTCCGTCGTCGCTCTCGAGCATGTAGGGCGTGTAGAGCGTCTGATCGTAGGTCATCAGCAGTTTGGGGAACTCGAAGACGGCCGACTGTGTGTCCGGCGTCTCGGCGGCCCCCTGCGAGTTGAAAATCCCGCCCACGCAGTACACGCTGCGCGGATAATCGACGCCGCAGAGCCAGCGGGCCACATCGAGCTGATGGATGCCCTGATAGGACATCTGGCCGCCCGAATAATCCCAGAGCTTGCGCCATTGGGTATGGATCGCCGGGTCGTACTTGCGCTCGGGGGCCGGCCCGTTCCACATCTCCCAGTCCAGCGTGGCTGGCGGTTCGGTCTTCGGCCCCCACTGGAAATTCGTCTCATGACGTTGCTCATGCACGCGGCAGAGGTGGATCCGGCCCAGCTTTCCTTCTTCGAGGTACCGTTTGGCGGCCAAGAGGTAGGGGGCGCTGCGGTTATGCGTGCCGATCTGCACAATGCGGTTGTACTTGCGCGCCGCCTTCACGGCTTGGCGGCCTTCCCAAATACTGTGGCTCTGCGGCTTCTCGCAGTAGACGTCCTTGCCCGCGCGGCAGCACAAGATGGTCGCCAGGGCGTGCCAGTGCGGCGGGGTGGCGATCACCGCAGCGTCGACGGCGGCGTCGGTGAGCATCTCGCGGAAGTCCTGCACGCATTTCGGGCGTTTGCCTCCTTGACGCGAGGCATATTGGTTCGCTCGCGTCTCGTGCAGCCGGCGGTCCACGTCGCAAATGTAGGCGATCTCGCAATCGCCGCGATCCAGGAAACCCATGGCCAGCGAGTGCCCCCGCCCGCCGCCGACGCCGATCATCGCCAGCACGAGCCGGTCGTTGGCTGGAGTCGCCCGGACCGAACCGGGGTTGCCCAGAATAGCGACGCCGGCCGCTCCGAGCGCAGCCTTCCGAGTATCATCGAGGAATCGTCGCCGGTTGAATTCGGACATGGAATTGGGGCCCTTTATACAAAACGGTCGGTGTCAGGTTCCCAGGTCGGACAGTGTCGTCTAGGTTAGCCCGTCCGCCGCCGCCGCGCCAAGGTATAGAATACGGACAATTTGTTACAGCTTGCCCATAGACGCGGATTTGCGGTGGGCCGCGTCAGCCTCGTCCAAGCGGCCCAAGCGGCTGAGTACCCAGCCCAACGTGGCGCGGGTTGGCCGTAATCCCCTTGATCATCACAATCGTTTGCCGTCTGGATATCGCCGGCTTGCTGGTACATATTCGCCATCCTCGCTTCGACGCGGGCCGGCAAACGGGCCCACGACCTCACGCCTCGGGGGCTGCTCCGCCGTCGAGCCCCCAGTGGAGGAGCACGGCCTGTTAGACGTTCGCGGGCACGACAAACGGTTCGCGATACTCGCGGCTGAGCAGCTCATTGGCGGCCTCGTTGCCGACGAACCGCTCCTTTTCCGGGTCGAAGTCGAGCAGCTTGCCAAGTTGATACGTCGTCGATGCAAGGTCGAGCCCGAGGGCATCCTTCAGGCCCTGCTTGATCCGCTGCCACGATTTCTGCACCTCTTCGTTGTCGCCGAAGACCGGGATCGGCGTGTCGCCGGGGACCTGCTCGCCCAGGCGGTAGGAGATGTTGCCCAAGTGGCAGAGGCCGATCGTGCGATGGGCCTCGAGCACGTCGGCGTGCAGGTCTTCGCGCTTGCGGCTGCGAACGCAGTCGATGAAGTTCTTGAAGATCAAGTGGTTGAACTCATTCTCCGCCCACGTCTTGGCCTCCACGCCGAGCGACAGGCTCTTGTCGGCGCCTTGGCGCGTGAACTCGCCGCAGGTCAGCACGCCCTCGGTCGTGTGGAACTCGTTGGCGACCTTCGTTTGGGGCTTCGGGTTCCCCTCGATGATCGTTCTGTTGTTGAGTCCGGCGATTTCCATCACCAGCAGGCAATCGCCGTAGTCGTAAACGGTCACCAGCATGTTGGGCGTCTCACCCTGGTCGGTAAACGGAGGCTTGCCGGCGGTTGACTCGACCCAGCGGCCGCCCATGCTGAGCACGCGTTTCGGCAGCGTCCCGCCCGGGATGCCCCAGCGGGCGACGTCCAACTGGTGGGCGCCCTGGTTACCAATCTCGCCGTTGCCGAAGTCCCAGAACCAATGCCAGTTGTAGTGGATGAAGTGACGGTTGCAGGGCCGTTTGGCAGCCGGGCCGAGCCAGAGGTTGAAGTCGAGCGTTTCCGGGGCCGGTTCGTCGTTTCTAAAGCCGATGCTCCAGCGGACCTTCGACGCATAGGCCTTGGAGACGAGCAGCTTGCCGTGCTCCCCGCTGGCGATCGCCGCGACCGTCCTCTTCCAACTTGCCACGGAGCGGCTTTGGGTGCCGTGTTGGACGATCCGCTGGTATTTCTCGGCCGCCTCGACGCACTTCCGCCCCTCGAACAAGTTGTGGCTCATTGGCTTCTCGACGTAGACATCCTTGCCGGCCTGGCAGGCCCAGATCGTCATCAGCGCGTGCCAGTGGTTGCAGCTGGCAATCGAAATCGCGTCCAGGTTCTTGTCTTCCAGGGCCTTGCGGATGTCCTGCACACAGGTCGGCGTGTTACCGCCCAACTCTTGGATCTTCTTCGCCCGATTTCCGTGCAGCGACGCGTCGGGGTCGATCAGGTAAGTGACCTTCACCCCCGGCATTCTGGCAAACTGGCCCATGTGCACCTGGCCGCGACCATGGATACCCGCCACGCCGATCCGCACAGTGTCGTTGGCTCCGAGGATCGAGCCAGAGGATTTCGTGCCGGCAATCGTGAAGACCGCGCCGGCCCCGGCACTGGCCGCGGCGTGTTTCAAAAAGTTGCGTCGTGAAATGCTGGGCATGACAGACTCCTTCATGGATTTCTGGGGTACGAGAAGACGCGGCGATGGACGTCTACGAGCTTTTTTCGGATCGCGTCCACAAATCCAGCGGATGCTTGCGATTCGTCAAGGGTATGGCCACGCGCCCGCCCTGAACGCACGAGTCAAATACGGCCTGTGTCATTTCCCACGATGCGAGGCCATCCTGCACACTGAAAACCGGGCGACGATCCTCCTCGATGGCGGCGATGAGGTCGTCCGTAATGATCCTGTTCCGCTCCCGGTGTGGGTCTTTCATTTCAACGCTTGGAGCATCAGGAAGAGGCTTCCAGGCGCCGTCCGACCAGGTCGACTTTTCGAGGCATTGTACCCGTACCGTTGAGTCGCCGGCGGGAATACGGATAGAGAGGATTCCCCGGGTTCCATAGATGTCAATGCCGAAGCGCCCGCCATTGCCGTCGGGATTCAGCATGGAATCGAAATAGCCGACGACACCATTCGGGAATCCATACATGGCGTGAACACGATCTCCCACAATCGGCCCGAGCGGTTCGGTGGCCTGGCGCACATTGGCTGCCGTCGAGGCACGACCCTTGTCGGTAATATCGGCAGTACACCAGATTGGCGACCCGCCCATGAAAAACCGCATCAGATCAAGCACGTGGGCGCCAAGCACAATCAGGTCTTCGCCGCCAGCACGACGATCCTCTTTGCCTCGTCCACGCGCCTCCAACACGGTTCCGATGAGTCCCTGCTCGACCAGTCTCCTTGCATGCTGGACCAACGGCATACCGCGAAAATTAAAGGCAATGGCCCACTTCAGATTCTTCGCTTCGATGGCCGCCACCATTTCATCGCCATTGGAAAGATCGTCGCAGAAAGGCTTCTCGATGAACCCATGGGCGCCTGCCTCGGCACAAGCCAGCATGTAGTCCTTGTGATTTACTGTCCATCGTGGCGCCACCGCCACCAGATCGGGACGCTCCTTCTCCAACATTTCACGATAGCCTGCATAGGTGCGCTCAACACCAACCTCTTTGGCGTGTCGCGTCCGACCGCTTTCGTCCGGGTCCGCCAACGCCACAGTTGCCACATCATCCCGCAAGGCAAATGCATATTGGATGCAATGCCCATAGCCACCCATCTTGCTGTCGCCAATGATGCAGGCTTTGTACTTCTTCTTCTCCAGACCGCTAGCGGATGTCGCGGCTGCGGCCATCATCGATGAACCTGCGATGAATTGTCGCCGATTGAGATGCATTTCTGTTCCTCCATTGCACTTTCTCTTTGCCGATGTGGGCGCAATGAACGGTTACCATCTAGTGCGTCGTCAAGGCTAAATCCGGAGGTTGTAAGCGGAACGGCGCTAGCCGCCGGTTCCGGTCGCCACCGGCGGCTAGCGCCGTGCCGCTCACCCACGCTACCCCAAAGTTTAGCCTTGACGACGCACTAGGCCTGTGTGCACTACACCCTTCGCCTCCATCCAGCGCGGTGGAGCTTGGCTGGATGGCCCGATCAGCGATTTGTCCGAGCGCGAAGATGCGATCCGTTTGCGTCCTTGCCCTCTCCGGCGCCGACTCCGGGTCCGGGTATCCACGGGGCCGTTGTCACCCACCACTGGTGCATGTTCGTGTTGGCACCCGAATAGCTGACGTCCGAATGGATCAGCAACCGTTCGGGGGTCGCGGGATTGAATTTGCCGATGATCTCGTTGGCGGAATAGCAGTCGCCCCCGCCCGGAGTCTGCAACCTGCTCATCAGGACAATCCCCTCGTCCCATTGAATGCCGTCACGCGACGAGTAAAGCACGAAATTGTCTGGACCGGGATCGTCGCCGACCAATTCCCGCGGGTTGCTGCCGCTTCGCCCTTGCATGAAGTACCACTGGCCCAGCTTTCCGGAGAGCTGCATATTGCGGATCCCTTTGGCAAAGTGCGTGGTCCGGACCTCCGACCAAGTCCGCCCACCATCCCGGCTGATCGTGTAGGGGATGTTCTGTTCAGCCGCTGGGGCCTCTGTCTTCAGATGGGCGTCGTAGGTGTAGACAATGATTTCGCCGTGGTCGAGCGCCCCGGCGGCCCAGTAATAGGTGGCGTGGTCGAAGGGCAGCACGCTGCGTTGACGGAAAGACTCCCCGTTGTCGCTGGAAACCCACAAAGTCTGCGGTCCACCCGGCGTCATGTTCGACCCGCCGCCCCGAAAGACGATAAAGATCTCTCCGGCATGCACGAACGACGTATCCATCGTGTAGGCGATATCCTGGACGGTAGCCGATGCGTCAAACGCCCGCGGACCCTGCCACGTCTGCCCTTGGTCCTTGCTGAGAAAGTAGGCCGGCGCCCGCTGTTTCTCCCATTTCTCGTTCGCATAGTGGATGACGGTGGCCACCAGGGTTCCGTTCGGCGCGGTGACGACCGAGTAAACCAGGGCGGAGCACATCTCCGTCCCTTCAAACATCCGCTTGGAATACTCGAACGGGGTGGGGGTGCTCCAGGTCAAGCCGCCATCGGTCGAACGCCGGTATTCCGACCATCCCGCACAGCCGTGCCCATTCCAATTGTCGGCGCCCGTTCCCGTCACGCTGTAGAAGGCGATGACGTCCCCGTTCCGGCATTCGGCAATCGAATTGTGTCCGTGTCCGGAATGGTCCTCCTTCTGCCGATCCACGAACAGCACTCCGGTATTGGGGATGTCCGCAGGGTAGACGAAAAACGGCTTTCCCTCAGCTGCTCGCGTCCGGTTTCGCGCGGATCGAGCGTCCTCGAACCCGAGCACGACCGTCCATTTCCCAAAGCGATAGGATTCTCCGGACGTGGTTTGCTTTTCGTACACAAGCACCTGATCGATCTCGCGTGTCTCGAACAACTGGAAGCGGTCCTCCTTGGTCCGCACAAACCCCCGTTTTTCGAGGGCCTCGGCTTGAGAGGCGGCGCCCGGTATGGACTGAGGGGTGAGCACGATCAGACGGCCGCCTCGCACCACATCGAACTCGGTGCCATCGATCGAGCTTCTCAGGAACTTCTCCCCTGCCAACGCAGCCGGGAATTCAGCCAGCCGGTAACCGCGATCGGTGAACAGCACCGCACCGGATCGGAACCACAGCACCTCCGCTTTCGAGTCCCCGCGGACTTCGATCACCGCACGATCCGCGGCATACGTAGGGCATGAGATCACGGTCCCCACCGCCACCAGCACGGAAAACAGCCTCGTCGTGTACATCCCCAATTGGCACATGTTGCGTTCTCCCTTTCCATAACTGACAATCGCTTTGCGGAGCGTCGTTCGCCGCGCGTCAGCCCATCTGGCCTAAGGCCCATTGTAGCATACTCAGGGCGCATCTATCGCCCGTACACTTTCACGCAACTGACGGAAATCCGGCAGTCGGCACCGCCCAGCTCGTCACAGCGCAATTGGAGACGGTTGACTCCCTTCGCCAGTGCGGGCAACGGTTCGGCGAATTCCCCTTTGAGAAGGGCCTGCCCTTTCTCGACCAGTGTCCAGCTTCTTTCACCGCGGCACCGCAAGATCTGTCCGCTGGCCATCACAGCCGGCATGCTCAGCTCCCGGCCGTTGACGACCAACATCGGCTTGACCTTGTTTGCCCCGATCTGTTCGACGGCGATGTCAAATTCAAGCGTCGCCCGGTCCCCGGGGCTTGCGCCGCCTTCGTCCCGCAGTACGGAGGTCCAGCAGTTGTCCCGGCCGTCGAATCGGGTGATGACGCGAGGCATGTCGCACTCGTATCGGAGCTTCGACCAGTCAACGTCCGCGGCGCGTGTACCGAAGGGCTCGCCCAGTGCGACCGCGGTTACGATCGCCCGGCCGGGGGCGGCGCCGGGAGAGACGCAGCTAAACGCCAGGTGGTTGATGCCGGCATTTAGGACCGGTATACCCTCGGGGCATTCCGGCTGGAAACGGCTACGCAGCGCCCCGCGCTGATCGTAGTGTACGCCAACGCCATCCTCATCCAACTCAAGCAGATCCCCGGAGGAGATCGCTACCGGGACCCGCAACGGCTTACCGTTGACGGTCAGGGCAACGTCTCGGAGCGTGGTGTCAACCGCCGTCATCCCCACGATTGGTCCGATGGTGACGTCAACCTGGCCTTTGGCCGGGATTTGGTTCAGCAGCAGGTTGATCTCCGAGACGCGGGCGGTTTGCAGGTCGCGGTGGCACAGCTCGTAGCCGGCGCCGCGCACATAGGGCCACTTCAGGCCGAAAGCGCGATCGCTGTCACGTTCCCGGAACGGCAGCTCACAATAGCGCCAGCCGGTGAAGTCCAGGTCAACGTAGTGCTCGGAGATCGCCGCGCCGAACATGGCATCAGTCCGGAGCTGCACGTTGAGGACGGCGCGGCTGCCGTCGCCCTTCACCCAGAGCCCGACGCCGGAGCAGGCGCCGATGTCCCGGTAGGGGAATCCGTAGGAAGTCCCCAGGCTCGTCCAGGCGCCAACGGAGAAAGCGTTCCGGTTGACCGCCCGAATCCGGAGGTTTCGCGGGCCTCCCCTCACGTCCGCGGTCTCGGTCAGGATCTCCTGCGTCACGTTGGCGGCGCAGTTCCGGCTGGCGATCAGCGACGTGTCGCTGAAGTCGATGATCGGCCGCGGCGCGGCGGGGTCGGGCGGAAGGGGGGACTGCAGCACCTCGATGCGGACCCGGAACGGCTGCTGCCCGCAGCGGTTGTCCACCGTCCATTGCGCCGGCTCCGTCCCGGACACGACGGCCTTGTGCGGCAAGTACTCGACCGGCGTGAATTGCCACGCGCCGCCGTCGCTGAGACGCAGGCGGAAGTCCCTGCCGGGCTCGCGAACACGGTCGATGGTCGCCTGGTCGAAGTAGTTGGCCAGGCGATGTTGCTCATACCACCCGATGACAGTGAGCATGTCCATCGCCCGGGCGTTTGCGGGGGCACCGCCAACGCTCAGGCCTCCCAGGGACATCGGGGCATCCAGGGCCATGTTCTTCGCCATCCAGTATTCCGTCTCATCCAGGTACTGCCTGCGGTGGCGAGGCCCCGGGCCGTTCAAAGACCACCATCCCATCTGCGGCTCGAGCAGGTCGTTCATCCGCGCGAGCCCGGCACTTCTGACGTGCTGGTCCTGAAACGGCTTCCAGGCGCAGTGTGCCGAGTCCCAGGCGCCGGTGCGCGAATGGAACCACCAATTGTGATGCCCCCAGTTGCTGGCCTCGTTGAGACAGTCGCGGTTGAACTTGCGGAAGGTCGTCCAGCGCATGCAGTTGTCGGGATACCCGACGCCCATGCCCTCAGCCCCGTCGAAATAGAGGAAGTCCGCCTTGCAGGTGTTGTACGCACGGGCGATGTCGCCGGACAGCTTGTCCATCAGGCCGCTCCCGGGAACGGGGTAGAAGGCCAGATAAACCTGCTGGAGAAACTCCGCCTTGACGCCGGCCGGATGGTCCTGGGCCTGGGTGCCGAAGGCTCCGCGCGTACACTTGCCGAAGAAGTACGGCTGCTCGCGGGAGATCGCCGTGTACTGGACCAGTTCGGTACCGATGCGGAACACGTTGGTGGCGCCGTGGTAGGTGAACACGGTCGAGTGCTGGTCGACCGGCGGTTCGTTGACATACAGGGTGTCGTCGGCCTTGCCGAAATCTTTGGCAAGGGTGTAGGTCGCCAGGGAAATCAGTTCCTGCGAAGGCACGGGGGTGATGTAGGGCGATTCGGTGCGGATGCAACCGCTTAAGGTGTGCAGACCCAGCTTGAGGCCTGCCGCGTGCAGTCGGTCCGCGGCGGCCACCATCTCCTCCATGCCGCCTGGGAAGTTCTTGGGGTTGGGCCGGTAGTCCCCGAACGTGCGAAACCACGGCTCCCGAAAGTGAAGGATGCCAAAGCCGCCGCGACGGGCCAGATCAATCCAGGAAGCGGTATCGGTGAAGGCATCTTGGACAAACAGGTACGACAGGCGGGCCATCGGCGATTCCGCCGCCCACGGACCGCCATGCGGCGATCGCGGCACGTCCTCCTGCGTGGCCATGGCCTTCAGCATCGGGCGCAATTCGGACCGCGGACCTGCCGCCAGACCCGCGCTGTACCCGGTCAGGCCAAGGTCGGCGGTGGTGCTTGCGCTCATCGCAGTGCTGCAGTTGACCTGCAAATCCAAAGCCCGCAGGGCGATGCCGGAGTCGTCGTCGGATACCAGCCCCGCGAACCCGCCGCGGTACCGGTTCACACCCGGCGCACACTGGAAGAAGACGAACGACGTGACCCGCGGGACCGTGACCTCCAACGCCGTGAACTTGAGGTAGTCGCCCTTGGACTCGCAGCGCAGCCTGGCATGGCCGTCCAGCCCCGGAAAGGCCGCCGTCAGAATCCCGTTGTCAACCGACATCTTGTGACACTCGACGTTGCGGTTGCCCTCCACGACAACCGTAACCATAGGCGTCTGGGCAGCCAGTAGTTCCCTCTCGTGTCCCGCCTTTTCCGAGGCCTTCTGCAGAAGCGAAGTGACCCAACCGGCCTCGTTAAGCGTTAACGTGGCGCACCGCGTTTCAAAGGAGGCAAGCGTTCGGGGTTGGACCGGGGGAACCACCTTGATCTCACCGCTGTCGCGCCCCTTGCGCTCGGCCAGAAGTGCGACTTCCGCCGAGGTCAATGCCCGCTTGTAGAGACGCAACTCGTCGATCAACCCGTCGTGGCTCTTCTCGGTGTTCCACTGCCCGAGCACCAGTGGATCGGTAAAGCCAACGGGGTACTGCCACGTGGATTGGCCGACCTTCTTCCCGTCCATGTACGTGGTGACATTCGGCAAGCTGAATGTCGCTGCCAGGTGCGTCCATTTCCGCAGCGGAATCTGTTGCATGCCGCAGCTCCCCTCTTCCCACCGATCACCCACCTTCCCGGCCCGATGTCCCCGCCGCCCCAGGCGGAACGACAGGTTGTCTTCGTTGACAAAAAACATGAACCCGCCCGGATTCCAGCCGCCCGTCAAGATGTTCGGGTACTTCCCATTCAGGCCGTTCCAGTAGACCCACACCGACATCGTCATCTCGGTCGATCCGTCCAACGCGGCGATGTTCGGGATCACCAGGTTGGAGTTGAGCTTGCCGATGCTGACGGCGGTGCCGAACTCCCCGGTGGCCCATCCCACCCGGTTGAGAACGGCGTGCGCCCGGTACGGCCCCCTGTCCGCCGATTGCTCGCCCTGGCCTTCATTGAACGGCCAATACCCGATTAAGCTTTCATCGTGGGAAGATGCGGCCGGCGTCGATGACGCGGCACACACGCCGACCAGCAAGAACGCCAAAACACCGCTTCTCCGGACCATGGTCACTCCTTCAAGGGCAGACTTCGCTGCGCTGGGTTCCTTGCTCGTGCGACGTCCGCCGGAACCCTTACAGCTCGGGCCGATGATCGTCATGTTGAACCACGGAACTGCGCTCGTCAACCGCCCCAAGAATGGGCCAGAAGTGTCGCGAGGGCCAAGATCCCGCAGCTTGGCCGGGCGCGGCCGGCAGACGGCTGGGATGTGCTCGTCGGCGGGCATTCCGACAACTTCCCGGACTTCGCAGGTCGCATGGCGGAGGTCGCGGCAACTCGCTGTTGAGTCACGCTAGCCCATGGGACACGGGACGAATGATCAGGCTGTTGAATCGAGGCGTCAACAAGCCTATGCTGAGTCGGTTTACTGGAAGCCCCGCCTCTTTCGATTCACTCGCGCAAAGAGAACGACCATGAACAAGTTCAAGAAGGCCATTACGGTCACGGCGTGCGCAACGCCCTCTCCCAATCATCGGCGATTGACGCTGTTGCTCGTCTTGCTGACGGCGCAAGTCCTTCCGACCGTCGCCCGGGCACAAACCTGTCGGTTGAACGCCTCCTGGCCAGCCTTTGACTACGACGGGAAACCAGCGCAGGCGGACGGCTCGTGTTCGAAAGCGACTGTGGCGGGTTCGCAGATCGAGACGGCGGGCTATGCCGCCCAGACGCGAACGATGACCGCCGTGGATGGAAGACTTCAAGTTCGGCTCGACGGCAAGAGCTACAAGGGCTTCCCCGTGGAGGAATACGCCGTCTTGGTGACCAATCTCTCGAAGACGGAACCGACGGGAATTGTCGCCAACTTCCGGTCGCTCAAGATTTGCCTAGACAAGGAGCAATCGGACAAGCCGATCGTGCTCAACGTCCTCCGCGGTTCCACCTGCAAGGCGACCGACTTCATCCCGGAAGCGTTTCCGATTGAAGCCGGAAAAGAGAAAATCCTGACGACGACGTGCGGGCGTTCATCGAACGACTTCATTCCGTTCCTCGAACTGAGTCTCGACGACCAGAACGGCTATCTGTTTGCCGTAGGCTGGACCGGATCGTGGAAGGCGCGGTTTGCGAATACCGGCCAGGCGGTGGACGTCGAGATCGGCATGGAGCGGACAAACTTCCGGCTCCTGCCCGGAGAAACGACCCGCCAGCCGTCCGTCCTCGTGCTGGCCCGCAAGAACCAGACGCGGCGCGAGTTCAAGACGCTGGTCCATCGGTTCATGCTGGAAAACAAGGTCCCGCGTGATTCGAAGGGGCAAGTCATCCCGCCGATTCTGGCCGTGGCATCGGGCGGCGGGAACAAGACGCCGAAAATGATGGCCGACATCCTGCGATACTGCCTCGACAACCAGCTGCCGTTCGACACGTATTGGGTCGATGCCGGCTGGTACGGCGCGCCGCACGAGGACGAATTGTATTCCAACTGCGGGCCGAACTGGTGGAAGTACGTCGGCGACTGGCGGGTCAATACGACCACGCACCCGACCGGCGACCTGCTGCCGATTGCCAATGCCGTCCACCAGGCCGGGATGAAATTCCTGCTCTGGTTCGAGCCGGAACGCATGACCGATTCCGCGCCGATTCTGCAGGCGCATCCGGAGTACCGGCACGGGCAATTGGTCGACTATAGCAATCCCGATGCACTCCGCTGGATCCAGGATACCGTTTACGGAATCATCGCGAAGCACAAGATCGATGTCTATCGCCAGGATTTCAACATGGACCCCGGCCCCGTCTGGCGCGGCATGGATGCGGCAGACCGCGTCGGCATCGCCGAAGCGAAGCACATCGCCGGAATGTACCAGTTCCTGGACGACATGCGGGCGCGATTCCCGGACATCCTGCAGGAGAACTGCTCGTCCGGCGGTCGGCGCATCGACATTGAGATGATCTCGCGGGCCCACACGTACTGCCGCAGCGACTACTACATCGGGCGCAAGCCCGGCGATACGGCGTTCATTCTGGGGCAGAACGCGACGCTCAACCTCATACCGTATCTGCCGTTCCAGGGCTGCGAGTTCAACTGCGTGCCGGTGGGCGATGACTACGCGGCCTTCAGCATCATCTCGTCGGGAACCGTCATCACGCCGTCCGATTTCGACGGCGGCATCCTCCGCCGCAAGATCACCGACACCGAGACGGCCTGGTTCAAGAAAGTCTTCGATGTCGCGGTCCGCATGCGGCCGTTCTACATGGGCGATTTCTACCAACTGACCGACGAGACCGCCGCCGGCGACGACGTCTGGTGCGCGTGGCAGTGCGACCGGCCCGATTTCAAGGCGGGTTTCGCGGTCGTCTTCCGGAGGGGCGCGGCGGCGGAGGAGTCCCGCACGTTCAAGCTTGGCGGAATCGAGCCCAACGCCCAGTACCAAACGGAATCCTACGACGGCCCGACAAAGACCGTCAAAGGCTCCGAACTGGAGAATTGGACCGTCAAGCTTGCGCCGCGCTCGTTCCAATTGGTTTTTTACCGGAAGCAGTAAGCGTGCGTTACCGGTTTGGCCGTCAGCCTTCTGTCTGAAAGATCACGAGACGCCTTCGTGGGATTGACTACATCACGGATCAATACGTGACGGTACGGGCGTGGCGGGCCTTCGTCCGAGTCCGATTTGTGGCCAGGAACGGCCTGTTGGTTCGTTTCCAGGCTTTTGTTGATCCTGGGGCGCGATTCAGCGTGATCCCCTACTCACTTTGGCACGGACGCCGAATCCGTTGGGCACCCGCGGGGATCCTGCTGCTGCGGGCGGGAAGGCCGGCAGCAGAGGCCCTGCTATGGCAAGGCGTCCGCTGTGATCTGGGTGCAACCGACATCTACCTGCTAGATCCAGACGCCGGCATTCGCACGGGCCCCCATCGCGTGGTCGCCAAATTTGCCCGTCAGCGTTTGCCGCCAGCCATTGAAAGCTCCTCCATCCTGGGCATGAGTTTTCTCGCCGACAACGCCATCCGGCTCCTGCTGGACGGTCACGGCGAGGACACAACCGGATACCTAATGGTCGGGTAACGCAATGGAAGACCAAGTCGTCGGACGCTGTTGTGCTAAACAGTGACCCTGACAACCATCCATAGCGTCAGTGAGGCAGTAGTGCGTGCCACGGGGCCACGACCTGCCGCCCTCTCTCGCAGGATCTGCTGGGCCAGACGCCAGGCGACCGTGACTTCCTCGGACATCACCGCGCCTTGTGGCACGGCATCAGCCGGCTCCGATTCCAGCAACAGACGCATGACTTCCGTCGGCGCTGGCAGCCGCGACGGTCCATCCGTTCCGGAGAACACCGTGACCAGTGAATCCGGCCCGGCCAAGTGTCTGGCTGGCCCCAGCCAGCTTTCGCCAATCATAGGGCGAACGCCCCGCCAAGCAGCCAACTCAGCACCAGCGTCTTTTGGTACAACACGTCGAGCACTTGGCCGGCAATGAACGGCAGCCAGCTTCCACGCATCTCTACACGTTTGACCAGCGGCCAAAGCCGGAGAAAGTCGTCGTTCGCCAAGAATTCCAGGCTGACCCCCACCAGGTGCGAAACGCGGTCGCGGATGCCCGGACTGCTGTGGAGACCGGATGTGCCAAGCGGGTGGGCGCCGTCGAATTCGGGTTCATCCGGGATCGCGAAGAACCGGGCGGGAACGGCTGGGAACAGTTGGACGAGGGCATACGCCAGGCGGAAATAGTCGTCCGCGGGCAGGCGGCGAAAGCAGCGGATCAACCGGCGCGGCTTCACGCGGAAGAGGCTGGACGGCTGCGCGGATGCAGGCAGCCTCAGCAGGTTGCGGATCTCATCCCAGTACGACGCCAGGATCGCGTCGGGAAGGAAGAACCCCAACGACGAACATCGCCAGGACCAGATCAGGCCGCGGTCGAGGGTCAGGCATCGTGATGCGACGAAGTTGCCGTCGACCTCGTGCCGGCCAAGCAGGTGCCGACGCGCGGAGTCGCAGAGCCTTGTCCTTGCTGGACAGAGAACGGCGGCTAGATCCGGCTCTGGCCGGTGCGAACCGCAGCCGTCCAGCAATCTCAGCAGGCCGTCAACGGTAGTGCGAAAGGCCGACAAGTCTGCAGGATCCGGTTCCGCCAGACCCACGTAGCCGAAGAACTCGTCCCTCCGGTTCCGGCGCAGCAACCAGGGCAGGAAGTGATCCCGGTACGTGCGAAGCTGCCAGCGGACGTGGACGGTGTTCCAATACAGACGGCGCGGGTCCAGAAGGACTTCATCGAAGTTCCTTGGCGATGCACTCGGAGCAGCAGCAAACGCCGCCAGTCCCGCAGTGCTGGCGGCGAGGAAGTCGCGGCGTGAAATGGCAAATGCCGCATCCCGACGGTCGGGTGCGCTGAACGAATGGCTGTGAGTCATTGCCGTCTCCATGGGCGGTATCATCACGAGAGGCGCAGGGGCTGGCGGCAGATCTCGCATGTGTGCCGTTCTCCCGAGCGGATGCGCCGGGCGAGCCGATTGGGGATTTTCCGGTGGCCCGTGCATCCGCAGTGCGCCATCGTCAAACCGGGAAGAAAACGTTCCGGCGGTGGGCGGAACTCCGTCCTGACCTCATGCTCTGGAACGGCCGTGTCCGGCGACTCGCCACAGCGCCGCATCAGCCACTTCCAGTGGGCCCCGTGGACTTCGACCTTCGAGCCGAAGAGCCAGTCGGCGATGATGTGGCACGTTTCGTGGATGACGGTGCTCCGTTTCCCGGCGTCGGTCAGGGTATTCCAGTGACTGGTTGCCAGTTCAACCCTGGGCTGAAGCGTCTTATCGGCGAATCTCCAGAAGGCACGACCCACACATTGCGTCAGGCGCCCGTCGAATGCGTAGCCGATCCGTTTCGCGAGTTCCGGACATTCGCATCGCTCGCACGCGAAGTGGATCCACTGGAAAATGTTGTCGGACTGGCTCCTGCACTCTGCCGTCAGGCCGCCGGCTGGTCCTGACGCACGCGCGGCATCGACACCGCGGACCCTGGTGTTTTGCTTCATAGGCTCTCCAAGAAAAAGGACACGGGGGGATCCAACCGAGCGACGATCGCCCGGACACGACACACCACGCACGATCGCGGTACAAATAGTATCGCCTGGACGCTAAAATGTCTTCGTTTGACAGGTTTCGTGACAAGATCGCGCACCGCTGTGCGCGGGTCTCGGACCCCGCATGCCGTTGTGCGCGGGTCTCGGACCCCGCACTCGCCCCGACCGCTAGGTCTCCAGGAATCCGGGAGACCTGCGGTCGGCCGTTTCCGCGAGGTCGGGAGACCTTCGCCGAGCGCGCCGATCGCGCAGTATGCACCCCAGCCGCGGAGAACGTCGCATCATGGCCCGGTATCGTTTCCGAGAAGGCGTCAAGTACGGAGCGCGCTTGCTGCGCGTGGTCGAGCGACCGATTGAAAACAGCCCCACGTCCGGTCTGCGGCTGCTGCGCCTGGAATTCGAGGTCTTTGCCGCCGACGAATTGCGGCGGGTTCTGGCCTCGACCGGCGCCGTCGCGTGTCGGGATCTGGTGGTCGGCCCGGCGGCGGCTGCCTTCAAGGATTCCTCGTTGATCGCCTATGCCAGCGCCTTGCGGCTGCGGAACCCTGCGGACCCGGCCGAATGGTTGCGTCTGAACGGTCAGCAGCCGTGGATCGAGATCGTGTTTGGCGCGGTCGGTGAGGCCGACTTGCGGAACGCGTTTCAGTCCGTTTTTCCGCTCGACCCCGGCGGATGTTCCGTGCGGGAGTACCAATACGACCTGGACAAGGATTGGGTCACCGTCGCCCAAGCGGCCCGCAACTTGAAGACCAGCGAGTCGTCCATCCGTCGCCGCGTGCGCGAACTAGAGCCGGGGTGGGGCGCGAAACTGCTGTGGCGCACCGCAGGCGGGCATCGGCGGATCAAGCTGTCGCTGCTCCGGAACCTCTGGTCGGAATAGCCGCTCCGCCTGACGCCGCCCAGCAAGCCTCTGTGCAAAATCAACTACGCGATTTGTTGGTAGGGCGGACTTTAGTCCGCTCGGGCGGAATGAATTCCGCCCTACGAAGATGGCGAACTTGTCAGCAACTTGTCAAAAGCAGACGATCTGGCTCCCGGAAGCGTCTAATGTGGTAGCCGGCCGAAACCCGCGGGCCGTCGTCCGTAGCATGGCTCTCCGAGTCGTGCCGATTTCTTCTGGCGACGAACCGCTGTCGGACCGGCGTCGCGTATTCGACTTTCGCCACCCCATTGCTACCAGGAGCCATCGGATGTACACCTTTGAAGTCAAGATTCGCCTTGCCGGCCGCGTGTCCTACGTTGAAGTCACCGCTAGCGACTCGGCCCACGCCCGGATGCTGGTCGCAGCGCAGTACGGCGACGCGGTGACCATCCTGCAGACGAAGCGGATACGGTAGCGGGTTCACGACGGCGATTTAGTTTCCTTAATGCGGAGCACGGTGGTCATGCCTACAGAAACAGTCAAAGACAACCAGTGGTGGTACTCAAAGTCGGTACACAAGCCGAGCGTAGAGCGAGCTGCCTACATTGTCTTGTCCATTGCGGGACGTGAGTGCCCGATGATGCACAGCAAGCTGGGTAGAGACGGGAGAGTAACGCCTTCCTTCACGTTCATTCGATCGGCGGACCTTCAATTCTGGCAGGCACTAAACGGCCAAGACGTGGATATCGACCTCGTTGAAGCCTCCGATAGGATGCCAGAGGTTGACTGTGCGGGCGACAGTGACGAGTCTCCGGAACCCGTCTCATTGGATGGTCCCGGTGACCCCTTCGACACGTCCCCGATCGTCTGCTGCGGAGAGACGCTTTTCGACGCCTACGTTTTCGTTGACTGGAGCGCGGCGTCGAGGCCCAAGAGAGGACGAGACAGCATCTGGATCGCGGAAGGCAGCTACGACGCGGATCGGATGCTAGTGGCCAGAATTGTGGACAATCCGCCAACTCGCGGGGCGGCGGAGAATTGCGTTCGAGGTCTTCTCGTCGACCATCTACGGCGTGACAGACGGGTGCTCGTCGGTTTTGACTTTCCGTACGGTTATCCGAAAGGCTGGCACGACGCTGTCGGCCACGCGGCTGGCGCCCGGAGCGACCTTTGGAGCCTGTTCACTCAGAAGCTACAGGTCGACAACGGCGGCAATAACAACAACCGTTGGGATGCGGCCGATGCCTTCAACGTCGCGGATCCGAGTTCTCTCGGACCGTATTGGGGAAGGCCAGTTCAACGAGCCGAACTGGTGAATCTGCCCATTAAGAAACCCGCGTGTTTCGCGGACGGCTCCGTGCGCGAGTTCCGAAGAATTGAGGAATCCCTGCGCGCGCTCGGACGGCGCCCCATGTCCGTCTGGCAACTCTTCGGCAATGGCTCGGTTGGGAGTCAGGCTATGCTGGGCATCCCGGTCTTGTACCGTCTCCGCAACGATGACCAACTGAAATCCCACAGCCGCGTCTGGCCGTTTGAGACTGTAGGTTGGACGTGTCCAACTGACACAAGGCCGTTCATCCTCCACGCGGAGATCTGGCCAGGCTCCATCGACGTGATCCGTGGTCTTCACGCGGTCAAGGATGCGGCACAGATGCTGAGCTACGTGCGTTGGGCAGCTACCCTCGATACAGCTGGCCTTCTTGGACCTCGCTTCACGCCTGCGATCCCAGAGCCAGAAAAACGAACCATAGAAGCGTGCGAGGGATGGATCTTGGGACAGGTAAACGGCCCCCTGGAGTGACGACCGCGTTACGCCACTGCCCAGTGACTTACGCTTTTCCGTTTGACCGGTGGACCGTTTGGGCATTTCCGCAGTGTCGGGTTGCGTCACGGCCCATTCTCGGTCGGTGCTGACGAAGCCCGCAACATGCGCGCGTCATCCAGATCCGATACTCAGACCGCAAAACGACGCGCATGTCGACAAGGTGCGCTGCTCGCACACCCCGATCTTGTCACGAAACCTGCCGCGCGTTGCCTCTTGCGGCGTTCTTACGATACTATCTCCAGAGTCGCGTGGTTGTGTTTCGTGTTCTGCGTTTCCCTGTCCCTGTTTCTTGGAGGGCCGCCGCTTGTCTCGACCTGGCCGTTTTTGCCGTGTGACCGTTTTCGTTCTCCGCCGCTCTGACAAGACGCGGCGGGGGATTACCGTACGCTATCGGCGTTTGGGCTCGTTTCGCATGGCCGAGCGCGGCAAATATGGCCATCGGGAACGGATGGCGGCTGCCGCTTGGGTGAGGTGCGAAGGTGTCCATCGCCGGGAGACGCTTGCACAGTTGGAGGCGCCCGAGGAACTTGTTCGCCACCAGACAAACTTCCGGGCGATCGCGGCCGAGATCAAGCCGGGCCCCTCGGATTTCCAGGAGGACGCCTACGTGTACGACAACGGGGTCGAATCGTGGCTGATTCTGATCTCGGATGACGAGACGAAACTGTATTCGCAGTTCGGCGGCCAAATGCGCGACGTGCCGCGGAGCGGCCGCGTCGAGCGGTCCGGCGCCAGCGAGGCGTTTCCTTGGTCGCTGTGGTTCCCGAAGGAGAATTGACCGTACATGGGCGATGGGGAGAAAACGATGGATGACGCCCTGAACGAGGTCCGCGAGTTCCACCGCCAAATCGGAGCGGCGGTGGCGGATTCGCCGGTGCTGTTGCCGTGTAAACGGGACTCGGCCAGCGAGATGGCCGGCGCGATCCGCCTGTTGCTGGCGCGCTGTCGGAGCATGGCTGACGACGGCAACAGTTTGCTGGCGCGGTTGTGCCTGGCACTGGAGGAAATGGCCGAGTGGGTCGAGGCCCATGCTGCGGGCGATCTGGTCGCCGCAGCGGACGCCTGGGGCGACCGGCTGTACGTGCTGCTCGGCGACGCCGTTGCGGCAGGACTGCCGGCCGCGGCCATTTTCGAGGAAGTCCACCGGTCGAATATGACCAAGACGGCGGCCAAGGCGGGCAACTTGGGAAAGGGGACCAAGGCCGACGCGTTTCGCCAACCTCGACTGCGGGAGGTGTTGTTTCCGGAGACGTGTGGACCAGATCAGTTTGACAGCGACGCTGCGGCATCCGGTGCTGCTTCGCCGCGTATCGTGTGTCTGTGAGCGGAAGGAGGCTAGCCCCGGTGGGTGCGGAGGACCGGTGGCTAGCGCCATGCCGCTCACTTTCGGTTGAGATCAATGTGGCTGAGGGATACATCCAATGCCAATCACGCGAGAGTTTCTGGGGTTCGACCGGCCGGCGCTGGCGACGGCGGCCGACTTCTTGATCGACCGGTTCGGCCGGTCGTCGCTGGCCGATCTTCGCTACGTGATCGTGGTGGTGCCGGGGGCCCGGGCGGGGCGGCGGCTGCTGGAAATCCTGGTCGATCGGGCCGAGGCGCAGGGGCCGATGTTCGCGCCGCCGCAGATTGCGACCGTGGGGCACCTTCCCGAACTGCTCTACCAGGCCAAGAAACCGTTTGCCGACGAACTGACGCAACAACTGGCCTGGGCCGCGGCGCTGCGCAACTTCGACCGGACAAAGCTGTCCATCGTCGTCGCCGACCGGCCGGACGAAAACGATTCCGCCCGTTGGCTTGACTTGGGCCGGCTGCTGCAATCGCTGCACCGAGAACTGGGCAGCGATGGATTGACTTTTGGCGATGTGCTCCAGCGGGGCAAGTCGCTGGCCGGCTTTGAGACGGAGCGCTGGCAGACGCTGGCGGAAATCCAGCATGCCTACGTCGGTACGCTTGACGGTTTGGGGCTCTGGGACCGCCAGACCGCGCGGCTGTTTGCGATCGAGCATCGCGAATGCTGCAGCGATCGGCCGATCGTGCTGGTCGGCGTGCCCGATTTGGACGGAACCCTGCGGCAGATGCTGGATCAGGTCGCCGACCGCGTCACGGCGCTGGTGTACGCACCGCAGGCGTGGGCCGAGCGGTTCGATTCGCACGGCGGCCTGTGCGTCGAGGCGTGGCAGGAGGTTGAACTGCCGATTCCGGACGCCTCGCTGCTGGAGGCCGATGGCCCGGCCGACCAAGCCGAAGAGGTCGCTCGTCGGATCGCACAGTTCGACGGGCGGTTTCTGGCCGAGCAGATCACGATCGGTGTGCCCGATGAACGGGTCGTATCGCCGCTTGTCCGGCAACTCGACGAGTGCCAACTGCCGAACCGGTACGGGGCGGGAGAGCCGCTGGCTCGCGCCGGCGTCGTTCGTCTGCTCGGTGATCTGGCGGCCTTCGTTCGCAGTGGCCGGTACGCCGATTTCGCCCGGCTGGTGCGCCATCCCGACGCCGAGACGTGGCTGATGGATGCAGGCGTACAGCCGGGTTGGCTGCAAGAACTGGACGACTACTACAACAAGCACTTGCCACGCGGCATCGACGGCCGCTGGCTCGGCCTGCCTGAGGATTGTCGGCGGCTGGGCGACGTCTACGAGCGGGTCGCACGGCTGACCCGGCCGCTGCAAGGGGCGCCACGAGCGATCCACCGTTGGCTGCCGGAGATCCGGCAGATCCTGTTCGAAGTCTACGGGGGCCGCGAGTTCGATCTGGAGAACGAGGCGGATCGGCGGGCGTGGAAGGCGTGCTGCGCGGTACATGATGCGCTGGACCGGTTGGCGGATATCCCGGAGACGTTGATGCCCGAGGTCAGCGGCGCCGTGGCGCTTCGGCTGCTGTTGGATCAGGGGAACGCCGAACGGATACCGCCGACGGTCGACGCCGCGGCGATCGAGCTGGTGGGCTGGCTGGAATTGCCGCTGGACGACGCGCCGGCCTTGATCGTCACCAGCTTCAACGACGGCTTCGTGCCCTCGAGCGTCAACGCCGATCTGTTCTTGCCGGGCGGTTTGCGGTCGGCTTTGGGATTGGACGATAATGCGCGGCGTTATGCGCGGGACGCCTACGCGGCGGCAACGTTGCTCGCGCCGTGGCGCAACACGACGTTCATCGTCGCCCGGCGGGATGCAGACGGCTATCCGCTGGCGCCCAGCCGTCTGCTGTTTGCCGCCCCGCCGGACGCCGTGGCCCAGAGAGCCTTGCGGTTCTTCGCCGAGGCGCCAAGACGTCCTGTGCGCCCGCCGCTGGCTGGCGGCTTGGTCAGCTCGCGTCCGGAACACGCGTTTGAGGTGCCGCGGCCACGTTTGGAACCGGTCACGGAGATCAGCGTGACCTCGTTCAAGAAGTATCTGGCATGTCCGTATCGGTTTTACCTCGACCAGGTGTTGAAACTGAAACCTATCGACGATGACGCGGCGGAACTGGATGCTAAGAGCTTCGGCGATCTGGCGCACAAGGTGCTCGAGCATTTCGGCCGCAGTGATGCTCGCGATGCGACCGATGCCGACGCGATTGAGCGGGAGTTGAGTCACGGCCTTGACGTACTGGTTCGGGAGCGTTTCGGCGGGCATCCGGGAGCGGTGCTTTTGGTCCAGATCGAACAGTTGCGGCTGCGTTTGCGGGCGTTGGCCCGGTGGCAGGCCGCCTGGGCCGCCCAGGGGTGGCATATCGAACGTGCCGAGTTCGATCGGCCCGGCAGATTAGACGTGGACGGGGAGTCGATTGTGTTGAAAGGCCGCATCGACCGCATCGACGTCAACCAGCGGACCGGCCAGCGGATCATCTTCGATTACAAGACGTCCGACGTTGACGATCCGCCGGAGAAGACGCATCGCGAGAAGTCGGGCGCGTGGATTGACCTGCAGTTGCCCTTGTATCGCCATCTGGTCCGCGCAGCCGGGATCGCCGGGCCAGTGGGGTTGGGCTATATCGTGTTGCCCAAGGAAACGGGCCGCGTCGGAGCAGCGTTGGCCGAGTGGACCGAGGCCGACCTGGAGGACGCGGATCGGGCGGCGCGCGATGTGGTGCGCAAGATCCGCAAGGGAGTCTTTTGGCCGCCGAAGTATCCGCCGCCAAAATACCGCGAAGACTTGGCCCCCATTTGCCTGGATGGCGTTTTCGGGAGGAGGAAGTGGAGATGAGCCCTGCGCCGTTGGGACACGAGTTGATCCGCGCGTCGGCGGGTACGGGAAAGACGTACGAACTGACGAATCGCTATCTGTGCCTGTTGCGCTGCGGACAGCGGCCGGACGATATTCTGGCTTCGACGTTCACGCGCAAAGCGGCCGGCGAGATCCTGGGACGCATTCTGCTGCGGTTGGCCGAGGCCGCGACCGACGAGGCGAAGCGGGCAGGCTTGCAGGCTACGTTGGGCACCGAAACGCTCACCCGCGAAGAGTGCCTGATCGCACTGGCCGGGATGGTTCGCCGCTTGCACCGCCTGCGGATCGGCACGTTGGACAGTTTCTTCGCGCAACTGGCCGGCAGTTTTGCGCTGGATATCGGCCTGCCCCCCGGCTGGCGAATTGCCGACGAACATGAAGATGCGGCGCTGCGGGCGGAGGCAATGGACGCGGTACTGAATAACGAAGATCCGCGTGGCCTGTTGACCCTGCTCCACGCGCTGACAGGCGGCGAGACCACCCGCAGCCTCGACCGCGAAGTGCGCAAGAAGATCGACGCGCTGTACGCGGTCTATCGCGAAAGCAGCCGAGACGCCTGGTATCGCGTGCCGCGTTTGCGGGAGTTGCCGGAAGCCCAACTCACTGCGGCCCTGGAAACGCTGCGCGGGATTACCCTGCCGCAGCACCGGGACTGGGACAAGGCGCACCGGAAGCATATCCAGGCGGCCGAAGCGGGCGATTGGGAATCCTTTGTGAAAGACGGCATCGCCAAAGCCGTTGCGGCCTCCAAGGCCAGCTATTGTACCAAGCCGATCGAGACGGCCGTCGCCTCCGCGTATCGTCCGCTGATCGCTCACGCCAAGGCGGTGCTGATGAATCGACTCGCCAACCAAACCGAAGCAACGCACCAATTGCTCGAGAGGTTTCACGATCAGTACCAACAACTCAAGACGCAGGCCCGCGCCTTGCGGTTCGAAGACCTTACGTTCCAGCTTGCGGAGCGTTTTCCTGCTATCTTGGACGCGGACTTCGGTAGCGGGAACAAGGACTCGGGCGAGAAAATTGACGCCGATCGTCTCGCGGTTCGACTTGACTCGCACCTGCGGCACCTGCTGTTGGACGAATTCCAAGACACGTCGCTCTCGCAATGGTCCGTCATTCGGCCGCTCGCACAACGGATCGCCGGAGCAGGACCGGATCAGTCTCTCTTTTGTGTCGGCGACACGAAACAAGCCATTTACGGCTGGCGCGGTGGCGTGGCGGAGATCTTCGATGCGCTCGCGCACGATGTGACGAACGTCCACCAGCGGTCGCTGGACACCAGTTGGCGGTCCTCGCCGCCTGTTGTCCAAGCCGTCAACCAGATCTTCCAGAACCTGCAACGGCACAAGAACCTTGGCGATCTGGCCGGCGCGGTAACCGGCTGGCAGAGACAATTCCATCGACACCAGACCGCTGAACCGAAGCGCGGTCTCAGCGGTTACGTCCGCCTCCAGGCCGCGCGTGCGGCGAACAGCGATGAGGCGGATTCACCACAGGACATCACGCTGCGGTTCGTGGCCGAGCAGGTCGCAAACTGGACGAAACAGGCTCCCGGTTTCGACGTTGGCGTGTTGGTGCAACGCAACAAGACGGTCCGCCGGTTGATTGATGAATTGCGGGAACAGGGCATCGAGGCCAGCGAAGAAGGCGGCAGTTCCTTGAACGACTCCGCCGCAGTGCGGCTCATCTTGTCCTTGGTTAAACTGGCCGACCATTCGGGCGACCGGGTCGCACGGTTTCATGTTGCCACGTCGCCGCTGGCCGCCTCGCTCGACCTGTTCCCTTCGGCGGATCAACCCGACGTGACAGCCGGGTCAACGGGCAATGACATGGACGCAGCGATTCGGTTTGCCAGCCGGCGTGGTGATGCCGCTGCCGGCCAGTTGGCCCGCCGCATCCGTCGCCAGCTTGTCGATGACGGTTACGGGCCGACGGTTTACAGGCTGGCCGGACAACTTGCGCCGGCCTGCAATCGCCGGGAATTGCGGCGGGCGGAGAAGCTGATCGGTCTGGCATACCAGTACGACGCCGTGGCCACGTCGCGGCCACGCGATTTCGCCGCCTATGTCGATTCCGCCAAGGTCCGCGATCCGATTGTCGCCAGCGTGCGCGTGATGACCGTGCATCAGGCAAAAGGCTTGGAGTTCGACATCGTTGTGCTGGCGGATCTCGAAGGCGTGTTGATCGGCCAGCGCGGCGATCTGGTCGTCGGGCGGCCGTCGCCAACAGAGCCGATCGACCGTGTGTGCCGCGGCTGCAACAAGGGCGTGCAGCAACTGTTGCCCGCAGACTGGCAGCGGCTGTTCCGCGCCACCGACGATCAGGACGTGGCCGAATCGCTCAGCGTGCTTTACGTCGCCGTCACGCGGGCCGTTCACGCGCTGCACATGATCGTTGCCCCTTCGGCCGGCAACGAACAACAACTTCACAAGACGTTTGGCGGCCTGTTGCGTGCGGCCCTGACCGACGGTCGCCGACTGGCCGCGGGAGAAGTCGCCTTCGAAGCGGGCGATCGTGAGTGGTTTCGAGATCCCGGCGTTGAACGCGGGCTATCCGTTGCCGAAGTTGCGTGGCAAGCCGAATCGCTTGCGCCGCTGGAAGTGAACCTGGCGGCACCGGCCGCGCGGCGCTGGCGTGGGCTGCAGCGTGTGAGCCCATCCCGGCTGGAAGGCGGCACTTGGGTCCGGCTCGTCGCTCCGCGGGGCGACAACGACGCCGATCGCAGGCGTGCAAGGGATCGCGGCATGGTCATCCACGCGTGGTTCCAGCAGATCGAGTGGCTCGATGACTATGCACCGAGCGACGACCGCCTCCGCGAGGTCGCTGCGCGGAGCGGCCTCGCGCTGAGGCCCAACGACGTCGACCACTGGCTGACGGACTTCCACGCAATGCTCGCCCGGCCGAACATCGCCGCCTGCCTGCACCGATCCGCCTACCAAGACTTTGGAGGCGTGAGACTCAGCGTCGAAACCGAACGTCCGTTCGCCGTCCGCGACGGCGACCGCTTGCTCGTCGGCAACATCGACCGCTTGGTCACCGTATGGGACGGAAACCGGCCCATCGCCGCTGACATCCTGGACTTCAAGACCGACGCGATCTCCGCTCATGACCAGCACGCTTTCTCGGAGAAAGTGAGATTCTACAGTCCCCAATTGGAGACGTACTGCCAAGCTGTTAGGAAGATGGCGGGAGCTGAACTGCAGCAGATTTCGGGCAATGTGGTGTTGCTTGAAGCCGGGTTGGTGGTTCCAATTCCGAACGGAGGCGTCGGATGACAACCGCCAACGAAGGAGGACTTGCTATGAACAACCCGGTTCCGGCCCTGAGACGTTCGATGATCTGGCTTGGTCTTGTGCAGGTACTCGTTCCTTCGCTCGTTCGTGCAGACGTAACAACCTATCCTGCGCCGGCAGGGGAGGCGATTACCGGCGATTATGCAGTGACAGTCAACTGTAAGCCCGTCGATGTGTATGCCGCGCAAAGCGAATTCTTCGAGGGAGATTACTACTTTGCGACGTTTGACTTCTCGGGGAAGGCGGCCATTCGTGTGACCTCGAGCCACTCGTTGGCCCAGGCTCAGTTGCAGCCCAGCCGCTTCAACGTGCGGCTCGAACGGAACAGCGACCGCGAGATTACACTTACGGCGGAGGCACCCTTTCGGATCTCCGTAGAGCGGGACGGCCGGAAGAAGCCATTGCTCCTGTTTGGGAATGCGCCGGAGACCGATGCGCCGCGGTCGGGGGACCCCAACGTCGTCTATTTCGCTCCGGGCGTCCATCGGCCGGGCAAGATCATGCTGACCGACGATCAGACGCTGTATCTGGCGGGCGGCGCCGTGGTCAAGGGATGCGTGTACGCCAAAGGCAAAAACATCACGATCCGTGGCCGCGGCGTGCTGGGCGGCGAGGAGTCGCCTCGTTTCCAGGGGCCGGGGCGATATCTGCTGGACTGTCAGGATTGCCAGAATCTTGCCGTCCGCGACATCATCCTGCGCAATCCCTGGAGTTGGACCTTCGTGACGTGGAACTGCGACGGCGTTGTGATCGACAACGTGAAGATCTGCGGTTCGCGCATGATCAACGACGACGCGTTGGACCTGGTCAACACCCAGAACGCCACGGTCCGCAACTGCTTCTTCCGCACCCAGGACGACAGCATCGCCATCAAGGGGCTGGCAAAGATGCCTCGGCCGTGCGAGAACATCCTCATCGAAGACTGCGAGTTCTGGACGGATGTCGCGAATATCTTCCGGATCGGCTACGAATGTGAGACGGCCGGAATGCGGAACATCCGTGCTCGCAATCTCGACGTGCTGCATTACAGTAAGAACTACCGTGAGCCCACGGACTACTGGGCCAACGCGATCATTTGGCTCCAGCCGAACCAGGACATGGTGATGGAGGATTGCCATTTCGAGGACATCCGCGTCCGCTCCAACGGAGAAGACATCCTCATGCTGATGGCCAAGCCGATGCGGTGCTCCTACGGAATCCACAAGAACCCGGAACCCGGCATACTGCGGAACTGCTCGTTCAAGAACATCCAGGTCGTCGGCGAGCAGGGTCGTTTTCGCGGACTGCTCTACATGCTGGGCGACAGCCCAAAGCACAGTGTCAGCCGGTTGTTGTTCGAAAACCTGACCTACTTCGGCCGGCCCGTCACGCAGGACTCCCCGTGTGTCCAGATCGGTCCGCACGTCGCCGACGTCGTCTTTCGCAACTGAGGGGCATGACGCCGTCGTCGGGAGTCCATTCCGATTCTGTCAGGATGGGATGAGGCGTCTTGTGCCCTGCGGGCGTTGTCGTTGGTGACTCAAGTAAGTTTGGAGGTGAAACGTGCATCGACTGATTCCGACACTCTTCGTCATCCTGGCCGGGCCAGCCGTTCGGGCGGCGGAACCTCCGGCGCCGCTACGGCCTGTTCCGTCTCCGCAACAACTGCGCTGGCAACGCGCGGAGATGACCATGTTTCTGCACTTCGGCGTGAATACGTTCACCGACCGCGAGTGGGGCGACGGCAAGGAGTCGCCCGACGTGTTCCACCCCACCGAGTTGGACTGCCGGCAGTGGGTGCGCCAGGCGCGTGCGGCCGGGTTCGGGATGATGATCCTCACAGCCAAGCATCACGACGGGTTCTGCCTGTGGCCTAGCCGCTTCACCGACCACGGCGTCCGGTCCAGCAAGTGGCAGGATGGCCAAGGCGACGTCGTGCGCCAATTCGTCGACGCCTGCCGCGAACAGCAGATGCCCGCCGCGTTCTATCTGTCGCCGTGGGATCGCCACGAACCAAGTTACGGCGACAGCCCCCGCTACAATCAGCACTTCGTCAACCAGCTCACCGAACTGCTGACGACCTACGGCCCGTTCGCCGAGGTCTGGTTCGACGGGGCGTGCGGTGAAGGGCCCAACGGCAAGAGGCAGGAGTACGACTGGCCGAGCTACTACGGCACGATCCGCAAGCTCGAACCGACGGCGCTGATTGCGATCTGCGGCCCGGACGTACGTTGGGTGGGCAACGAATCGGGCGTCGCTCGTCCCGGCGAATCGAGCGTCCGGGACGCCGGTGCTCACCAGGGTAGCGAAGCCCGCGGCCAAGTCTGGTATCCCGCCGAATGCGACGTGTCCATTCGGCCCGGTTGGTTCTATCACGCCTCGCAAGACGACAAGGTCAAGAGCGTCGAACACTTGCTGGATATCTACTTCAAGTCGGTGGGCCGCAACAGCGTGCTGCTCTTGAATGTGCCGCCAAACCGCGCCGGCCAGATCTCGAAGTTCGACGTCCAGCGGTTGACCGAATTCCGCGCGGCGCTGGACGAGATATTCAAGACCGACCTGTGCGCCGGCCGCCCGGCGCACGGCAGCAACATTCGCGGCAACGATCCCCGATTCGCGGCGGCCAACGTGACGGACCGCAACCTCGACACCTACTGGGCGACCGACGACGGCGTGACGACCGGTTCTGTGGAGATCGAATTGGAGGCGGCGCAACCGATCAACGTGATCAACGTCCAGGAATACATTCCGCTGGGCGAGCGAGTGCGGCGGTATCACGTCGAAGCGAAAACGGCCGGCCAATGGCGAACTGTGGCTGGCGGCACGATCATTGGACACAGGAACTTGCTGCGCATTCCCGCTGTGACCGCTCAGGCCCTGCGGTTGGTGATCGACGAGGCGGCCGCCTGTCCGGCGATCTGTTCTTTCGGGGCCTACCACAGCGAGTTGGCCGCCCCCGCCGGCTCCGGATCGCTGGCCGCGCATCAGCCGGCACACGCCTCGAACGTCCACGGCGGCGGCACCGTCTTCGGCGCTGACAAAGCCGTCGACGACGACCCCGAGACGCGTTGGGCCACCGCCGACGAGGTGCGCCAGTGCTGGCTCGAAGTCGACTTGCGACAGCCGCAGACGATGGACCGCATTACGATCGCGGAATTGGAGCCTCGGATCACCAAGTTTCAGATCGAGTATCGTTTGACCCTGGACGAAGCATGGAAGACTGCGATGTCGGGTGACAAGGCCGGCCGGCGTTTCGAGGCCAAGTTCCCGCCCGTCCAAGCCCGGCACGTCCGGCTGCACATTCTGGATGCCACCTTCGCACCAACGATCTGGGAGTTCGGCGTCTTCGGCCCGGGAAAACAAGAACGAAAACCATGAGCGAAGGGCCGGCCGCCCAAACGCATCCTTCAATGCCACTACAGGAGGCCAACCTTGAACAAGCTGCGACTGACACGACGCGATTGGCTGACCACCGCGGCGGCCCTCGGCACAACAACGGCGCTCTCGTCGTGCCTTCCGTTGTCCCACGGCGCCGACGAATCGACATTGCCGGAGAAGACCGTCGTCCCGGAACTCGTCGTAGATGTCGACGTCAATGATGAAGTCTGGCTCCGCGAGCACGCGATCACCGAGGCCGACATCTTCACCCTCGTCAGGCAACTGAAGCGTAACGGCTGCCAGACGCTCCTGGTCCGCTGCGGTTGCCTGGGGCTCCTGCCCTACCGGACCGATCTGTCGTACCCGTTCGGCTTCGATGCTGCCGACGCCCGCGCCAAAGCAGGGCCATTTATCGGCGACGTGGAAGCCTACATCCGCCAGCGGACGGCTTGGAACAAACGTTACGCGGAAGTCATCCGTGACATCAACCCGCCGGCGGTATTCATTCGAGCCGGACACGAACAGGGCATGAAGGTGTTCGCGTGGCTCGACCTGTTCGATGACAGCTACCCCGGTTTCCGCTCCAAATTCCTCGACGAGCATCCGCACTGCCAATGGGTCGGCAAGGACGGTGCGACGTACTTCCCGGGCTTGATGGACTATGCCTGGCCGGAGGCCCGGGAATTCCGTGTGACGCAGGCCCGGGAATTGCTTGATCTGGGCGCCGACGGCATTCACTGTTCGACCAGTGCCCACGGCCGCCACATGCCCAATCGCCACGAGGCCGATTTCTTCGGTTACAGCCGGCCGATCGTCGAACAGTTCAAGGCGAAGTATGGCGTGGATCTACGAACGGCCGGCGACTTCGATCGGACGGCCTGGCACGACCTAAAGGGAGACGCGATGGTCCAGTTGTACCGCGACCTGGCCACGCTCTGCCACGGCCGCGGCAGGCAATTGTGGATCGGCCTACAAATCGGGCGCTACACCCAGTTTGCGGTCGATCCCCACTTCAGCACCAACGTGGTCGTCAGGTTCACGAACCACTGGAAACGCATGGTCGATGAACGCCTAGCCGATGCCTTTGTTCTGGGGGACTACGAACTGATGTCGAGTCCCGACCATGCGTATTGGGCGGCCAAGCCCGACATCCAGCGCAGGGCGGGTGAGGATCTTTACGCCTGGGCGGCCCGAGAGTATCAATCCTACTGCCAGGGCAAGACGCGTCTGTACCTGTTCTCCGAATGGCTGCCCGGCGAACCCGCGGCGCTGCGGACGCGTGCCCGCTTCTGGGCCGAGGCAACTCGAAAGCACGGCTTCGACGGCATCGACATGCACGAAGCCTGGAACTTTGAATCCCACCCGGACAACATGGCCATCCTCGGTTCACTGGCAGAATGGCTGAGAGGCAATGGGGGCGGATAAGACGCAAGCTATCACGCTGCCGTCAGTGACTCGTTTCGCACGAATCGTCCTCGGTTGGGAAACGACCGACATTGACACGCTCATTCTAGCGGACCCTTTCACGGCCTGGCAGCGGGACGGAGGGGCTCGGAAGACGCGGGACGCACTCGGTCAACCAGAGAGAGCCGGTGAGTTGTCCGGTTCTTGTGTCCGTGACCCGCGCACAGTGATCTGTCTCCGCATCGTGAAAGGCCATTCAGCGGGACCGGTATGGTCCGCAGACCTTCATCACGTTGTGGCTCTCCGACGTGTCGTCGACGGTCGTCACGCGATACTCGTCACCGCCCGGCGAAACCCGCAAGACGATGTGGCCGTGACTGCTGGTCATGCGGTCAATGTCCTTAATGGCCAAGCGCGCGTCGGGATGTACGTCGGTGGCGAAGATGTCGCGCGCACCGGGATAGAGGCGTTCGGACTGCAAGCGTTCCCACACGCTCGGCGTCGGATGATGGGCGTCCCAGACCGAGATCGTCCAGACCCGGGCGCTCAAGGTGGCGACGAGCGACTCGTTCATCGAGTCCAGGTATCCGTGATGGTCCAGGATGGCCGCATCCACGGGACCCACCACCTTGGCCACAGGCGTTTCCATGTCGTACCACGCCGGGCTGTTCGGGCGAATGCCCGGTAGGTCGCCGCCGTTGAAGAACGTGAACTTGCCGTAGCCCAACCGGAACGCGATGCTGAGGACGTTTTCATCCGGCCATTGCTTTCGGGGGATGGTCTCCAAGGACGGCATCCGGTGCTCGGTGGCTGTGCCCTGGCCGGTCCAGATCTCGCCGCTGGCCGCCACGTTGCGGAATTCGAACTGGGGGTACTTCTGCGGCTGGCGGCACAGGACCACCTGATCGTTGCGCCCGGGCACGAACCGTTCAACCCGCAGACCGTTCTGCCCGGCTTGCCATTTCACGCAGCCCAGATAGTTCCTCATGAACGGGGATTCGCCTTGAACCGCTTGGCTGTAGTCGGGCCAGCCGCGATCCAACAGCTTGCCGACCTTCAGGTCTTCCACCACTTGGGTGACGCCGGTGAGCGTGTATCCGTGTGGTGAAACGGGCATGTCCTTCGCCACTTCGCCCATGTGATCCTGGTGAAAATGGGTCACCAGCACGTAGTCCAGTGCCGGCTGCGGATCGTGCTGCAGCGCGTGACGCACGTAGCGGACGACCCATTCGCTGGCCCGCCGCGTCTCGTCGGGCCGCGCGGGCGTGTGCTTGGGACTCGGACCCGGCAGTTCGCCCGCATCGACCAGCAAGGTCGTGCCATCGGGAAAAATGTATAGGCCCGCATTGCCGCGCCCGGTGCTGATCTGGTGGATGTCCAGCATTCCCGGTTGCCACGGCGTGATCGGAGCGCCGACGACATCCTCGGCACGCGCACTCGTTACGCCTATGGCAAGCACAACAGCCGTGAGAAACCATCTATATTTCATTGTTCTGATCCTTTCTAAGTGTGAGCCCGCCCGTCAACCTCGCGTCAATTGGCGCTCGGCGAGGGCTACGCCCGACAGATCCTGGATGGCCACTCGCAGCGTTTGGGCCTCGGCCTGCAGGACCATCAGCGTGGCGTTTTGAGGCTCCGGCCCACCGCCGACCACCTGCATCGGATTGCCTTCGGCCGGCTCGTCCACGCGCCAGGCATGCATGTGGCCGCTGACGATCAGCGGAACTCGCGCTTCACGCAGCACGGGCATCCAAGCTCGGGCTCCATCGCCCGACCACGAGGCATATCCTTCCAGACGCAGGCCGTCATTTTGATTCGGCAGGCCGCGTAGGGGGATGTGACAACAGACCACCTTGAACGGGGCCGAGGCGATCTCCGGCCGGCACAGGGCGTCTCGCAGCCAGACGGCCTGGCGCCGACGGTACGGCTCGTAAGCGGCTGTTCCTGCGAATACCGGGTGGGCATCAGGTTTGTCCTCGCCCGTGTCCAAGGTCAGCAGCGCCAACGGGCCGTAACGCCGCGCCACATTGTAAGGCAAGCCGGGCTCGGGTCCCGGCGCCAAGCAACCTGCAATCTGGCGCGCACTCGCACCGCGCACGTCATGATTGCCAGGCACGAACATCAGGGACCGGCTTGCAGCCCAACCCGGCTTGAGCAGCACGCGTGGCAGATCAGTCGGCGAGTTGAAAGCCGAGGCGCACGTATCGCCGTTCCAGACCACGACGTCCGGAGCAATCGCCTCGATGCGTGAGGCGAGGGCGTCCACCGTTGGCAGGTGCTCGTGAGTGTCGTTGACGACCGCGACCCGCACGCGCGGTGCGGCGGGGTCGGGGAGCGTGACGCTGTACACCGGTCCCACGACCGATTCGCCCCGCTGCAGCTTGTACGCCGATTGGTAGCTCAAAGGCTGCGCGGCCACGCGATAGAAGACACGCCGTCCCGGCTCGCCACGGTCTCCCAGGGAAACTGGCACGACCAGAGCCCGGTCGGAAGCATCGACCAGGCCGGCCCGACTGGGGATGACACGCTGATCGAGATGCTCGGGCGACAAGCCCCATTCCACCCAGCCTGTGGCCAACTGCCCGACCGCGAAGCTGACCGCGAATCCTCCGACGGTCAGATGCTGCACGACCGGCGGGCCGGCGAACAACGGGGACGTGTCTTGCGGAGTATGGGAGGCAGCCGGAACAGCCTCGGCTCCCCATAGCCAAGCCAATGAAGATGCGGGAACCAGGTTGAGCAAATCCCGGCGGTTCAGCATGAACTGCTCCTCTTCTACTTGGGGCCCGCGGCGAGACATAAACTGGCCCGGCGCCGGCTCAGTTGCGGGAGTGGGTTGGCCGATCTGGGCGAACTCACTGATCCCAATCACGGCCTGGCCCCCTTCGAGCTTGGCCAGTTCGGTGCGCGGCAGGACCTTTAATACACGGGTAGGACGAAGGCAGGCAGGACCACAGGCAGAACGTAATCAAAGCACGCAATGTCGTCTTTTTCTCCCCGGGCAATACCAATGTCAAGACTGGGTGGGGCAATCGCTCAGATTGTCGTACCTTCCTGCGTGCTAGGGAATCGGCTATCCTCACACGTAGCTTGCCATCTGCGCGACGGAGCGTCTGGGACCTTTCGCAAGCTCATGACCGACGCCAGCACGCAGAGGCAAGACAGCCCACCCGTCGACCAGCCTGCCAGCCTGCCGAGCATATTCTCGATCGACTAGCTCCGCGCGTGACGGTCTGCGGCCCAGCCTTTAAGCCAAAGTTCCAAGAATGAGGAGTCCGCGATGCATGCGACGTATCATCGCCCTGTTCTGACGTTAACGATCGCGCTAACGGTGTCCGCTGCGGCGATGGCAGAGGACACACCACGAGCTCCACGCTGGTCCGTCGAGAAGGCCAAACAATGGTACCAGGCCCAGCCCTGGCCGGTCGGATGCAACTACATCCCTTCTACCGCGGTCAACCAGATCGAAACCTGGCAGGCCGAGTCGTTCGATCCCCAGACGATCGACCGGGAACTGGGTTGGGCGGAGGACCTGGGGTTCAACACCGTGCGGATCTTCCTGCATGACCTGGTGTGGGAAGCCGATCCGGCGGGGTTCAAGGACCGCCTGGGAAAGTTCCTGGATATCTGCCAGAAGCACCACGTCCGGGCCACGGTCACCTTCTTCACCAATGGATGCTACGGGAATGCCGAGGAGGCTCACCTGGGCAAGCAACCCGCCCCGGTGCCCGGCGTACATAATTCCGGCTGGGTGCAATCCCCCGGCGCTGCCAACGTGAATGATCCGGCGAAGTGGGGATGTCTTGAAAAGTACATCAAGGATGTGGTGGGAGCGTTCGCCCAAGACAACCGCATCCTGCTCTGGTCCATCTACAACGAACCAGAGAACCGCACCAAAGGAGCCCGGAGCCTGCCGCTGATGCGCAACGCCTTCGCGTGGGCGCGGAGCGCCGGCCCCTCGCAACCGCTGACAGCGCCCCTCTGGGCGTTGCCATCCGCTCCCTCCACCTCGCTCGACATCGTGAGTTTCCTCTACGAAAACTGCGACGTCATGAGCTTCCACTCCTACCGCGGCCCGAAAGACGTCGAACGATTTATCAAGCTGCTGCAGGTCTTTGATCGTCCGATCTTCTGCACCGAGTACATGGCTCGTCCCCACTCGACGTTTCGAGACATCCTCCCGATCCTCAAGCGGGAGCATGTCGGAGCGATGAATTTCGGACTGGTCGCAGGCAAGGGCAACTTCTACTTCCCCTGGGGAAGCAAGCCGGGTTCGCCGGAACCGAAGATCTGGCACCACGACATCCTGCGATCCGACGGAACTCCCTACGATCCCCAAGAAACCGCCTTCATCAGGCAACTCACCGGCCGCGATCGCTGAGAATTCCGATTCCCGAAGAGGGCTAGCCCCGTGGCCACGATAGGGAAAGTGGATTTCATGAACCACCGCCACCTGAGCATCGACGTCGTCCCAGCCATCCTGCCATTGGTTCTGGTCGCCTGCCCGCTGGCCGCCGCGGAGCTCCGGCCGGCCGCCGTGTGGACGGACGCCGAGTGTTACTCGAAGCCGCCCGAGAAGTACGCGGCGGACAAGATGATCGATGGCGACCTGGGCACCTACGCCTGTCTGTTGGACGACACGCGCACGGGGAAGGACCCGACAATCTGCCCGCCCAAGGCGGCTCCGCCGGTGACCGCCACCTTCGTTTTGGACCTGGGATCGGAGCGGTCAGTCTCCGGGATGCGTTTCGTGGCGCGCAACGCCTGGGTCTATGTCCTGGCGAAGAACGTGAGCATTCTTGCCTGTGCCGACGCCCAGGGCGGCGGGCCGACCCGGCCGTTGGCGGAGAATCAGGAGTTGCCTGCAACATCCAACTCGAACTCCGCGTTCGTGGAATGGCCGCCATGCACCACGCGGTACCTGACGGTACGCGTCAACGATTCGTACCAGCAGCGATATCCCGGTCCGTGGATGTCGGAGTCGCAGCTTCACTGGTGCCGCAAGCTGGGACTGCCTACGGCGGGCGACGGGAAGAACCTGAACGTGCAGATCGCGGAAATCACGTGCTTTGACGCCCGCCCCACCGATTTCCCCGTCAAGAACTTGCCGGACGTCGCGTTCCCGCGCCAGCGTCTGGAACGAGACTGGCTCTATCAGGATGCCGGGCTCGACATGGCTCGCGTCTTCACGTCGCGCAACAACAGCGAGCGGGAGCGGGCCATGGTGCAGCGTGTGCTGGGGCACGTCTCCGATGGCGGTCCCGAGGTGAATGCCCTGGCTCAGCAGTTGCGTCAGTTGGTCGAGGAGGATGCCCCCGCCTGCGATTCACGCTGGCAGGCGCTCTACTTCGAGGCGTGTGCGCTGCGGCGCCAGGCCCGCCTCCAGGCCCTCCGCGATAGGGCCGCCCAGTTCATCTATGTCAAGCACGGCATCTTCGGGTGCATGCAAGGACTGGGCGGAAAATACGACATTCCCGACGAACAGGTCCGCGATTACACGTTCGGCTTCAAGCGGGGCGGACAGCTGTGCCTGGGGACCGTACTGGAGAACGGCACGATCCAGCACGAGGTGTTGCTGGAAAAGCCCGCGGGCGCGATCTGCTACCCGGCCCTGTCATGGGACGCGAGTACGCTGGTCTTTTCCATGCGCGAGGATTTCGAGAGCGACTCGTACTACCTCTACGCGCTGGACATGGCGACACGCCGCGTGCGGCAACTCACCTTTCCGCTCCGCAAGAACGACCGGCCCTGGCCCGTCGCCAACTGCGAGCCGGCATTCCTGCCGGACGGTCGGATCGTGTTCACATCGACGCGTGACGTGCACATCTCCGACTGCTGGTACCGCGCCGGCGGGAATATCTACTGCTGCGATGCCGACGGAGGCAACATTCGGCGTCTTACGTTCGACCAACTCATGTCCAACCATCCCCAGGTGCTGGACGACGGCCGGATCGTCTTCACCCGCTGGGAGTACAACGACCGCAACGCATTGTTCGCCCATCCGCTGATCTCCATGAACCCGGACGGCACGGCGCAGACGGTCTTCTACGGGAACTACAGCATGTTCCCCGCAGCGATCATTCACGCGCATGGCATCCCCGGCTCCCCGAAGTCGCTGGCCATCGTCGCCGGGCATCACTCGATCTACAAAGGCAAGCTCGGCCTGATCGACCGCGCCCAGGGCCTGTGGGCGGGCAAGGGCATCGAGTTCGTCAATACGAAGCTGAACGGAGAGCTCGGACGCGAGTCCGCCGATTTCATTCAGCCCGAGCCGCCCGACCCGTCCAGGCCCCACCTCGACTTCAAGATCGACGTCTTTGGACAGTTCGGCCCGCAGTACGCGCATCCCTACGCGTTCGACGAGGAGCACTACCTCTGTTCGTTCTGCCCCGAGGGCTATCTGCCTCCCTTCGGCCCGTTCAATCCTCCGCTGGGCTTGTACTACATGAGGCCCGACGGCGAGCGAGAACTGCTGGCGTTCGATGCTTGGCAGGGCACGGGTCAGGCCATTCCGGTCATGGCTCGGCGACGCCCTGCTGTGCGCGCGTCGCTCGTTCGCCCGCAAGACAACTGCGGGGTCTATACCATCCAGGACGTATATCAGGGGCCGGGACTGGCCGGCATCGCGCGCGGCACCGCCAAGAAACTGCGTGTCATCGCGTTGGAGTACCGCGTCGCGCGCATGGGCTACGGCCAGAACGGCGGCGAGTGCGAGACCGGACTATGCCAGACGCCGATCTCGCTCAACAGCGGAAGTTGGGACGTCAAGCATGTCCTGGGCGAGGTGAACATCGAGGCGGATGGCAGTTGCAGTTTCGCGGTGCCCGCCCGCACCCCGGTCTACTTCCAGGTGCTCGACGCCAAAGGCTACACCATCCAATCGATGCGCAGCTGGTCGACGCTCCAAAACGGCGAACATTTCTCCTGCATCGGCTGCCATGAGAACAAGATGGAGGCGGGACCGCGCGAGACACCCACTCGGAATACCACGGTGGCGCTCTCCAAGCCGATTCACAAGCTGCGCTCCTCTGCAGGCAAGGAGCATCCGTTGATCCGCCGGCTGGCGTCTCAGTCCTGGCGGGACAGTGTGGAGAACTACCTGGGGGTTAACGCCCACTGCTGTCCACATCTTCGGCTAGGCTTTGGCGGCGGCAAGTCGGGCGTCGCGAATGACGCGGTAGACCGACGTGTGGCCGCCTTTCGGGTACTTTTTCTTTGGATGCGGGGGCGGGGGCTTTTTG
>Ga0209723_1000452_pt1 | contig 76369 bp, 72 predicted proteins | sample BiotimSIPDNA_2_FD_185750 | JGI IMG/M metagenome (GOLD analysis project Ga0209723, IMG submission 185750) | Anaerobic biogas reactor microbial communites from Washington, USA - Biogas_R2 time_0 SIP DNA (SPAdes) (version 2) | ecosystem: Engineered > Bioreactor > Anaerobic > Unclassified | place... | reverse complement strand
AGAGATCCTTGCTGCGCAAGCCTGCTTCGACAGTCTGTTGCTCTTCGGTTGTTAGGTCTCGGATGTATAGTGGTGCTCTCATGCCGCCTATTTTACCACCATACCGAGATTCTTGTCTGTGTTTGCACTAGACTGTGCCCAAGTCTGTTATCAGGTACCGGCCTCGGCGGCGCGGGGGTGTGCGCGCAAGTAAATCTCACGGGCACGCTTTTGGGTCACGTTGGCGTAAATCTGTGTCGTCGCCAGGTTTTCGTGACCGAGTAGCTCCTGCACGACCCGCAGGTCGGCGCCCCCATCGAGCAAGTGCGTGGCGAAGGTATGCCGCAAGAGATGTGGCGTCACCGTCTGGTCGATGCCGGCGAGGACACCGGCCTGCCGCACGATCTCGTCCACCGAGCGCACAGAGAGCCGCCCTCCAAAGCGGTTGAGGAACAAGGCATTTGTCGGCTTTCGATCTTCCAACTGCGCCGGACGCCCCACGTCGATATACGTCCGCAACGTCGCCACTGCCGGACGGCCCAACAAGACCATCCGCTCCTTGTCGCCTTTGCCAATGACGCGCATCTCACCGCTGCCCAAATCCACATCGCGCACATCCAACGCCGCCAATTCGGCGACCCGCACGCCGGAGGCATAGAGCGTTTCGAGGATCGCCCGGTCGCGTACACCTTGTGGTGTCGCGCTATCTGGGACAGATAACAATTTCTGCACCTCTTCGATGGTGAGATAGCGCGGCAAACGGCGCGGGACGCGCGGAGCATAGATGCGGCGGAAGAGATTTTGTTCCCAGGCATGTTGGCGCAGCAGATAGTCGCCGAAGGCGCGCAACTCGAAGACGCGCCGCGCGATGCTGGATCGCGCGTACTCAGCCTCGGCCAGCTCTTCGAGATAATCACGCACCAGATCGCGGTGCAACCCGGTCAGGGTGTTGACGCTGCGCTCAGCACTGTAGTCAAGGAACTGCCCGATGTCGGTACGGTAGTTTTTGACGGTGTAAGGAGAGGCATTGTCGCGGTCCAACACCTCAAGGTAACGCTCCAACCACGCGCGGATTGTATCCATTTCTGACCTTAAGAATCAGCGAGTCGGCGAATCGGTGAATAATCTGCCATGTATTCATCCGTTCGTTGATTCTCTCATTAGCCCGCCTTGAGTTTGTCGTAGATGCTGAGGATGTTGGCGATGTGCAGGCGGTGGCTGGCAATGCCGAGCGGCACTCGCTCCAGGCCACAGTCTTCCAGGGGGATGTTCCAAATCTCTTTGCGATCTCGCCCCTGCCGTAGAGCATTCTGGGCCTTCTTGTAGACGCACTCCAGATAACGAATGTAGCGATCTATCACAATCTTGATTTCACCGCGCAGGATGACTTCACCGTGACCCTGCACGATAGTTTCGGGGGCCAGCTTCTTGATGTACTGCAACGTCTCGATCTCGCGCGCCCAGTCACCATCCGCGATGATGGGAATCGCCATGACCGCATCCCCGGTGATGAGGATTTCCTCCTCTTCCATAAGGACGCCGATGTTATCGTCGGTATGGCCCGGCAGTGAGAGCATCCGGAAACGCTTGTTCCCCGCACGCAATAACAGATCACCCGTGTCGAAGGTGATATTGGGGATGCGCAGGGTAACTTCGGCGAAGGTGGGATCGCTCTGCTGCGCCTCATCGAGCGACGATTGACCGATTTCCAACAGTTTCTTTCGGCACAATTCATGCGCCACGAGGTCAATTGTCTCCGGAAAAGCAAATAACCCATAGACGTGGTCCATATGATGGTGGGTCAAAATCGCGGAATGATAATCTGCCCCCACCCGCACTTCGAGGAAACGCACGATTTGCTTGGCTTCCTCCGGGAAAGGCAGCGCGTCGATAACGACAATCCCTTCCTGCGTCACCACCGCCACAGAGTTGACCAGAGCATAACGATCACTAGTGAAGAGATAGATTTCCTCAGAGACTCGTTCCCAATACATAAAATCCTCAATTCCAAAATAACAGATAGTGGGACAACACGACTTGATTCGTGTGTTTCCGCGCGCAGAATAACACAAGCAAGGCGGAAAGTCAAGGTTACTTTACATAACAAACGACTTATCAGCAACAAAAAACCACGCATAAAGCGTGGTTTTTTGTTGCTGATAAGTTCAGCCCCGCCGTGCCGTGTACCGCTGGCTTTGACCCTGCTGACGCAGGTGGGATCCTGCCGCGCGATTCAGCCTTGCCCGAAGGCTACCGCGTCGTCGCTCCTGGACAAAAGATCCCTTTTTATCAAAATGTTGGCTCAAAACCCCGTATCGGTTTCACGCACACGGCAGGTGTAGCGGTATAATACCACAAATCAACAAGATGGCAACCCCCTGAACATAGTCAAAAGTCTTTAGTCCAGTAGTTGGAGCTATACGGCACGGTTTGGACGCCATCTGCAATGATACGGTAGGGTCTCAAAAACTTGACAACACACGCCGCAGCAAGCGCAGCCAGTTGCCGCTCAGAATCGCGGTAACGTCCGCATCTGCGTAACCACGCTCGGCCAACAGCGCGCCAAGCTTGCCCAAATCGGCACTGGATTCCAGACTCGCCGGCACCGCCTCACGCCCGAATCCACCGTCGAAGTCGGTGCCGAGACCTGCAAAGCGCGCAGCACCTGTCACCTGACAAATGTGGTCGATGACCTCGACAAGGCGTATAAGGGGCAGTCGCACATCGCCGGGACGCCAGTCTTCGTCCAGCATGCGATTGTAGGGAATGACGCCCATCACGCCATCGCGATCCGCGATCCGGCGAATCAGTGCATCGGGCAACATGCGCGGACGATCCACGAAAGCGCGCGGGTTGGCGTGCGTCGCTGCAACCGGGCCGGGGTAACGATCCAAAGCTTCATAGGCGGCATCCTCCCACAAATGACTGAGATCGAGCAGCAGATTGTAGTCGGCCATAGCCGCGAGCAACCGCCGGCCATCGTCGGTCAGCGGGCCTGGATCCGCGTTTCCACCGGCATAGCGTGTTCCCATCGACCAGGTCAGGCCGACGCCACGCAGGCCGCGTTCCACCCACCACCCCACCTCCCCCGGCTCCTGGATCGGATCCGCGCCCTCCATCACAACGAAAATGCCCAGTCGCGGCTGCCCAGTCTTCCAGGAGGCCAATACCGCATCCATATCTGCAACGGTGTTCAGGATGACAATATGGTTGTTTTCGTCAGCGAGATAGCGGTAATAGTCGAGTTGTCGGATGGCGTAATGATACGCTTCCTGCGGCGTGCGGTAGGCCTGCGGCTCCTGTATCCCTTGGAGGGCCGGCGGGACGAAAAGGCTGCCGCCGACAATCGCCACACGCCCCTCAAGAAGCGCAGGAAATGTAGTCATACATATACCCGCCGGAAAGCCGGGGGGCGGGGTTTCGATTTCGAGATCGCGGATCTCTTTCACGGGGCGCAGCAAATCGCGCCCCAGCACCACAGCATTGTAGGCCAGATCAAGGTGTGCGTCGACAAGAATAGGTTTCATGGGTACTCCTGGAAATTGTCTGTCCATCGTCAGTCAAGTCGTCGGTTTCAGCAATTCACTTGCCTGTCTGTCCTACAGGAGTATACTCGTTTTCAGCAAAAGGGGAGGTTATAACTATGGAAAATTACAGCCGGCAGTTTCTGATTGTGATCGAAGGTCCAAACGAGGGACAGGCTTACCCGCTACAAGATATGATCTGCACAATCGGCCGCACAACCGATAACACCATTGTTATCGATAGCACGCGCATTTCGCGTCACCATACGCAGATCCGGCTGCTGCCGGAGAGGCCGGGGACTGCCGCCATTGTCGAGGATATGGGCAGCACCAACGGAACATGGGTCAATCAGCGTCAGCTTACCGGCCCGCAGCGGCTGGTGCCCGGCGACATCATTACATTGGCTGACTACGTCTCCTTCCGTTATGAGGTCGAAGACACGCTACACACGGATAAGCTCGTGCCAACGATGCCGGGCAGTGCCACCCAGGTAATGGACGACAGCCCAACCTACATGCCACCGCCCCCTCCTCTACCTGGCCATGAGGAACCATATCGTCTATATACAGAGTCCCCCCCGCCACCACAACAGCCGTTTATCCAGCTTGGTTCTACACCACAGACAAAGCCTGCAGCACAACCTGGGTCCTTACAGCAACCAGCGTGGGTCCCAGTACCCTCATCGCCCGCTGCGCCGCCGGCCAAACGCTCGAAATGGGTCAACCTCATCATTGCCATCTTGCTCGTCCTGATCTGTATCTGTCTGGCCATCGCCGTATATCTGTGGTTTGCTCCGGTGACATTCTGGGAACAAGTCTTCGACTTGTTCAATATCTCCATCCCCCAATAACATAAACGCACAGCGCCCAACACGATACCGTGTTGGGCGCTGAGTTTTGTATGGATCTCAAAGTAAGCTCGTGGAGCGACTTTGCATCCCAGAGGCCCTCATAGTTTGACCAGCTTTATCGCCAAATCCGCGGTGGTGAGTGGTTTCACTTTGTGCGCGACCTCGGCCAGACGCCCTTCCTCGTCCACGCCGAAGTGACTGCGAATGAGCCCGGCGTATGTTTTCCCATACATCTTCTTCTCCCCCCACGCCCCATACGCCTCAGCAGCCTGGTGATCGGGATCGGAGAGCAGAACAAAGGGCAAAGCGTGCTTTTCGCGGAATTTCACCAATGCTTCTGGTTTGTCAGGGCTGATGCCGATGACGACGGCATTCTCAGCTTCGATGTTCGGGTAAACGTCGCGCAATGCGCAGGCCTGTTGTGTGCATCCCGGTGTATCCGCCTTGGGATAGAAGTAGAGCACGACCTTGCGCTCGCGAAAGTCGGATAAAGATACCATTTCACCCGTATCAGACCGCAGTGTAAAGTTTGGAGCCATTTCACCTGATGCGACCATAATTTCACCTCCTTGGAATAGTCAGATAGTCGTTCGTCTTGAAGTCAGTTCAGCACTAATGTCGAATTCTTAATTATGAAAACAAACAACTTTATATATTTTACTATAAAACGCTTCCAAAATCAAGAGCCTGTTACTTCTGGGGGTTTTGTAGTCTGTGCCCGTTGTGATACAATCGAGGTAATGATTCAGCCACCCTTGTAAAGGTTCAAGCGAACATCTCGTTCGCACACCCTCGCAAGGGTTGCCGCGGAGGATTGGTGATGAACGAACTGCTGAAAAAAGTCAGTGAATTTCTGGCCCACAATAAAGGGCTGCCGGTACTCATCGGCATTGCCATGGTGATCTTGAACCTGATCTTCAATCTGCTCCCGCATTGGCCCGTCATCACCTGGCTGGCGGACACGGAGCTTTTCCTGCACCTGGGGGCCATCGTCGGACTGTTCGGTATCCTGCTTGGCGATGCGTTGTAGTCTGAACGACCTATGGTATAATAAACAGCGGGGATGATAGGTTTCGACGGGGAAGGCTGAAGGTGGGCTGCGGGCCGGGGAGGCTCCGTCTCCGTAAACCCAGGGGCAAACCCAAAATGCCAACACTAAGGCAAACAACTGGGTTCCCGCTATGGCGAACACCTGGGCTTCGGCCCCGGTCGCCGTCGCTGCGTAAGCAGAACGGGCTACCCAAAACCTGATCGGGATATCCGGTCACGCCCCTCCAGTGTCTCGCAGGCATGCTGGAGTCCGGTGACATACCGTCTGCGCGCTCACTTTCAGACGCCGATAAGAAAGTGCTAAGCTATCTCGGCTAACCTGGATGCGGCGCGGTCGGCAGCGACCCTCCGGGTAAAACAAAAGGGCCGACTACGCTCGTAGAAGCTCATCGTCGAATTCTTCGGACGCGGGTTCGATTCCCGCCATCTCCATACAGGGCCGGCGAATTCCACCGGCCCTTTATCCTTAATCCGAGACGCAGAGACCAGGATGTTGGAACCGAGAATCGTACTTCTGACTGGCAATCGTCAAATTGGCAAAAGCACGGCATGTATCTCGTTGGTCCACATGCTCCGTGAAACCAGATTGAAAGTCACCGGTCTGATTACCCAACGTACCGGCCCAGATGCCTTGGCCGTCCAGGAGTTACACTCCGGAGACACTTATCCGCTCACTATGCCACTCGACAGCGATGGCGGCCTCCTCATTGGCCATTTTCGTTTTTCCCCAGAGGCGCTCGCTCGCAGCGACCAGGCGCTGGACGCCTGTTTTCCGACCCAAGTCTTTATCCTCGACGAAATCGGCCCGATGGAACTCCTTCACGGACAGGGATGGATCCGCGCCATCACACTGCTGCGCCGCCGTCATTATCACATCGCCTTCATCGTCGTGCGCCCGGAACTGCTGGTGCAGGCAATGCGCCAGCTTCCTCTTTCGTTCTATACCGTCATCCACCTTACAGAGGAAATTCGCGACAGCGTACCCACGTCACTGTTTACCATCGCCACCGACTCGCATATTGTGGAAGAACATCCACCTTTAGAGGAGTTATGGAACCCTGGCATATCGTAGGCCACGAGTGGGCCGTCCGGCAGTTACAAATCGCCGTCGAGCACGACGAAGTTCCTCACGCGTTATTGATCAGCGGGCCGGACGGTGTCGGCAAGACGACGCTGGCGCGCCTGGTCGCGGGGGCGCTGCTGTGCAAGGGCCAAACTGACGAGCGTCCCTGCGGCATGTGCTTAGCCTGCCGCAAACTGGCATCTGGCAATCATCCCGACTTTATGTTGGTGGAGCCAGAGGATGAAGGCGGGACACTGAAGATTGATCAAATCCGCGCCGTCGAGCGCTTCCTGTCATTGACGCCCAACGAAAGCCCACGTAAAATCGCCCTCATCACCACGTTCGAACGCGCTACCATCGGCGCAGCCAACGCGCTACTCAAGACATTGGAAGAGCCGCCGGCCTACGCCCATCTGATTCTCCTGGCGCAAGATGCGGATGTGCTGCTGCCGACCATCGTCTCGCGTAGCCAGCAAATCGTCCTGCGACCTTTGGCCCCCGCCATCGTGGAACAAGCTCTACGTGAACAGTGGAACGTACCCGCAGAACAGGCCACGCACCTGGCACGGATTTCCGGCGGGCGCATGGGATGGGCTGTCCGCGCAGCGACGGAGCCTACCTATCACCAGCGTATGGAGGATGCGCTGACCTTGCTTTTGAACCTGCTGGATCAGGATTTGCCAACGCGGTTCGACACGGCACTGACCCTCACCCGTGATGCCAGCGCCGACATAGGCGAAACGTTGGCATATTGGCTGACCGGGTGGCGGGATGTGCTGCTCATCCAAACGGGAAATGCAGAGCGCGCGATTCACCAACAGCATTACGCGGCACTGACCCGGATCGCGCAACACGTCCCCTTGCCCGCCACCGTCAGCACGCTCCAGGCATTGGAAGGCTGCCAGGAAGCGCTGCAACGCAATGCCAATCCACAACTGGCGCTGGAAAATCTGCTGTTGAACTTACCCGGCGACTGATGCTGCACCGTCAAAAGGATCATGCGCAACCGGCACAGCGAGCAACGCACGCTGTTGAAATTCCCGCAGCCCTCTCACATAAAAATCGATGCCCTGCAGAAACTGCAGGGCATCAACTTGACTATGAAGCACCGAAAACGATGTTGGTTGCTAACGACAACTACGCTTTCTTGTAAACCAGGAAGTAGTAAACCGCATAGATAATCGCCGCAACAACTGCAACAATCAGCACAAGTGGGAAAGCTCCCTTGACTGCCATCCATATATTGCCTAAAGTAAATATATATAGATAGGCGATCAACGCCGCAAAGACGATCATCACGCCCCCAAAGAGCCAGAACGTCATCAACCGAAGTTTCTTCTGCTTCTCCTCTGCCATATAACGCCTCCTTATAGAAAAGTGAAACTAAAACGACCCGTTTAATCAGTGACACCGCAACATTTACGCTATCGAACCGATACGGCACACTGAAACTGAACCTTAGCTAAGGGATTCTACCGCCAGCCGCACAGCGGTTCGCGCCTTGCCCTCAATGATGATTTCGGAAAAAGAGGGCACACAATAAATATGAATATCGTCAAGCTCCAGATAACCACGTGCAATCGCAATCGCCTTGATGGCCTGGTTGACCGCCCCGGCCCCAATGGCCTGCACATCCACCCGGCCTTTCTCACGGATAATCCCGGCAATAGCGCCTGCCACTGATGTCGAACGAGAGGTCGCGGCGACTTTGATGATATTCACAGTAACCTCCTGGGACCAAACACAATGGCCAGTGCAACCTTCCCTACACGCTGTGCGATCCGCAAAAACATAAGTATAGATGGCTATTGTCGCATAACAGTCGTAACATGATTTATTATAGTGATTTTCTGTTGAAATAGCAAGCGTGCACTTGCTCCTTTGCCCGGCGCGGCTATAATCGTACTTGATGCTTGAGAGAAGGATTGCCGACCGTTGAACGCGCATGCCTACCGTTATGCAATTGCGTACAAACCCTTCAACCTCCTGTGCGCTAACAAGGATCGCTACGGGCGTCCGGCACTGGTCGATATGGGGATCCCACGCACGCTGCACGCCGCCGGGCGTTTGGATCTCGATAGCGAGGGATTGCTGTTGCTAACGGATGATGGGGCACTGTTGCACTGTGTCACCCACCCGGATTTCAACCATCCCAAGACCTATCTCGCGCTGGTGGTGGGACAACCCGCAGACGCCATCCTTCAATGGCTGCGTGACGGCGTGGAACTCAAGGACGGCATCACCCGCCCGGCGGATGTGGAGGCGCTACCGAGCGCACCGTCACTACCGCCGTTTCCCAGGCCGCTCCCCGCACCCTCCAAAACGATGTGGTTGCGCATTGTACTCTACGAGGGGAAAAAGCGGCAGATCAAGCGGATGCTGTCGGCGGTGGGGATGCCAATCATCCGGTTGGTGCGCGTGGCCATCGGCCCGTTGACGCTGCCGCACGATCTGGAGCCGGGGCAATGGCGCAATCTAACCGCTGCCGAGCGGACGGCGTTGCTTGAGTGGGTTGGGCCACGCTCCGGGGCATGGGAACTGCCCGACTAAAAACTACCAGACGACCCTTGGAGGAAGTGTGAAACTTTCGGTCATTATTCCAGTTTACAACGAGATTACTACCATCGAAGAAATCATCGAACGCATTCGGGCTGTGGATTTGAACATCCGCATTTGGGCCAACCACTCGAACGATACCGTCGTCGCCATAGAGCGTGAACTGGTTATCGTGGACGATGGCTCTACCGACGGCACGCGTGACTATCTGCGCACGTTGGAAGGACAACCCGGATTCATCATCTTCTTCCACGCGGCAAACAAGGGCAAGGGTGGTGCGGTGTGGACAGGGTTGCAGCAAGCCACCGGCGACATTTGTCTTATCCAGGATGCAGACCTGGAATACGATCCCCGCGACTATCCCAACCTGCTACGCCCCATCCTGGAAAAGCGCACATGCGTGGTATACGGCTCGCGCTTTCGCGGCGGCCCCACCAAAGCCATGTTCTTTTGGCACATGGTCGGCAATCGCTTCCTCACCTTCGTCACCAACATCCTCTACAACACCATCCTCAGCGACATGGAAACGTGTTACAAAGTCTTCACACGTGAAGTCTCCAATCAATTGCACCTCAAAGCCAGTGGATGGGGCTTCGATCCGGAAATCACCGCTCAAATTTTGCTCACCGGCAACCGCATCTACGAGGTGCCGATCGCCTACAGCGGACGAGAATTCAATGAAGGCAAAAAGATTTCCTGGAAAGATGGGTTCACAGTGCTCTGGACGCTGACGAAATACCGCATTACCGGTTACAAACCCAAGGCAAGTGAATGAGGCGAGCGGAAGTGGCTGGAAAATTGTATTGTTGGAGGCGTTAATGTCTGTGATTGCACGCGAACTCTCATGGCAGGATATCGACATCGAGAACGCCGTGCGAATGGCACAAGCCCATCACCCATAAGCGAAAGACTAGGCAGGATGCCTGAATGAGCGAGCGAAGGACGATGTTCAAGATTCCGACGATCAGCCGACCCATCCGCCACCTGCGGCGCTACCGGCACATTCTGACGGTGTTTACGCGCCACGGGTTCGGTTTTGCGCTCTCGCAACTGCCTACGGAGCCGCTGTGGCTGCGCGATTTATACCCTTTCCCCATCCAGGAACCTGCCTCGCTACCGGCGCACTTCCGCCAGGCATTGGAGGAACTTGGGCCGGCGTTCGTCAAACTGGGGCAGATGCTCAGCACCCGCCCCGACGTACTGCCGCCAGACTACATCGCCGAACTGGCAAAACTTCAGGATAATGTGCCGCCCGTACCCTGGAACGAGATCCACCAGGTCATCGAAGCCGAACTCGGACAACCGCCGGAACAGATTTTCGGCGAGATCGACCCGCGACCGCTGGCGGCGGCCTCGCTCGCACAAGTGCACGCCGCCAAACTTACCACACGCCAGAAAGTCGTCATCAAAGTTCAGCGTCCCAACATCCTCCCTACCATACAGACCGACCTGGAAATTATCCACGACATCGGCCATTACGCCGAACAGCACACCCCGCTGGGGCGAGTCTACCGGCTGGTGGAAATCGTCGAGGATTTTTCCAACACCCTACACAACGAGCTGAATTACCTGAGCGAAGGCCGCAACGCTGACCGCCTGCGCGAAAACTTTGCCCAGGAAGACTGCCTGCACATCCCCTGGGTCTACTGGGAGTACACCACCCGGCGTGTGTTGGTTCTAGAATACATCGAAGGTATCAAGATTACCCGTATCGCCGCGTTGGACAAGGCTGGCTATGATCGCAATAAAATTGCCAACAACGCGGCACGCATGATCATCAAGGAAGTCCTGGAAGACGGCTTTTTCCACGCCGACCCACATCCCGGCAACCTGATCGTGATGGAAAACGAGGTGATCGGCGTGATGGATTTCGGAATGGTCGGCCATCTCAGCGACGGCGACCGCGCCACCTTGATCCGACTGTACAACGTAGCGGTGCGGATGGACGCTAAAGGCGTCACCGATGGGTTGATCCACATCGGAGCCGCGCCGCCGGACGTGAACCGCCGGGCGCTGAGCCAGGATATCGAACGGCTGCTGCGCTACTACAACGGGCTGTCCCTCAAAGACATACACGTCGACGAGCTGATGAACGCCGTGATGCCCCTGGCCTTCACCCACCGCCTGCACCTGCCCACCAACTTCTGGCAGTTGGGCAAAACGCTGGCGATGATGGAGGGCATCGGCTACAAGCTAGCGCCAGACTTCGACATCTTCACCTTCTCCGCGCCTTACGCCGCCAAACTGATGCTCAAGTCGGCGCTGCCCAACCGCCACCTGATCGATACACTCATGCGGCGCGGCCTGGTGTGGAGCGACCTGTTAGAAGAACTCCCCCACATCGGCATGTTGCTGCTCAATCGCATCGAAAAACGCGAGCCGATCAATCTCGCGCTGGATCACAGCAACCTGGAATTGCTCGACCGCATGGTGACCCGCCTGTCGCTCAGCCTGATCGTCGCTGCGATGATCATCGGGCTGGCGGGACTGATTCCGGCGACCACCGACACCCCCTGGCTGGTACAGGCGATCGTAATTCTGAGCTTCGTCGTGGCGTTGATTATGGGGGGAAGCATTCTGGTGTCGATCGTGCGCAAGAAATAATCTCTAGTTGCATAGAACGCCAAACTTCACTATAATGAGTGAAGGACCTTCAGATTCGCGCTCGTCTTAACAAGGAGGAATAGGCGACTATGTCAACACTCCTTACGCAAGCTGGATTGACGTTACTGATTGAAGCTGGACTGGCCTGTTTGCTCGCCGTGATACTCGGTTATCTTCTATGGAAGTCCCATAGTGCCGCACTCACGTTGGGCGCTACCACCCTGGTGTGCAATCTTATCCTCTTTCTGATGCTCATGGTGGCCTTCGACCCTGCCCAATTGCCCTTCGACAGTCTCGACCTGCGATGGGGCAAATTTGCCGACAACATTCCCGTCTATGCCGCCATCATCTATCTGATCCTGGAAATCGCAGTGTGGACTATGGCCCTGGTCAGTGCGTTGGGCTATTTCTTCGACAAAGGGATGGGGGCAGGGATTCTCGCCGCCGCTTTTACCTTCGCCGCGGTGATCTGTCTCATCGTCAGCGCCATCCCCTACTACTTCTACGGCAATCCCAACACAACCTGGAGCCTGATACTTGCCGTCGCCCTGGTGGGCACGGGTGGCGTCTGGTATTTTTCCAGCGCAATGCTGCGCGGCAAAGGGGTCGTCTTCTTGACCCTGCTCTGGTTCATCTACGTTCTCGCCTGCTGGCTAGGCTATCAGGTCGCCGGGCGGATCGGGCTGCTGCTGATTACCCTGCCGGCACAGTTCATCTTTTGGAGCCTGCTCTACTACTTTGCCATCCTCTCACTACCGATCCCCGATTACCTTCACATCCCCACACCGCTCAATCTGCTGCCATTTGGCGAGGAAGTCGCGCGCCCACGATGGCGCATGCTGTTCCCCTCCGGCGAAAGGGACCCCCGCGTGCTTACCCTGCGCAGCGTCCTGACCAAGAACATGGGAACGAACTATCCTTTTTACGTCATTGATGACTGGAAAAACCGCGAGACCATCGATCAGACTTTGCCCGCCCCGCGCGTCTCCGGCAACCCTTACAACCAATTCTTCGCCGGGCCGGGGATGATCCTGAGCACCTGCGACCATCTCGCGGTGACCACCGATGGCCTGAAGTTCACGGTATGCCCGCCCGGGATCAGCTTCACCAAGAAGTTCGAGCAGTTGTACACCGACGTCGATCTGCGGCCCCAGTTGCGGGCGACGAACGTCAGTGCAGAAACGAGGGACGGCATCGGCGTGAACGTCCTGGCGTTCATTCCCAACCGCGTGTGGGCCGCTGGACGCAAGCCCGAGCTGGGCAAGTCCTATCCCTACGACGAGGGCGCTATCCTCAAGGCCGTCTACGATCACGCCGTCATGGATCGAAAATTCGAGCGAGATCCGGAGAGCATGCTGGTGACAGAAGAGGTCACGCGCTGCCCCTGGCCCGAACTGGTGCTCACCATGGGACCGCCGATCCTCAAAGATGTCGTTGCCAATTACACGTGCAACGAACTGCACATGAAGATCGCCGATCCCGACAGATCCAAATACGGGGTACCCCAGAAAGAGCAGCCCTTCAACAGTGGCGAGGTCAACCTGCTGTACGGCGACAGCCTGCCGTTGGAGGCCAAGCTACAGCAGTTTATGGCCCGCCATCGTGATATGGATGATCTCAAAGCCCTCGCATTCGACCTCAGCGCCGATTTCAGCGTTCTCGCCGGTACGACCGAGAGCGAACTGGCACGCGCGTTGGTCGAAGCCACGGCGAAGAAAAGAGGCGCGCTCAATCACCTGGCGCGCGAAGTGCAACGCCGCTGGCCGAGCACCTACATCGCGCAACTCTTCCCACGCGAGAGCACCTATACACCACCGGGTAAAGTAGAAGTCACGGTCGTTGCGGAGGAAGGCAATCGCGTCCCATTCGACGCGCTCAAGACGGCCCTCGCCGCCCAATTTGGCGTTCCCGCCGCGGCTATCGTCATCGTTGGGGCGACAAAACGGGCTTTGCAGTTCCTGGTGGGAGTGCCAAAAGACGCCGTGAACGAAAGCACACTGGAGGTCCACCCATCGAATGACGCAGCAGCGCAGGAGCCGTGCACCATTGTCGGCCTTACCGCCTTCGACGCGCTGACCCGCGAAGTGCAGGAGGCATGGTGCTACGCGAGTTGCAGCACGCCGCCAACTTTGACGGACAATGGTTTTATCCAGCCGGAGATCACCTGGGAAGACGCGCTGACCGCCTCACGTGACAGAGATCCGCGCATAGAAATTGCGACTACCTTCCGGGAGAGGCTCAAAGAAGTGATGCAGCCTCTGGGAATCGAGGTGCTCGGCGGCGGCATCAGCGACATCAAGGTACCTAAGGAGATCATCGAACAGCGCATCAAAAACTGGAGCGTCGAGCGCGACCGCGACATCGAAATCGCTATCGCCGAGGCCAAAGCACGTATCGCTCTGCGCGAGCAAGAGATGCTGGCCGAGACGCGCCTGGAAATGACCACCCGCATGGTCCAAATCCTGCAGGAGGCCGAGGGCCAGGTGGACAAACAAATCCTGGCGACCAGGCTGTTCGAGGCGATGGGCATCCAGTCGCCGCCCGGAGGAGCAAAACCGAATAATGATTCCGGCAGCGTGCCTCCGTACATCCTCAACGTTCTCAGGACATACGGCCATTAGCGCGGTGAGGTAAAGACAATGTTCAATATCAAAAAATTCTCGGAACATTACGGTCGACTTTTCATCGGCGCGGGACTGGTGTTGGGGGTTCTGTTCGCCGTTAGCCTAATCGCAGTATCGATTGCGACAGTCCACTACAACCAGCCCCTTGTCGCCAACTGCCCCACCGGCATCGACGGAAACACTTTCGCCACCGCTACGGATCCGGACGGCATGGTCGTGGATGCCCTCATCAGCAGTGAATCCGTGCCGCCGGACGCCCTGGTGGCGGCAATCAGTGGGGCGGAGAAAGTCGAAGCGGTGACGGATATGGCGCTCACCGACATCACGCCGGCGACGACGGTGGGCGGGCAGCTCGCCGCCAGGTTCTACGTCCTCGATACGACCACCGCCGGGCTGCATAAAGTGACCATCACCTTCGCCAACAACGATGTGCTTACATTCCGCGACCGGCAAATCTCCATCCCGCAGACCGCGCAATGCACCTTCGATGTGCAGGTGACGAAAGTATCCCATCTTGATGGCACGGTCAGCACATTGGCCACCATTCAGAACGTCCAAACCTCGCATCGCGCGCTAGAGATCGACACGATCGTACGGCGGTTCACCTTCAACGTCGCCGGGGGGATGCTGCCCGGCATCGTTGTCGTCATAGGGGCGCTGCTACTCTGCGCCAACCTGATCAATGGTGTTTTCGGGCTGGAAGGCGGGGGATGGCAATTGCTCATCCACCGGCTCTTCGGGCGTCCGGGGTTCTCCCCGTATTTGATCGTCGGCGGCGGAGAGATCGTTATGGGCAGCGACAGCGTGAAAAAACGCGGCGGCCCTGCCGGCATCGTTCTGCGGCAGGATAGCGCCATCATTCTCGAAGCCGCAGGCGCGCTCACCCGCGTCATTCGCGGTCCTGGATTCCCGCACTTGCAGCCGTTCGAGACCATCTGGGACATCGTCGACCTGCGCCCGCAGCGATGGCCGTTCAAAGTCAGTGCCATCACCCGCGACGGTATCCCCATCACTTACGAAGTCGCCGTCAAATTCCAAGTGGGGCCCACCGACGAGGATGTGCTCAAGGCAGCGACGTGCAAGTGGATCCGAGACGCATGGCGCAGCGAGCCGGATCGCGTGATGGACTGGCCCAAGCGGGTAGTCATCGGTGAAACCGAGGGGGTGATGCGCAACAAAATTCTGGCACAGTACAACCTCGACGAATTGCTCAATATCCAGGTCCGCCAGAAAATACGCCAGGATCTCTTCGAGATGCTGAAGACTGCCGCCGCGCGGGATTTAGGCGTCGACATTATGGAAGTAACCCTGCACGATGTCACCTTCCAGGGGCAGGTACTTGACGAATGGGCCAAAACGTGGAAGATGCAGCGCGACCTCGAGGTGGAAAAAATCGAGTCGGATGAGCGTATGCAGGAGATTAAGCTGGTCGAACGCGCGCGGAGCCAGGTGCGCCAGGAAATGCTCGACAGAACCATTAAGACGCTCAACGCAATGGCACAGAAACGCACAAGCGTCCCGGTCGATTACGTGCTGCTGAGCTTCATCGATATGGTCGAAAACACAGCCGCCGCCCAAAAGCTTTTCATCCCAGAGGATAGTTTGTCAAAACTAGAGAGCCTCAAAAAGGAACTTGGCTCGCACTGAGTGCACGGCACCGAGTGCGCGACGCAGATGCTGAGTTGCCGCAATATCTGCGTCACTCACTACGTGGTGGCCCGAAACTGCGTCTGGTACAGGGTGGCGTACAGCCCGTCCTGCGCCAGCAACGTGGTGTGATTGCCGCTCTCCACAATCCGACCCCGGTCGATGACGAGGATCAAATCCGCCGCCAGTATCGTGCTCAGACGGTGAGCGATGACGATGCTGGTGCGCTGCGCCATCACCCGGCCGAGCGCATCCTGGATCAACGCCTCAGATTCGCTGTCGAGACTGCTGGTCGCCTCGTCGAGCACCAGAATGCGCGGATTCTTGAGGATCACCCGCGCCAGCGCGATGCGCTGTTTCTCCCCGCCGCTCAGACGGTAGCCGCGCTCCCCCACAATCGTGTCGTAGCCCTCCGGCAGCGCCGCGATGAAGTCGTGGATGTTGGCGATACGGCAGGCGTCCTCTAGTTCCGCCTGGGTGGCGTCCAGGCGGGCGTAGAGCAGGTTGGTGCGGATGGTGTCGTGGAAGAGGTACGTCTCCTGCGTCACCATCCCGATATGTTCGGAGAGCGATTCCAGCGTCAGGTCACGCAGATCGTGGCCGTCGATGCGAATCGTGCCCGTCGTGGGATCGTACAGGCGGGGGATCAGGTAGGTGAGCGTCGTTTTGCCCGCGCCGCTCGGCCCCACCAGCGCCACAAGCTGGCCCGGCGCGGCCCGGAAGCTGACCCCATCCAGCGCCAGGCTGCGCGCCTGGCTGCGCGGCGCGCCTGCCGCATCCTCCGTGGAAATTTGCGCCCCGGAAAGCACGGCGGTGACGTTGTCCATGCTGCCGTAGCGCCGCACGTCGCTGAGAAACTTCTCATCGCCCGTTTGGTATTTGAAGAAGACGTCCTCGAAAACAATCTCGCCTTGCACATCCCGGAGCGTGATCGCATCCGGCTTTTCGGGAATATCGACCGGCAGATCGATGACCTCGAACACGCGCTCGAAACTGACCATCGAGGTAGCGAACTCCACCGGCGCGTTCGAGAGGCCCTGTAGTGTGCGATACAGGTTCCCCAGGTACGAGCCGAAGGCCACAATCGTGCCAACGGTGAACGCGCCGCGGATGACGAAGTACCCCCCCAACCCGTAGACGAAGGCCGTGCCGAAGGCGCTGATCAGGCCGGTAATCGCCCCAAACACCGAGCCGATCATCGTCCGCTGCACGCCCAGGTCGCGCACTTGCGCCGCGCGCTCCGCAAAACGGTCGATTTCCGATTGGCGGCGGCCAAACAACTTGACCAGCAACGCGCCGCCGATGTTGAGCGTCTCGTTCATCATCGCGTTCATGCGCGCGTTGGCCTCCATCTGCTGGCGGGCCATGTCGCGCAGGCGGTTGCCCAACATGCGCGCCGCCAGGATGAGTAGCGGCAGAATCACCACGCTGATCAAGGTCAGTCGCCATTCGAGCGTCAACATGACGCCGAGCACCGCTACACCCTGGACGACCTCGGTGATGATCGTGACGATGGTGCTGCTGATGGCGTTCTGCGCCCCGATGACATCGTTATTCAAACGGCTCATCAACTCGCCGACTTTGGTGTTGGTGAAGAAGCGCAACGACATACGCTGCAAACTGGCGTACAGCGCCACGCGCAGATCGTAGATCACGCCCCCGCCCACAGCCGCGCTGAGGCGGCGTTGAATCACGTTGATGATGCCGTTCACGACCGGGATGACCAGCAGCACTGCCGCCAACATAATCAGGCGGTTGAGGTTTCCCGCCGGGATGGTGACGTCGATCATATCGCGCATCACCAGCGGCGTCAGCAACGTCACGCCCGTGTGTACCAGGATTAGCAACAACATCCCGCCAATCTGCCAGCGATAGGGTTTGGCATAGTGCAACACCCGCCTGAGCAGCGGCCAGGTAATTTTCGGTTTTTCGTCAGGGGCGTTGATCAAGCCCCGTCCACCACGATGAAATCCCATAAGAAACTCCCTTTGCTAGTGATCAATCGCCGAGCGCCGACAGGATTTCTTCCCCAAGCGACTGAATATTGACCGTAGTGTTGGCGATGACAAATACCCCACGGGGTTTGTCTGCCAGGAAACCGATGTAGCTATTGAATCCTCCCGTCTCGCCGTTGTGCCAGATCGCCATTTGATTCTCCAACAAGCCACGGTCTAGCAGCCAACCCATTCCCATATCCGATTCGTCATCAAGCTGGAAAATGGGGCGTTTCGCCAGTGGTATGAAATCCAACTCGTCAGCGATGCAGGCTTCAAGAAACTTGAGCATATCCGCGCCTGATGAACGAATCCCGCCAGCGCCAGCAATTCCATCTCCCATCAGCCAGGGCTTGTTCTTCATCCCCAAAACGAAGCGCCCAACCCGCAGATAACCGCGATACCCTGGCGTAAACAAGGCTTCTTGCTCTGGTGTGAGATGGATGGATGTGTTTGTCATCTCCAAGGGACCGGTGACAATGCGCTGCAACGTCTCTTCATAACTCAAGCCTTTTTGGCTGGAAAGGCAGGTTCCCAGCAACCCAACGCCGTAATTGGAATAGTTCGACTCCGTTCCAATCTGCTTTGGAGACGCCGTGCGACTCAAATACGCAAACAATTTCTCGCGGGTCACTTTTTGATAAGGGTTACCACCTGTGAGGCCGGCAATATAACCGTTTATTCCAAAACCCAGATCTTTAGGGAGCCTGGGAAGACCAGAAGTATGCGTTGTAAGATGCCCCAACGTGATCCGATCATAGAATTCCTGCCCGGTGTCGAATTGTTCAGGGACACAAGAGCGAATGGGGGTCTCAAGCGTGACAGCGCCGGAATCTACTGCCTCGGCCAAAAGTAACCCGGTAAATACCTTGCTAATAGAACCAATTTCGAAGATGGTGTCCTGTGTGATCCTTTTTTGCTTATCGACACCCTGGTATCCATAACTGAAAATGTAGGATCCGTCTTCGTCGACGACGACCACAACCATGCCGGGAATGACGTTATTGTCGAGGAAATCGCTTATGATGCGCGTATGCTCCGGTTGGACATTCTGATTTGCCGACCAGGTCAACAATTCGGGTTTATCCAGCCACCCGACATCGAGCCTAAAGGTCAGCATAAACAATGTGCCGAAGACTAAATACCCCGCGCCGGCAATTCTCGTCTTACCGACATCTTTTTGAGTCGGCTCGCTTTTTCCCTTGCCGCGTTTTCTGGCAGCTTTTTCAGGAGAGACGAGCTTCCATCCGCCTGAAACAATACAATAGAGCGCGAAGCTCACGTACAGAAATGGTATGTAAGGTAATAGTTTGAACATTGGTTAGCTCCTCTCGGTGTAGTGGATTGTGATCGATTGCGAAGTAAAATTTTGTATGTTGTCTCTTTTTACTTGAACCACACACCCCCATTGATCTCGGTGGTCTCACCGGTGATAAAGCTCGCCAGGTCCGACACCAGGAACAACACTGCCCCCGCCACGTCGTCGGGCACGCCGCCGCGCCGGAGTGGAATCGTGGCAATCGTCGCACGCTTGCCTTCCTCGGTGTTGAACGTGTCGTGAAACGGCGTCTCCAGGATCAGGCCCGGCGCTACCGCGTTGACCGTGATCCCCAGCGAGGCCACCTCCTTAGCCAACCCGCGGGTGAAACCGAGCAGGCCCGCCTTGGCTGCCGCGTATGCCACCGCGCCGGCGCCACCACCGTTGCGCCCCGCCAGCGACGACATGTTCACGATGCGCCCCCACCCCGTCTGCATATACGGCAGCACCGCCCGGCAGCAGTAGAAGGCGCTGCTCAGGTTCACATCGATCACCTTGTGCCAGTGTTCGTCGCTCATCTCGGCGATGGGGATGCGCCCCACCATGTACCCGGCGTTGTTGACCAGAATGTCGATATGACCGTCCAACGTCGCGGCCACTTCCGGCATCACCCGGTTCACCTCCGCGCTGTCGGTCGCGTCCAGGTGTAACGCCAGCGACTTGCGGCCCAGCGCGCGGATCGCGGCGGCGGTCTCCTCGCCGGGATGCGAGAAATACGTGAGCGCCACATCCGCGCCGGCTTCGGCCAGCGCCAGCGCGATGGCCCGGCCCAGACCGGTGTTGCCTCCTGTGACCAAGGCGGTCTTGCCTGTCAAATCGATTTGCATAATGATTTCCTTTCGACTGAATGGCACATAGTGTCACCTTTACGATACGCTGTCTATGGTTGAAACACCATGCTCAAAGAAAACAGTATAACTCCTATCAACAAAAGACCTTGTACCCACCCAAGAATTTGCAGTTCGTAAGGGCGATTGGCAGGCAAAGGACGGAGAAAAGCGTTTTTGTATTCCGCATAATAGACATACCCACCCCCACCGCGAGTACGTTCTGGATATGCACCATTAATTCCTGCAAAGATAGCAAGAGGCAACGTAGTTGACGCAGCTAAGATCGGCAGAGCATATCCTTGAAGATACCGCCAGCCGAGCAGCAGGCCCACTCCATTCAAGACCATCCAAATTGTATCGATGTGTGGAAAGATGTTTGCGCTTGCACCTAAGTACTCGTCTGTTACCGTTTTGTATTTGCGAGGGACAAACAAATACGGCCATAGAATAATGGCAGCGGCTATCACTGTTAGCAAGAAACCAGGTGTCATCGAAATCCTTGGTCTTTGGACGCTTCAGTATGCGACTCACAAAGACTTGAAACCACTCGCAGATCGCAGTATCTTGCACAACGATCCAGCCCTATCACAGATACTTTTTCAATCGGACTTTCGCAACGCCCGCTGTACCCCAACACCCATGACGAAACCGCCCAGATACAGAAAACCCACCGCCAGCGGAATCGGCGAGTTCTGCCATATCCCCACCAACGTCGGCACGCCCATGCCCAGGACAAGTAACCAATCTCCCAGCGGACGCCGTACCAGGGTGCAGAGCGCACCCACCAGGATACACACTGGTACCAGATACCACGATGCCCCACTCCCGTACCAGTGGATCAGTCCTACCGAGGACAAAACCATAACCAACGCTCCACCCCATAGTGACAGATGCGGCCACCGCATCGCCAGTCGCCGGCCTAGTCCATACCTCATATTGCCCCCCCTCGAGTATCACCCGCATATCAAATGTACATTATAGGGGAAAAAGCCAAGAATCAAATCGAGATTTGACGTCTCGACGAAGAGAAACTATACTTTTGTGGTTGATTTATTCTAAGGAGGAACGGAATGAGCACATTATGGGAAGATTTCAAGATCGCGGCGCGTTTGGGCGAACCGAAACAGGTTCCGGTAGGGTTGATTGTGGATAGTCCGTGGCTGCCTGGCTACGCGGGTATTGATACGCGGGATTATTTTCTTTTTCCGGAGAAATGGTTGGAGATCAACAAAAGACTGTTGGAACGGTTTCCCGGTGCGGTATGGATTCCTGGATTTTGGGTAGAGTTTGGTATGGCGGCGGAGCCTTCAGCCTTTGGTACCAAGATGTACTTCCACAAGGACCAGCCGCCCTCGATCGAACCACTGATCCCTGAACTGGATTTCTGGGCTGAGGCCAAACCCGTGAATCCCCAAGAAGATGGCCTGATGCCTTTACTCCTGCGCCTCTACGAGGTGATGGATGCGCGCTTGCACGCCGAGGGCCTGGGCATCCACATGGTTTGTGCTCGTGGGCCGATGACGGTCGCTTCCTGGCTGTTGGGCATCTCCCCGCTGATGATGGGGCTGGCCACCGAACCGGAAAAGACGAGCAAAATCCTGGAAACGGTGACCGAATCCATCATCCGCTGGCTCCATGCGCAACTGGATGCGATCAAGGAACCGGAGGGAATCCTGGTGTTGGATGATCTCGTGGGCATGGTGTCGAAGCGCCATTACGGGAAGATGGTCCATCCTCATCTCCGCCGCATCTTCGATGAATTCGATGGCCTAATCCGCATCTATCACAACGACACCCCCTGCCCCCATCTGCTGGAAAGCCTGGTCGATGCGAATTTCGATGTGTTCAACTTCAGTCACGAGGTGGATATTGCCCAGGTCAAAACGGCGATGGGACACCGGGTGGCACTGATGGGCAATGTGCCCCCGCTGGATTTGGGGGTACGCGGCAGGCCGGAAGAGGTCGCGCAGTGGGCGAAGCAATGCCTGGATGAAGCCGCGCCGGGTGGCGGCATGATCCTTTCGTTCGGCGGTGGGGTTTCGCCGGGGACGCTGCCGGAAAACATTGATGCGCTGCTGGCGGCTGCGCGCGAGTGGTCATCAAGCAAATAACAACCGTCAAACGGAGGTCTGGCATTCCCTCCGAAGTGAGAATGATGAGGCCGGTAATCTGTCAGGAAAGACATTGAGCCTACAATGACAACGTAGGACAAGATTGTATTCGTCATACGTCATGCTATGAAAGGGAAAGTCAAAAATGATCATTGGCATTCCAAGAGAAATCAAGGATAACGAATATCGCGTATCGATGACGCCGGGCGGCGTGCACCAACTCAACGAGCGCGGCCACACAGTGCTGGTCGAAACCGGTGCGGGCGGGGGGCAGTTATTTCTCCGACGAGGACTTCGCCGCCGCCCAGTGAGTACAAATATCTGCGGCCCGACCTGGTTCTCTTCACCTACCTTCACCTGGCCGCGACGGAGACACTAACCGGGACGATGATGCAGAGTGGCGTGACCGGCGTGGCTACGAAACAGTCGAGCTGCCCAACGGAGCGCTGCTCTTGTTGACGCCTATGAGCGAGGTCGCCGGACGGATATCCATCCAGGTTGCCGCGCACCAGCACCAACGGCCTCTCCAACACCACACTGCCCTACGTCCTCAAACTGGCCGACAAAGGCTTCGAGGGCGCCGTCGCCGCCGACAAATCGCTGGCGCTGGGTGTCAATATCTACCAGGGCAAGGTGACTTACCAGGCTGTGGCCGAAGCGTTCGGATTGCCCTACACACCGCTGAAAATCTAGGAACCTGTACTTTTCCCAAGGGGATGTTTTCGTTTGCGCATCACACACGCAAACGAAAACATCCCTTGGATTGAAGCGGCTTCAGGACCACATTCCAGAGTGTGTCCTGCGCTACTGAGCACATCTCAACGGCTCCGGCTACTTGAACCACACCCCACCGTTGATTTCGGTGGTCTCACCGGTAATAAAGCTCGCCAGGTCCGAGACCAGAAACAGCACCGCGCCCGCCACGTCGTTGGGCACGCCGCCGCGCTTGAGCGGAATCGTGGCAATTGTCGCCCGCTTGCCCTCCTCGGTGTTGAACGTGTCGTGGAACGGCGTCTCCAGGATCAGACCCGGCGCAACCGCGTTGACCGTGATCCCCAGCGAGGCCACCTCCTTGGCCAGACCGCGGGTGAAGCCCAGCAGGCCCGCCTTGGCAGCCGCATACGCCACCGCGCCAGCGCCTCCGCCGTTGCGCCCCGCCAGCGACGAATTATTCACGATGCGCCCCCACCCGGTGTGCATGTACGGCAGCACTGCCCGGCAGCAGTAGAAAGTGCTGCTCAGGTTCACGTCGAGCACCTTGCGCCAGTGCGCATCGCTCATCTCGGCGATGGGGACGCGTCCCACCATATGCCCGGCGTTGTTGACCAGAATGTCGATGTGGCCGTCCAGCGCAGCGGCCACTTCCGGCATAACACGATTTACCTCCGCGCTGTCGGTGGCGTCCAGGCGCAACGCCAGCCCCTTGCGGCCCAGCGCGCGGATCGCGGCGGCGGTCTCCTCGCCGGGATGCGAGAAATACGTGAGCGCCACGTCCGCCCCGGCTTCGGCCAGCGCCAGCGCGATGGCCCGGCCTAGGCCGGTATTGCCGCCCGTGACCAATGCGGTTTTGCCCGTCAAATTGATCTGCATCATCAGTTCCTTTCGCCTGAATGGCAGGAGTAAAAAGCGTTTTCCTTTTTCACTTGTAACCTATTTCTTTTGGGCAATCACAAAGAAACGATGACAGGTGGTATCAAAATACCCATCCTCGAGCATCTTGATGTGCACATTGCACAGTTGGGTTGTGAAATGTGCGGGATCGAAATTGGGGAATTCCCAGGGGAGCGCTTTTAAGAGATAGACAAATGAGCGAATATCATACATTCTGCTATACCCGATGTGCTCCTTCGCCTCAAGAATGGTCAAACCTGCCTTCGCCAGAAAGGTTTGGCACGTGGCGAGATTCCACAAGAAATCCTCTTCCTCTTCGATGGAGCCAAAGATCATCCGTATGTTTTCATTGTTCCTCTGCCCCACTTGTTGGGTGATAAATACACCACCGGGTTTTAGGACCCGAAACACTTCTTTGGAATCGTAGGCTTCGTGACGATTGATAACAACTTCGAAAAACGCATCCTCAAACGGCAACGGAGCGGCTTCTTGCTGACCTTCCTCAATCTCGACAACGGTGACGCCTAACGGCTCTAATCGCGCCTTAGCAACAGGCACATTCGGACAATAGGCTTCGGTTGCATAGGTATGGGGTGGAAGAGGTTGGAGTGATGCAAGAAATTCTCCGCCCCCTGTTCCCATATCAAGGACAACATCCCTGCCAGCAAGATACCTCCGAACAACGTTGACATAGCACCAGGACCTCGGTTCTTCGACATCCCCTCCATACTGCGCCATATACGAAAAATCCCACCCTTGAAACGATGCCTCGGTGGCTTCTTTGATACAGGATGCTAAATATGCCTTTTCTGTCGCTGATAGTTTCATGTCCCTCATTCCCTCCGTGTTTTAAGCGAGGAATTTTATCTGATAACGCCAGATCTCCGAGCCGGCAGACCGTCTTTCAATCCACGAGGACGTAAAAAGGCTTGCTCCTTAGCACGCGCGGGTTGGGCAAGTATTGACCTTTATGGATGTGCGAGTTGCATCGTATATCCCTCGCCAGAGCGAAAAACCGCGATCGTCACACTCGTGTGCAGCCAGTTCTGGGCATCGACTTCTCCAGCCCATGCCGCCCATAAAGCAGGGTATTGAACCAGCTTTAGCGAAAATTCAATCGTCCGCATCAGGTCGCTCCGCGGTTCAACCGGGCGGTTATCATCATAGACTCTGTCAATCACATAGCCATCCACGCGACAGTACCCTGGAGCTTTCGGAACGTTAAAATAGTCCAGCCACAACGTCATGAGTCTCCTGGCAATTTCATCATCGTCTAGCCCCTGCGCCTCAGTTGTGGATAATAACACTTCCGGCAACTGACAATACTCGTGGTCAACCGTAGTTTCATTGATCTCAAATACTGGAATCCCACCCTCGGTGGAAACTGGCGAAACAGGCTCCGGTGTAGGCTTAACTTCCGGGGCACATGCAGTGAACATAAGCATACCCAGCAGAACTACAAGTGTTGTCTTTGTTCTCATGCCTCAATTCTCCGTTGCAAGGAACTGCCCGAGAATGTGCAGCCCAACATCGCCATACGCCCAGCTACCAACACGGATTGCCGCCCTGCCAGGCCCAAGGAGCTTCCTGCTCGTTGTAGATCTTGCGCCTGCTGAATAGCCATTCGCCATTTACCTTGATCAACTCATCCTCATAATGCCCATACGAGTTGAGCACAGCGCTACGTTCCGGGTTCCGGTTCCCCACGTGGAACCAGTACGCCCTGCCCCAGGCCCTGTCCCCTTCGATCTTCAGCACGATATTCGTGATATTGTGCCGTCCGCTGGCGGGCCGCAAGGGCGGGGCATCCGGGGATGTCGCCGGTTCTTCCTGTTTCGGGATCGCCAACAGGCACTGCTTGATCGTCTCACGCCCGCGCCATTCGCCCACACCGATATCGAGCACGCCGTCTTCCGTAAAGGTGGCAACGTACTTGTCGATATCGCCGAAATCTAGCGCAAACATGTAGCGCGCTTGCAGGTCCTCGATCAAGGCCCGCTCTTCAGCGTAAGTCCTATCTTGTCGATTCATGAGATAACACCTCCATAAAACGGTTGGTTGAGCCTGGCGCCAGACTGCGCTCAGAGCGATTTCGTCATCTGAACAATGAAGCGTGGCACAAATGGGAATGCGGTTTCCTTCAATACGACAGCCATTCCGTGACGCTCATAGAATCTAAGCGCGCCCTTATTCCTGGCGGAGGCATCCAGGACGAGCCGGGTTGCTCCGCTTGCACGCGCCCGAGCCTCAACACCGTCCAGTAAAGCTGATCCAATACCTTGACCGCGAAACTCTTCTTTAGTCGCAATAGCCTGGAGATAGAAATCACCGTCCGCGTGAGTGCCCAGAAATCGAAGACGTAAACAGAGCAAGGTAACGCCCACTTTTCCCAAAGCATGATGACTGGCAGCCTGTTTCAATGGCTGATTCGACCAACGGCGATGCTGTTCGGTCGTATAGCCTGTAGCCATGCCAACGATGGTCTCGTCACATTCGGCGAAGATTGTGTTCTGGTAGGAGAAGTCGTGGTCAGGTCGAGTGTACGCTGTGGCGACGATGTCTTCAGCGCGTGGCCCCAGCATCAAACGGAAGAGACCCTCGAATGCTTGATCGAGGTAACAGGCAAACACCAGACCCTCATCAAAGGTAGGATTGGCAGATCGAAGCATGAGCGAACCTGGTTTTTGCTGCTTGATATTGAAATTCATCGATAAGGCTCTGCGCTATAGGATTCACCAATCAACTCCATTTTTCAAGAACAAGTCCGTCATACGCAACTTCGTAACCATGATCCTTGGCGAATTCTTCTAGTACTGGATGTGCAGGATTTCCCTCGTGGGCAATATGTATCGCAAAAGCACGGCCATTCGGCCGTAACAAACCTTCGTCACGCATACGGTTTACATGGTCAATGACCTGATGGGCACTCAAGTGGTCGCTGCCAGGTTGATCCGGGCCATAGGTATGGTCAAGGATCACAACATCGAACAGGAGCTTGTGTTGGTGAAATGCCCGCCAGGTTTCTTCTGGCAATGTGGCAGTATCCGTGCCATAAAAAACGGTATGCCCATCGCTTTGAATTGCATATAACATCGCTCCCATCGTGGGCGCATGATTGGCAGGAAAAGCGGTTACGGAGTAAGGACCGAAGAAAAAGGGTTTCAAGGGTTCGACCGTATGAATGGTGAGATTGAGCTCCTTCTCGGCCTCTAGCGATAGCAAACTGTAGCCTGCAAGGTCTCTTTGAAAAGTTTCTGCCGCTTGTGTCAGCGTCTCAGCAGAAGCATAGAAATTCAGGGTAGGCGCGCCGACCACACCAAATCCAGGACTGCGAGAGAGAAGGTGTGACAAGTCGAGATGGTCAGCGTGCGGATGCGTTTGCAAACAGTACCTTACGTTGACCAGCGGACAGCCGTGCAACTGCGAAGCTGCCATAATATCTGGCCCGAGGTCGATCAACAAATCGTCGTTGACCAATACGGAAGACCGCTTCCTCAAACTTCGACCACCAAGCTGGCGCGCCTGTTCGCAATTGCCACACGTACAGAAAGCTTCTGGAAACGCATTGGCGGCGGCTGTTCCAAGAAAAGTGATTTTCATGCTTCGCTTACTCACTTCACCCGTTTTTGTCATTTTTCCTCATACGCTTTTCAAGGGTGATGATTTCACTTTCAAGGATGTCATCATGTCTTATGCCCTGCCGCCAAACATTTCACTATAGAGCTCACGTGTCTTGTCAAATAGATATGGCCTAAATCGAATATGTTCGACAGTCTCAACATATTTCGCGTGCATAACTCTCCTGTGACGAATATCGGCTTCTGAGCCGCACAACACAATTCTGATTGCTCCCACGACGACGCATCATCGCCGATAGCGCCCTTGGGCTTAAGTATAGATTCGATGATAGCGTTGCACACCCCGCCGCGTTTTGCCAAACTTGATGATATGCTGCTGCTGATCGTCTTGAAGCTTGCCATAGTCCGGACAAGCTTCATTTGGACAGAAAGCGCCGGTTTTCGCAAACTGTTCCATCTGTCTCCCTCCGAATGGTTTGCCGTGATCATACACTATATACCGGCAGCGCTCAAGAGGGAGACTATCAAAAAACGGACTTGTACTAACCGCACGCTGAAATCACCCAATGACTGATTCAGAGCTATCGATGCTCTTTATCAGGGTAAGTATAAGAAGAATGAGAAATGGGTCAAGCGCATGTGACGCGGGGGGTAGCGCAGTGAATCGGGGCGTAGAAAGCGGAGAAACAGGGGGCGGGCAGGCGAGCAACCCTAGAGCCAGGGGTAGAGAAGCTCGCAGGTTGGGTTGCGCGAGTTTGGGGAGGGATTGAGGCGTAAAAACGCGCAGTGATTCCAGCACTGGAACAAACCGAGCGAAAAAATGCACAATTCGGTCCCAGGCACCAACTTTTGTGATGATTTTGTGATAGTCGCTTGCTATACTATCCAATAGTTGATTGCTCGGAGAAGAGGTATCGCAATAGACTTCATGGATAAAGTCGTGGAACCTATTCAAATCCGTTCCATCCGATGTGCGTGAGTGGGTGTTCTGGGGCCAGGCCTCAGTTAACCAGGGTGGTGCACCCTATTCCAATTCCACAGTTTTGAGGAGGTTTGTTATGAATAAGTTACGATGGTTAGTTTTGCCCTTGGCATTGGCGGTGTTGTTGATAAGCGGGGTCTTGTCGACGGGGGGGGCAGCCCGCACAGTTCCGGTGGCTGCCGCAACCGTGATGGCGCCGGCTGCGGCAGGCGATCAGGCAAATCTGGGTAGCACAGCCACCACGCCCGATCGGTTTGCACTCAGTGCCACCAGCGCGTCGACACTGAGCCTCCAGCTTCCCCCGATCATCGGGGTGGCCTACGATGCGCAGCGGACGCTGGATTTGTGGGACTTCACGACCTATGACGAGAGCGATAAATCAGGTCTGGTTTATACGGTAACCGGCGGGACCTCCGGCCTGGTCATTGAACTGGTGGATGGGCATTATATGCGCATGACAGCCGGCTCGTTTACTCGCCAGTCATATACCGACGTCGAAGTCGGCGATGGCGATCTGTACTTCACGGTTGAAATTTTGGTAAAGACGGACTATCCACCCGACCTGGAGTTCTATCCCCTGGCCCCCAACCCGGTCAAGGCGCCGGTGGGAGTGTTAACCTATCTAACCAAGGATCAATCCGAATGGACGTCGTGGCCGCTGGAAGATTTCAGGCGCGGCGACGGGGCAGCAGCGCATTTCGAACTCGTCGGCGACGTCCCGCCGCAGTTGGGGGCGCAGATCATCACCGACACGCTGAGCAGCTGCTCCTACGCCTATTGCTACTACCTGACCTTCCAGCCACCGGCGGGGGCCGTGGGAACGTATCAGGTCGAGGTGCAACAATGGAATTACTCATACATGACCGATACCGACATCCTGACTGTGACGGTTATGTCGCGCATCTACCTGCCGTTGGCCGTTTCCGGTTACCCACCGAGCGTGAAGCTGCGGGCCATCAGCAACCCTGACGGCGACGGCGTCTACGATGTCATATGGGACGTGACCGGCGGCGGGCACATCGGGTTCGATCTGCAACGCGACACCGATCCGAATTTCACCGATCCGACGACCATTCAGCGGCCGGATTACAGTTCCCTCTATGAAGCCGCAACCCTGACGCCCGGCACGTACTACTGGCGCATTCGCCCGTATGGATTGAGCGAGAATTTCGCCTGGAGCAACGTGGTAGCAGTCACAGTGGGGAACTTTGGCTATCTCTACGTCGAGCCGCTGTGCGCCTTTGGCCTGCGCGTAGAGGTTTTCGGCCCGATCAACGCTTCCGTGGAATACTCGACCGACCACTGTAACCAAACGGTTTACTGGCGCAGCGTCCCGGCGGGTACGTACACCACGCGTTTGACCTGGTTGCCACAACCCGGCATCGTCGACAACGTAGGCGCAACCTATCTGGGTGGCGGCAAGGAATACCGTATTATCGCCAATCCGCTGAGCGGCTGGCAAGAATACTGAGATTTAATCTTTGCTTGCTCTCACCAAAAACACTGCGCCGCCCCAGATGAGGCGGCGCAGTGCAAGAGAGACGGCGCTATGGCCGGGGGCATACCGTTCAATGATTCTGCGATTCGTTGCCCCCTCTCTCAAGTGTAGTCTTTGCATCACCATCTTCTATTACGATGGTATTGTGGTTCGAGTCCTGGGATGGAAAAGACAAAGCTTCGCCAGATGTAGTGAACTGCCATTTCTCTGAATCAACACCCATGGCATAGTCATTTCGTGCCGAGGCCCACCACTCATAGGTAGTGTCGGCGTTTAGCCAACCGATCGTGGTTTGTGTGTCGGTCACCCACTCATAAGCATATCCCCCCTGCCCCACCTTGCGCCAATACACCAGATACTCTATTGCGCCAGGCACAGACGACCATTGCAAGGTGGCCGTCGTGGTTGGAACCGTACTTCCGCTGGCGGGAGCTACTAGGGCGGGGGCGGGTAAGATGGTTCCACCCGAGCCTGTCGTGAAAGACCATACATCTGAATACGGTCCCTGGATGTCATCGCACATTAACCAGGCTCGCCAGTAATAAGTAGTAGCGGGGTCGAGGTTGCTTGAGAAGCGGAATTCTCTCACTCCGAGCGTTGCACCTGACCAAAGAGACCGGATATTTCCTGTAAAACCAGAATCATCTGAGACTTCCAGGCGCATTCCGGTTGTACTTAGGTCATTGCCATTATCCCACCTGAACAGAGGTACAATGGTATTCAAACTACTCCCATTAGCAGGACTGAGAAGTGTGGGAATTGTTGAACAGACTCCGTAACCCTTTAACACGGCAGGGAGATACGTGGTGAAAGCAGGTGTGAAAGTGATATCGGACGTGTAGCCCAAACGCACGACGTTTTGAGGGCCTGAGTGGAATTCCGTGCGGTCCGCGGAAATAGCAGACGAAGCTAACTGGACAGCGGCTGTCACTTCTGTTCTCTGAGTCACCACAGCCCAGATGAGAAGCAAAGCCAGTCCAATAGCCAGAGTGAATACGATAAACAGTCGCCCTTTCATTGGTTTTCTCCTTTCGGTTCTGTATAGGTGGATTGTGCCTAACGGGGCAAGCATCCCATACGGGATAGCGCACTGCCCCCAATGGCCCGCTTCTCCTGTGCGCGAAGCGCATCAGGCGCAAGTCATAGGGTCGCGGTCAGGAAGTCAGCCCAAAGGGTGGCCTTGTGAAAAGGCTCGTGCTTTTGGCTCGAGAGCTTCAGCCCGGGCTGTTTTGTCCCTGGATGCAGGCCGATGATATTTCGATACTGCCGGTTATCTTCGGTGAAGTAATGCGCACTCACTGCAAGTCCATACGATTCAAGACAATCCCAAATGTAATCCGCAGCCTTTTCCAATGCCTCAGACGCAAAGACAGGATGTCGTATGCCTTCCAAATTCCTGATATGACTTTCTATTTTCTCAACGGATATCGCTTTGATTATTTCCCTTATTTCGTTCATCGTTTATTCCTTATCATCTACTGTCGACTCACAGCGGATCTCACCTGCCGGGCGCACATCTTGATTGAAAACCAATTGCCATCCGATTTCCCACTCACACCGGCGCCGCTGGCAGGGTGAAATGGAACGTACACCCTTGCCCGACATCGCACATCACGCCCACTTCCCCACCCAGCCGCTGCACAATCCGCTGCACAATAGACAATCCAAGGCCGTACCCCGAAGCGCGCGTCTGATACAGGCGCTCAAAGGGCGTAAACACACGCGACTGCTCCTCGGCTAAAAGTCCCGGACCGTTGTCACGCACCCAAAAACGGATCGTTTGCGAACCAGATTCTGTCGTGTACCCCAGTTCCACCCGGGGCGGGGAGCCGCCATATTTGAGCGCGTTGCTGATATAGTTCACCCATACCTCTTCGACCCATGGCCCGTAGCCCAGCGCCGCCGGCCAGCCATTGGGCAATATGATCTCAGCCCTCCGTTCCTCGATCAGGTGCAGCAAGCGCTCTGTGGCCCCGTCCACGATGGGGGCCATGTCCAAACGCTGCATCTTGACCGTTTCCTGGCGCGCACTGGCCAAGAGCAAAAGCGCGTCCACAATGGCATCCAGTTTGCGCGCGTACTTAGCGAGCGCGTGCAACGACTGGTTCAGCGTCTCATCCAGTAGATCGGCATAATCCTGGACCAACACCTCGGCATATCCAACGATGACGGCGGTGGAACCTTTGATATCGTGAGCCACAGTATGGGCAAAAGCATCCAACTCAGCATTCCGCGCTGCCAGGTCGGCCGTGCGCTCGGCAACCTGCGCCTCCAGACCATAATGGGCACGGCTGACCGCGGCCACCATCTCGTTGAAGGCCGTCGCCAACTGGCCGACCTCGTCGCGGCCGGTGACGGGGACAGGATATCGCAAATCGCCGGTGCGGACGATGGCCTCGGCGCTCTGTTGCAGCCTGGCGATCGGCCGCACGATCAAGTAGCGCATGCTGAGAGCCGTCAGCAAGCTGAACAGTAACAGTGCCAAAAACAGCATCAAGAGCACGTTGAGCACGTAGCGGTTCACCTGGTCGTCGATCGACTGGCAGGGGATAACGGCAGCAATCTTCCAGCCCAGCGCCGGCGAGGTATAGTAGAACGCGTAGTATCGCTTGCCCCCCTGCTCGAAGGCAATATAGCCCTCCAGGTTGTCCATGACCGTCTGAAAATGGTCTAACCCCACCTCGTGGTACGACCATAAGTGAGGCTCCTCGTCTTCACCAGGCAAGATAGCGTCCTGATCCGCACCCGTCAGGATGGTTCCCTGGTCATCCAGAAGCACGATGGTGCTGCCCTGGCCTACGCTGACATTGGAGATATAGTCGGTCAAGTTGCGCAGTGTGATATCGATGCCTACCACACCGTACACCTGCCCGGCCTCGTCCAGCAGCGCCTTGACCGTACCGATGTTGACGTCGGAGGTCGTCACCGAACCGTAGGGCGCGGTGCGCATCACCCGATCCGGATGGCTCACCGCCAGCATGTACCAGGGCCGCTGCCGGGGATCGTACTGGGTGGGGCTTGCCCGATGGTGGGAGCGCACAAAGCTGCCATTTTCCCGGCCCATGTAGATCGAATTTGCGTAGGAGTGATTGGTGCGATAGGCGCTGAACAGGTCGATGATGGCCTGCTCGGTTTCAGCAATGTGGTATTCAAAGGTTGCTTCATCGGCGTCGAGAAAGTTGGTGAAGGCACCGTCATCGTGCGTCCTGACCGTCTCGTTGGCCGCCAAGTCGAGCACATCGTATTCCACTTCCTCGAGAAAGCTGGTGAGGGCAAAATCCACCTGATAGAGCTGTGAGACATAATTGTCATAGATGAATTTGAACCTGTCCCGGTGCACGGTGACGCCCACATAGTAGCCCATCACCGCCAGCAAGAGAGCGCCTACGATAGTGTACGTTATCAGGAGCTTAGTGTTCAGTCTCATCGCCGCCAGGACCTCACGCATATCACGGCATGTATAAACTCAGTAGCCAAAGACCAGCTCATAGGCATTGAAGCCCATCCCATACAACTGCACAACGCCAAGACAAACAAACCCCATGCGTGTATAAAGACGATTGGCCGCTATGCTGTTCTCCGCCGCCAGTAAACGCATGGACTGATACCCCAGAGGTTTTACATACTCTATGAGACAATTCATCATATACTCACCGATACGTTGGCCCTGATATTTGGGCGAAACACACAGCCTGACGGGCACACATGATTTCACATCCTGCCAGCCAACAGGTTCGTCATCCAGGTCGTCTGTTTCCAGCAATGACACGGCGGCGATGATCGTGTCGCTCTCTTCGAGGACAAACATGCGCTGCAATGCGACATCCTCAGCCAGAAACGCCCGCGTTGGATAGTCTTCTGACCAATGCGAAGCGCCATGCTTTTGGCCTTCTGCCACCACCTCACGGTAAAGCGAAAAGATAGCATCTGCTTGATCGGATCGCGCTTTACTAAACAAATACATATCACCCCACAGTCTCCCGCAAATCCTCAACAGCCAGTTGTGATGGTAAAGATGATGGTGGTTCATCCGCCTCGTCGATGGCCGGGACTTTTCGCAGCCAGAGCAACTGGCGCAAGGCTGATGTCATACCGGCGACCGCCACGCCCACGATAAAGGGAGAAGCAGAACACACCGCCAAAAAGATGAGAAAAACAGCCATTTCCAAATAGCGCCCCATTTGTATGAGATAGCCGGTACGCAGATGCAGGAAAAGCTTGCCATGCAAGCCACGACGCCCGGCGCGATAACCGATCAGATTGCCAATATGGGTCGTTATCACAATCAGAAAAAGTCCCCAGATGTAGCCGATGAAGGCCGTGTGTAAAATCTGTGGGATCCAAACGAGCGCATACGGCACAAGTATGCTGATGATCAGCGCGGGAATGAGGTGTCTTGGTTCAAAAATCCGCCTCGTTTTGACCGCTGACTGATACAACGGATTCCCTTCGATGGTGTTAATTGGGTAACTCTGGTAATGCTCGGCATAGTGGAGTTGCCGTTCTCGTTCCTGCATGATTGTCAGCAGCCAATCACTCCACATCAACAAGAAAGTGACAACACCTGCTGCCCAGTAGTGAGTTGCGAACCATTCGACCAAAGGAATACCTCCTTATCGATTTTCGGCTACATCCATTAGCCGCCCAACGGCGGATCTCACTTGCACCGTTTGTAGTAAGTTACACGGTTTGAGCTACAGCAAAGAGAGTTTACCGCAGAGTACGCAGAGATCGCTGTGTTTTTCTGTGTTTCCTCTGCGCTCTCAGCGACCTCGGCAGCGCCAAAATCGGTAACTGCATAGCGACTACATTTTTCAGAGTCAGTATAAGGAAAATGCACAAAGGGTCAAGCGAATTTGAAAAAGCGAAGTGTTGCAAAGCCTCGTTTATGCGGTAGAATAAAATCGATGAACAATTCCAACCACCCACTCTTGCAAACACTCAACGCGCAGCAGCAAGCCGCCGTCGCCGCGCCGAATGGCCCTGTGCTGGTGCTTGCCGGGCCGGGGTCCGGCAAGACGCGCGTGCTCACCCACCGCATCGCCTGGATGCTGGCGGAGATGCGCGTCGCGCCGTGGCACGTCCTTTCTGTCACCTTCACCAACAAGGCCGCCCGTGAGATGCGCGCCCGGCTCGACAAGATGCTCGGCGATGACTCCGCCAAGTCGCTCACCATCGGCACGTTCCACGCCGCCTGCGCGCGCATCCTGCGCCGCGAGGCCGAGGCCGCCGGCCTTTCCAGCAACTACCTGATCTTCGACACGGACGACCAGCTCAGCGTGATGAAGCAGGTGATCAAAGACCTGGCGCTGGACGACAAACGCTACCGGCCCAACGCCTTGCTCAACGCCATCTCCGCCGCCAAGAACGAGCTGATCCTGCCCGGCGACTATCCCGTGCAAACCTACTACGACGAAGTCGTCAAACGGGCCTACGCGCGCTATCAAGAGACGCTGCGCAAGAACGATGGCCTCGACTTCGACGACCTGCTGATGGAGACGGCAAAATTGCTGCGCCGCAACGACCTGGTGCGCGACAAATACCGGGGCCGCTACCGCTACCTGCTGGTGGACGAGTTCCAGGACACCAACATGGCCCAGTACGTCATCCTGCACCTGCTGGCGCAGGAACACCGCAGCCTCTACGTCGTCGCCGACGAAGACCAATCCATCTACTCGTGGCGCGGGGCCGACTACCGCAACATCCAGCGGCTGCGCCAGGATTTTCCCGAGCTGCAACAACACTTGTTGGAGGAAAACTACCGCTCCACGCAGGTCATCCTCGACGGGGCGCAGGCGGTCATCGCCCACAACAACGACCGCACGCCCAAACATCTCTTCACGCGCGGGCGCGGCGGCGACCGGATTGCGCTCCACGAAGCCTACGACGAGCGCGAAGAGGCCGACTACGTCGTCCGCGAGATCATGACGCTGGCGCGCTCCGGCTACGCCTACAGCGACATCGCCGTGATGTACCGCACCAACGCCCAATCCCGCGCGTTGGAAGAGACCTGCGTGCGCTACAACATCCCCTACCGCCTGATCGGCGCGACGCGCTTCTACGCCCGCAAGGAGATCAAGGACGTGCTGGCCTACCTGCGCCTGGCGCAGACGCCCGACGACGACGTCAGCTTTGCGCGCGTGGTCAACGTCCCGACCAGAGGACTCGGCGCGCGCACGCTGGACACCGTTGCCCAGGCGGCGAACATGCTTGACGGCAGCCGCTATCAAGGCGCGCTACATTTGTTGGAAACAGGCGCACTCGCCAACCGTGCAGCCCAGGCGCTCAAGGGCTTCATCGAGCTGATGATGCGCTGGCAGAAGCTCCGCGCCGAAGTGAGTGTGGCGCAATTGCTGGATGCCATCCTCGCGGATACCGGCTACGAAGGCTACGTCCGCGATGGCTCCGACGACGGCGAATCGCGCTGGGAGAACATCCAGGCGTTGCGGGCCGTCGTCGCCGACGCGCCGGGCATCACCCTGCCCGAATTCCTCACCGAGGTGGCGCTCGTCGCCGACATCGACGAACTCGGCGAAGAGGTCCACGCGGTCACACTGCTCACCCTACACAGCGCCAAGGGGCTGGAATACCCGGTCGTCTTTCTCACCGGGCTGGAAGAAGGGCTGCTGCCGCACAGCCGCTCGCTCGATTCGCCGCAACAAGTGGCCGAGGAACGGCGCTTGCTCTACGTGGGGATGACGCGCGCCGAAAAGCGTCTCTACCTCAGCTACGCCTTCCGCCGCGCCTGGGGGCAATACAACAACAGCGGCGACCCTTCTGCGCCCTCGCGCTTCTTGAGCGACTTACCCGACGCCGTTCTCGACCGCCCGCGCCGCGCGCAGAAAAAGGCGACCACAACGGCGTCAAGCACGCGCAGTTGGGGCGCGAGTTGGCAGGATTCGGCCGTGCGCACGCCCGGCGCGCGCACAGCGAAAGAACGCGCGCCTGCGCCCGCGCCGCAACTGCAATATCGCCAGGGGCAGCGCGTGCGCCACACGCACTACGGCGAAGGCATTGTCTTGGAAAGCCAATTGGACGGACGCAGCGAAATGGTCACCGTCCTTTTTACCAACGGGATCGGGGCGAAACGCCTGTTGGCCAGCATGGCCCCGATGGAACCGATTTCAGCGCATTAGCGTTAAAGACTACAAAAGTCTCAGCACGTACTGTAATGTGCAGACCGGGTGTTCAACGTCGTATTTGCTTGACCGGGCGCCTCGGGAGACTTTTGTAGTCTGGATATAAAGCCGGCCGCATTCGCGGTGGAGGAATAGAAATGAACGCACAAGTGAAACGGTGGACGACCGGACTGGCGACGCTGGTGATCGTGCTCAGCGTGACGTTGATGACGCTCGGCGCAATGCCGTGGAACAGCAGCGCGAATCCGCTGGCGCCGAATGCCGACGAAACCGAGCCAAATAACACTTTCGGGGAAGCCAACTCCATCAGCATCGCCGAGATCGTATTTGGAGCAATTCCTACCGCTGACGATCTCGATTACTTCGTGATGACCACTAGTGTCGGCACCAATTACCAGGTCGTCTTGAATCCTCTACAAGGCCGCAGACGAGAGATTCAGATATACGACGAAACACTGACCCGGATCGCTACTGAACAAACCGGAACCACCACCGAGGCCACTGTGCAGTTTGTCGCTCAGTATACAACCTATTACTTCCTTATCACAGTAGACTCTGATGTCCCATCAACCAATGGTCAACCGGATTATCGCTTTCAAGTTGACTATAATACCCCCACACCTACCAACACAGCGACGCACACCCTCACCCCAACGCCCACGCAAACGCCGATGCCCACACCGGCAAATATTCCAGGCGAGACTGAAGTCAACGATGCTCCCAATACGGCTGATTCCCTCGCCGTGCCCGGCAGAATCTTTGGCGCGATCACGAACATTTACGACACGGACTGTTTCGTCATCGACGTCACCATTGGGATGCAATACCGCATTATTCTGCAAGACTACGGCTTTAACCGCTGGCTCAGGATTTACGATCACAACGGCTTTTACACCGGTATTGGCAATACCACGGCGACCAATCACCAGTTAGAAACAACCCTGCAGGCGTCCGACACACGCTACTACCTGTGCATCGAAGCGGTAACAGAGGCCTCGCCCTCCAATGCCCTCGTGGACTATTTGCTCGAGGTGATCATCCTTCAACCTACCGCCACGGCCACCAACACTTTCACCCCTACCCCTACCAGAACCTCCACCCCCTCAAGCCCCACCAACACGCCTAAAGCCACCTGGCCGAGCGGTTACGACGACTACGAACCGAACTACAACTTTGCATTAGCGACCACCATCGCGCCGGGACTGAACTACGACCTCAACTTTATGCCGTGGGGCGGCGCAACGGTGGATAACGACTACCTTAAAATTCGGGTGAAGCCGGGGTTGCAGTTGACGTGTGAGACCAACGATCTCGATCCCGGTGTCGATCCGCGCATGGCATTCTACAGCGGGCCGGGTGAGGGCTACTTTATGATGGCAAACGATGACATCGCCCTGGGCGACTTCAACAGCCGGCTCTCCTACTACGCCAGCTACGAAGGCTTCCTCTACATCCTCGTCGGTCAGGGTGATCGTATGGACATCCGCGATGCGGCCCAGAGCGCCTACAGCATCAAATGCGAATTGGGCGTGCCCGGCGCGCAAGCCACACCGGCCGCCGGCAAAGGCGATTACACACCGCCCGCAACCACCCCATCGCCCACCAAAACGCCGCAGACGCCGGTATCGCCCATCGCCACCCCCACGCAGCCGCCAGAGGCGGAGGGTGAGAGCCGCGAACTGGAATTCCGCCTGGTGACGACCCCGCCGCCGCCTACACGCCCACCGGCCGCCACCGGCTACCGCACATTCCGCGTTATGGTCTACTACGACGCCAACAATGACGGGCTGCCGGGCGCAGGCGAAGGCGTGCCGGGCTTCTTCGCCACCGTACACTCGCCGGAAACCAAAGCGGAACTGGCGCGCGGCTACACCGACGATCAGGGGCAGATTTCCTTCACCGTCTCCACCGTGGGCACGGTGCGGGTGCTGATCCCGCTCCTGGGCTTCGACCGGCTCATCGAAGCCACCAAACCCGAGGTGGATGTGCGCATCGCGCCGCCCAGCCTGCCTGTCAGCATCCCATAACCTCGTCCGGCCCAACAAGCGAGAACAGAACTTATGGCATCGAGAACGATCAAAGACTATTACGCAGTCCTCGGGGTGGCGCAGAACGCGACGCCGGAAGAAATACGAATCGCCTTCCGCAACATGGCACGGATGTACCATCCCGACCGCAATTCCGCGCCGGATGCCGAAGAGCGGTTCAAAGACATCAACGACGCCTACGAGCGTCTGGCCGACCCGCAAAGACGCCAGGCCTACGATGACGTGCTCAACGTGTCGACCCATTCGGATGTGACTGCCACACCGCCGCCCCCACCACACACGGAACCACCGTCCCATCGGACCGTGACTCCGCCGCCAATGTCGCCGCATCCGCCCACGTCACAGAGCGAGTCCAATACTGACACATCATGCGGCACCGCGTCTCGTAACGCCGCGTCCCGCGTCAGCGTCTACCCACCCACCTGGGCCATCCTGCTCATTATGCTCGGCGCGGTCATTATCGTCGGCGTAGGCGTAGCAGCCCTTCTCAACATGCGCCCCCAACGTCCCACCGGCGGCGCGGAACAGGCGAAGGTCGTCAAACTATCCACATTCATGTCCCCGCCCACCATTCCTGCCGATATTGCCGTCGTGCAGGAAAGCGGCGCACCCATCAACACCATTATGCCCAACCAACTGAACGTCGCCGGAATCATCTACCCAGTCGTGCCGGTGACGCCGGATCAAGGCCGCCTGCCGTTACCGCACGAACAATCCAGCGTCGCCGTGTGGCTCTATGGGACGGTAATCAATTACGTAGTCGGCCTGCCGTACACACCGGCGGCCGAGTCCGCGCTCGCGGGATTGGACAGCGCGAGCCGCCTCATGCTTACACTCGACAACGGCAGCGTCCTGGCCTTTGGCACGCCGCAAGTCGAGCGCGTCGATGCCGGCGACCTGTCGCCGATGGCCCAGGATCAACCGGGGCTGACGGTGATGATGTTGGATAGCGAGGAAACGTCCCGGCTGATCGTCCGGGCACGCTATTTGCCCGAAGAGAGCCTTTTCGCCCAGGATCAACGGGTGGACGGTCTCAAAGTCGAAATCCTGGAGACGCGCGTGGCAAACGAAGATGCGTCGATGATCCACTTTATCGTCGAGTACCAGGTCACGAACGAGAGCGACAAGGAGATGAACGCCGCCTTCTTCGATATGGTGCTCGAGGATAACGCCGGACAGCGCTACACGCTCGATCCCAGCGCCACCAGTGCGGGCCAGTACGGAGCGCTCACGCGCATGCTGGCCTACGGTGAGGCCGCCACCGGCAGCGCCGGCTACGCAGTACCGCGAAACATGCCTTCGCCGGTCACGTGGATCTTCCGCAGCGACACCGTCTCGGCCAACAGCACACAATTCGCACTGACCTACGAAGCGCCACAGCCCGGCCCGGCAATTCCCGACGTGGAACTGACCGACGTTTTCGACGACACCACGCGCAACGTGATCGTCATCAATGGCACGCTTTACAACGATGGGGAGTCGCCACTCGTCGTGACGCTGGACAACATCAAGTTCACCTACAACGGCGGCGTGGGGACGTTACAGGCCTCCAATCCGATGCTGCCGTGGAACGTCGGCCCGGACGGGTTCCAGGACTTCGAAGTGCAATTCTCACGCCCACAGGGGACGGACTCGGCCATTCTGGAGATGTTGGGGTTCACCTACCGCATCGAGGGGTTGGAATAAGCTATAACATCACCAATACGCCAAAGCGCCCGGTGCGACCTGCTTCGGCGCGATGCGAGTACCACTCATCCACGCGGCTGGCCGTACACAAGCCGGACTGTTCCACCTGAGTCACGCCCACGGCGCGCAACTGCACCTCCAACGCTGCCGGTAAATCCATCATCCAGTGCCCATCGCGGTGCGTCGCCGCCTGCGCGCCTTCCGGTAACGTTGCCTGGATTGCCTCGACCACCTCGATGCCAACGCTGTAGTGCAGCGGCCCAATCGCCGGGCCGATGCCCGCCCACACATCCTCCGGGCGGGATCCAAACGTTGACCCCAGCGCCTGTACGGTCGCCGGGACGACGCCCGCTGCGACGCCGCGCCATCCCGCGTGCGCCAGCCCCACGGCGCGCCGCACGGAATCGTAGAACAAGACCGGCACGCAGTCGGCAAAGCGCAGCAGCAGCGCCACGCCCGGCTCGTCGGCGATCAACGCGTCCGTCGCCGGGATCACCATTCCACCATCCCGCGCGCGAACACGGACCACGTTGCACCCGTGCACCTGAAACGGAGTCACCACCTGCGCGCGGGTAATCCCAAAGGCGTCGAAAACGCGGCGGTAGTTTTCCCGCACCGCCTGTGGATCGTCGCCGACCGTGCTGCCCAGGTTCAGCGCCGACCATTGACCTTCGCTGACGCCGCCCAGACGGGTGAAACAGGCGTGCCTGAAAGGCGAAAAATCACGGCCCAGTCCGGCAAACGCATACCAGACCAGGCCGTTGTGTTCGATACGCTGCACTACTCGCGGCCCGTGATGGCGTGGAACAGCGTCACAAGTACCATGCCCACCCAGGCGATAGCCCAGGCGCCCAGCAGCATCCCGGCAAGCGCGATCTTCTGCTCATCCATGATCGGCTCAACCTTGGTTCCCTCTGGGCCGACCTCGATGTAGGCAATGGGACGCGCGCGCCCACCAGCGCCGCCACCACCACCGCTGCCCGCACCTTCATCGTGGCACTCGCACTCACAGGCCTCATCGTGCTCGCAGCACGCTTCCGCCTCGTCCTCGTCCGCGCAACAGCAGGACTCCTCGTCGTCAGATTCGACGCAGCAGCACTCTCCCGGCCCGCCCATGCCTAAACCGGCGCCAAAGCCGTAAGCGATCTCTGCCACGGGGATCAGCACCCGATCTCCCACCGTCTCCGGTTTGCCGAAAACGGCATCCACGTTGATTTCATCGCCAACCGAACCGATTTTTTCCAGCAAAGCTTTTAGTTCATCCATTGTGTTACTCCTTACGAGTTAAGAGTTGCGAATGGCAAATGGCAAATGGCAAATCACCCAATTACCGATTACCAGTTACCAATTACCAATCACTTACCGTTTGCGCACGAGATGCAACAAGCCCATCAGCAGCACGCTCACCAGGGCGATGGCTGCGCCGGCGGCGGCCATTTGACTCAGGGTGTTTCCCATCACATTAGGGATTTCCAACCAGCGCGCGCCTTCCGGCTCTTCGACGACCACCGAGACCGGGCGTGCTTTGACAAAGCGGAAAAAGCCTCCATCGCTGGCCTTGCCGCCTTCCACGGTCGTCACCAAAACTGAAGGGAGCAACCGGCGCTCTCCCACCACGATCGGCGTTCCCGCGACCACGCGAATTTTTTGTACCGGCATCTGCATAGACCACCTCCTACAAGAGAGTCGCAAGTTGCGCGTTGCGAGTTAAGAAACGTGCCCATATTATAGCCCGGGTGCGAACATGGGCAAGTTCTGACGCTGATGGCTAATCGCTGACCGCTTACTTGCTTGTAAGAAGTCTGGGTTGGCGTACAATGCTGGATATTGTTCGGAAATTAAACCGGAGTCGTCAGAATGATAGAGAAGTTAGCAAGTCCTCTGCCACGCCAGGAGGTCGCCCACACCGTATTGTTGCGCGCTGGCGCCGGATATGGGCTTCTGTTCGGATTAGGATTCGCGCTGTTCGTCTGGGGATATGACGCGCTGATGCTGAGCCGGGCTTCAGTCGACATGGCCTGGGCTAAACTTCTGCTCGGATTGCCATGCCTGCTCGTCATTGGTGGCATAGCCGGGCTCCTCGGGGCGTTGACGTCTTCCACGCTGTTCACCATAGGGGTGTGGGCCATCGCGTTGGGAGGTATCGGTTGGCTCGCCGGGCACGTCCCTTTCACCGGAATAAGCTGGCTCGCCGGAATCCTCGATGCCCGCTTCGCCGGATTGACGCCGTGGCCCTATACGGAGAATAACGCGCTGCGTACCCTGCTGGTGATGATCGCCTACACGGTATACGGATTCGGCGTGGGGTACATGGAAACGCTCGCGGTAGAATGGGCCTGGGATCGCACAACCCCGGCAGGCCGGATGAAACTGAGCGCGTGGGCCGTGCTGCTGGTGGCCTGGCTGGTGGCGCTGCCACCGGTTTTCATCCTGGACTACCTGGTGATGGCGGACATCCGCACGCCACCGGTACGCGTGGCGGATCTCGTCGAGACGTACCTGGAAGGCGGCGAGGCCGCCGTGAGCGCCACGGGACAAAACATCGCCGAAGCGCAGCGGCATGGGGCGCGGTTCACACCGGAGTACACCGTTTATTTCTCAGGATTTGACCCTACCGACAAAACGTTCTACACGGGCTACAGCGACCTGGTCTTCGACACAGGCTTTGCGCTGCGCTGCACCGTAATGACCAACCGGGTCACGTTCTGCGATGATTTTTCCCAAAAACTCGACGTGCGCGTCGGCCAGATGGTGCAAGCCGGGAAGACGGGCACGAGCCCGTGGCTAGAGGACAGGATGAAGACGTTCAACGTCACCGAGGAGGTTGTGGCATGGCTCCAAACGCACCGGGCGAAACTCAGCGACGCCTACCATGTAACGATTACAGCGCAAAAAGGCCATTGGATATATGTGACGGCGCAATTCGACACCGGAGCGGCGATGACATGCCGCTTCTCCGGGAACACCATCGTCACCGTAGACCAGTGTGAATTATAAGGCATTTACCCTTGCGAAGGTGTGCGAACCAAAGGTTCGCCTAAACCTTTGCAAGGGGAAAGAGAGGATAGATGCCTGCTCTACTCAAGTTCTTGATTCGCCGGCTGTTCGCCGTCCCGGTCACACTGTTGATCATCACCGCGACGTTGTACGGCATCCTCATGCTGGCGCCGGTCGAGATGCGCGCCGAGTTGTACATGCCCCGCGGCAGTTCGAACAACCCCAACCACAACCCGGAACTGCTCAGGCAACAGATCATCAGAGAGCATGGACTCAACGACCCCTATCCTGTACAATATATCCGCTGGGCCGGACGACTGCTGCGTGGCGATTGGGGCTGGAGTCCGGGATTTCGTGATGATGTGCTCGAAGCCCTCCTGGCGCGGACGCCGGCCACCGCCGAGTTGACACTCTACGCCATCCTCCTGCTCATCCCCGTGGGGATCATCAGTGGAGGGTTGGCCGGTGCGAAGGAACACCGAGCCGCCGACCACATCTTCCGCATCGTCGCCTTCATCGCCACGGCCATTCCACCCTTCGTGCTGGCCCTGGTGCTGCTCGGCATCTTCTACGCGGGGTTGAAATGGTTTCCGCCGGGACGCCTCAGCATCAGCGAACAATACATCGTCGCGGGACCGGGCTTCACCTCGTACACCGGCCTGCTAACGCTGGACGGTTTGCTCAACGATCGCCCGGACATCAGCCTGAGCGCGTTACGCCATCTGGTGCTGCCCTGCATCACCTTGAGTATGGTGCACTGGGCCACCCTGGGCCGGATGACGCGGGCCATGATGATTGAGGAACTGCACAAAGATTACGTTACAGTTGCACGTGGGAAGGGTCTGAAGGAACGCATGGTGATCTGGCGGCACGCGCTCCACAACGCGATGATCCCGGCGCTCAACAGCATCGCGCTCTCGGCGGCTTCCCTGATCATGGGCGTCTTCGTCGTCGAAGTCATCTTTGGCTTTCCCGGCGTCTCGGAGGTGATCGTCAACTCGATGCTCGACGCGCCGGACATTGTTGCCGCAATGGGCTTCGCGGTCTACAGCGTGCTGCTGGTGCTGCCGGTGATGTTGATCCTGGACGTTCTCCAGGCGGTGTTCGATCCGCGCCTGCGGGATACATTGGCGGAACAATGAGAATCGCACGGCATTTCCTTACCAACTGGCAAAGTATCCTGGCGCTGTGCATCATCGCCGGCTACGTGATTGTGGCTGTCAGCGCGCCCTGGATAGCGCCACAAGACGATCCGCAAAATCCGGTATCTATGCGCAAACTTCCAGGGGTGCGCCCATCGGCGCTGTATGCACCGCGTCCGCCACAGCCGGGGGCTATCCTGGGGACTACATCCGGCGGATGGGATATCGCCTATGCGCTGATCTGGGGGACGCGCCCGGCGCTGCGCTTCGGACTCATCACCGCGTTGTTGACGGCGTGTATAGGCGTGCTGGTCGGCGCATTTAGCGGCTACCTCGAAGGCATAGCGGGGCGTCTGCTGATGCGCATGACCGATGCCTTCTTGACGTTCCCGGCCATCGCGGGTATCTTCCTGTTCCGGTATGCATTCATGTCTTTGAACACAGATGCACCGCCGCCGTTCTGGCAGGTTGTCCTGCAAAAGTCGCAGTTTGGCCCGACCATGCTGGCGCTGATCGTATTCTCGTGGATGCCCTACGCGCGCCTCATCCACGCGAACTTCACCACTCTCAAGCACGCCGAATACGCACTGGCGGCCAAAACGACCGGCGCGCCGCCGCTGCGCATCATCTTTCGCCACCTGTTGCCAAACGCCATCACGCCCGCCATCGTCCTGGCGGCGCGCGACATCGGCGGGATGGTGCTGCTGGAAGCCACCTTCACCTTCATCGGTATGGGATCGGGATTGCCGTGGGGCGCGTTGTTGGTGACTTCGCGCGATTGGATTATCGGAACAGGCGGCAATCCGTTGATCTACTGGTGGGTCTTCGTGCCGGCCACCCTCGTACTGATCGTGTTCAGCATCGGGTGGAACTTACTTGGAGATGGATTGAACTCGGCGCTCAATCCACGAGCAAGAGGAAAAACCTAGAAAGTTCAGGGGGTGTTTTCGTTTGCGGGCGCACCCGCAAACGAAAACACCCCTTATAGATCTTTCGTTACCGCGAACCTTGCAAACGCGGGTCGAGCACATCGCGCAGGGCGTCGCCCACCAGATTCCACGAAAGGACGAACAGCACCAGCGTCACGCCGGGGTACATCACGATGTACCAGTATTCGCGCAACTGCGTCATCCAGTCACGAGCGAAGGACAGCAGTTGCCCCCAGTCGGCAAAGCCCACCTCCGCGCCGATGCCCATGAAGCTCAAGCCGGCGAAGGTAATGGCGTAGCTGCCGATGCGCATCGAAGCCAGCACAAGCGTGGGGAAAATGGCGTTTGGCAAGATGTGGCGGAACATAATCCGCGTGTCTCTCACGCCGATCACACGCGCCGCCAGCACGTACTCTCGCTCCCGCAGCGAAAGGATATCGCTGCGCAGCAGTCGCGCAAATCCCGTCCAGCTAAAGACGATCAGCGCTACCATAGGCGCTAACAACCCTTTGCCCAGACGGGGCGTCAGCACCGCCGACAACGTCATCGCCGTCAACAGGAAAGGAAACGCCATAAACAGGTCCGTGATACGCATAAAGACCATATCCACCCAACCGCCATAGAAGGCCGATAAGGTCCCAATCGTTACCCCAATTAGGACGCCGCACAGTGTAATGGTCAGCCCCGCAAACAGGGCCGTGCGCGTCCCCCAGATCACGCCGTAATAGATATCCCACTGCCCGCTGGCGGTTCCCATCAAATGCACCCATTTGTCTTTGCCGGTGACAGCCTTCCACCAGAACGGCAGCGGCGGCTGACGTGATTTCCACTCGGTGCCAGGCGGTTTAGGCACATCGCCGTACCCATCGCGGGGGATGTTGTAAGGGCTGCTGTTAGGCAACGGGGGCGCCAACAGAGGCGCAGCAGCGGCAATAAAGATAAACAAGCCCAACAGAATCATTCCCGCCACCGACATTGGATTGGTCACCAGCCCTTTCAGCGTGCGGTAGACATCATGGCCAAGCCAGGCCTCCAACCAATTTGGAGGGCGGTGAGTTCGCGGCGCTAAAGTCGGCATAGGCATCTCTTGTGCTGTCATTACCCTACCTCCTCCATTTAATCCAGCCGGACGCGCGGGTCAACGTAGGCGTACAGAATATCCACCACCACATTGGCCAACACCAGGATCAGCCCATTGAATAACACAAAGGCCAACACCGTGATCACGTCCAACTGCGAAGCCGCTCTGACAGCGGCGGCGCCCATGCCCGGATAGTTGAAAACCGTCTCGATAATCATCACGCCGCTCAGTAGCCCCACGACCGTGCCGCCGGCCAACGTCACCACCGGCATCAACGCGTTGGGCAGCGCGTGCTGACGGATGACCGCGCGCTCACTCAAGCCCTTGGCGCGCGCCGTCGTGATGTAGTCCTGACGTAGCGTCTCCAACATAGAAGAGCGCGTCACCCGCAGGGTCAGCGCCCACCACAGATACGCCAGCGTAATCACCGGCAACACCATATGCCGCAGCGCGTCGAGGAAAATGTCGACACGCAAATTCAACAACGCGTCAACAGTGATCAAGCTGGTGTAGTTACGAAATTCGGGAGACATGATGATCTTATTCGCCCAGTCGGAGATACGTCCCGGCGGGAACCAGCCGGTCCCCGCGTAGAAAGCCATCAACAGCAGCAGACCAAAGACGAAATCAGGGAATGACCAACCCACAATGCCGAAAACGCGCACGATATGGTCGGCCGGCTTGTTGTGTTTGATGGCGCCGATCACCCCCAACAGGATGCCGCCGGCAATTACCGGGATCACGCTATACAACGTCAACTCCAGGCTGGCGGGGAAGCGCCGCGCCAACAATTCGGCCACTGGTTGGGAAGCAGTACGCGAATAGCCCAGGTCGCCGCGCAAAATTCCCCCCACGTGCTCCACGGTCGTCACCCCATTTTCCGTGGTCGTGACGGTTGTGCCAAACAACCAGCGCCAGTACTGCTTGTACCACTTGTCATTCAGACCGTATTTTTTGATGATACCCTCAAGCACACGCTCATTGCGGGGAACATCTCGCACGTACAGCGCGGTGCGTTCTACCGGCGTCAGCGCCATCAACATCAGAAAGATGAGGACAGTCACGCCGAGCAGCAGAAAAGGCACCATAATGAGCCGGCGAATAATGTAGTTGATCATACTTTCCTCCCGAGAGGCAGGAGAGAGCGCGTTAAACGCTCTCTCCTGCACAGGGTCGAGCAGTGTACACTGCTAGCAATCGCAACTGCTAGCTGTGTACACTGTCAGCAGTGTCTACTGCTTGGTCAAAGTGTAGTAGTGGCAATCCCACCCGTAGATGGGGTTGAAGTAGTAGCCGCCCATCCAACGCTGCCAGTAGGCGCGGTTCGTCTGCACTGCCCCACGGATGGCGATCGCGTTGTCGTAGTCCACCTGGGTGATTGCCTTGTAGATCTCGGCGCGCTTGGCGTTGTCGGTCTCGGCCACACCCGCCATGACCTGCTCATTGAACATGTCCCACATTTCGTCGGGCAGGTTCTGGCGTCCGGCGTACGTGCCGATCAGGAAGGGCTGCGCCCAGTTATGCGGGTCGTGCAGATCCTCGATCCAGCCGCTGACGGCCACCGGCAGGCGGCTGTTGCGGAACTCGGCCAGGTAGGTCGGCCACGGCAGGGCGATAATCTCCAGCCGGAATTTGCCGTCGATGGTGGCGAAGTTGTTCTGCATAATCTGGGCGATGGTCTGGCGGGTCACGTTACCGGTGTTGTAGGCCACCTGCAGCCGGAAACCCTTCTCCCACACCTGACCATCCATGGCCAGTTGCAATTCTTCCGCGCACTTGTCCATATCGAAGGCATACTTCGGCCCGTTGTTGTCGTAGCCGATCATGCCAGGGATTAGGGGACCGGAGACCTGGACTGCTTCGCCGGCCAGCGCGTCATTGATATATGCATCGAAGTCAAAGCAGTAGTTGAAGGCCTTGCGGATGTGAACGTCGTTAAAGAAGTCCGGGGGGATGCCGTTGCCGTCCAACTGCCCACTGCCCACGTAGGGGTTGCCACCCTCGACGTTGAGATCGAAAGTGAAGAAGACATCGGTGCGGGAGACATCCGGCGCGCCTTTGAACAGCCGCAGCGGCTCTTCGCCCTTGAGCTCGCAATCGAAGCCGGCGGTGTCCAGATTGTACTCGCACCACTCACCGACCATTGGGTCTACCTGGGAGATATTGCCGCGCGGCACGTTGACAACATCAGCATCGCCAGCCTGGAGCATAGCAAAACGGGTGCCCCACTCGCTCACGCCCTTGAGCACGATACGCTCGATGCTCGGCTTGACGGCAATACCCTCGTCAACCGGTTCGGTGCGCCACCAGTTGGGATTCATGACCAAGACTTTCTCTTCGCCGGGCGTCCAGCTTTCCAGCATGTATGGGCCGGTGCCGTTCACGATTTTCCCGATCGGGCTGGTTTCGGAGGTGACGCCGTAGTAGTTCTGCCAGGTCGCGCAGTCGCCATCCCAGGCGCCATTGGCGATGGCCCAATCCTTATCCAGGATGGATCCCCAGCTCTGCGCCAGGGTAGCCAGGAACGGCCCCCACGGGGTCGCCAGGTTGAAGGTCACGGTGCCGGCGGCGTCATCGTACTGAACGATGTCCATCACCGTCTGGCAGGCAGCCGCCAGTGCAGCGGGATCTGCGGCCTTCAAGGCCTCGACGTCGTCATCCAACGCGCCGCTGGAATCCACCAACTCGGCCACGTCGTACGTGCCGATGCCAAAGAACGGCTCGGTGTACAACCACTGCGGGGAGCTGAGGCCACCCTGCAGCACACCGCGCTGGAAGCTGTAGGCCACGTCTTCGGGGGTCAAGTCAGCACCATCGTGGAACTTCACGCCCTCACGGATATTGAATGTGTAGGTCTTGCCATCGTCGGACATGGTCCAGTCGGTGGCCAGGGCAGGCACAAACTCGGTCGCGGAAGCGCCTTTGTAGGTAACCAGTTGGTCGTAAACGTTAAGAATGATGGCATCGCCATCGCTCTCGTAGTTCCACGCCGGATCCAGCGAGTCAATACCCTCGCTGATCGCAGCCACGACCATGGTGTTCGCGTCAGCGGACTTAAAATCCACTGCCTGCACCGCCTCTGGCGTCGCGGTCACAACAACTTCTTTCGTCTCGATGACGGTGATGGTCTCACCCTCTTTCTCAACGATTTTTTCTACCGTCTCAACGATTGTAATCACCTCAGGGGTAGGCGTCGTACAGGCGGCCAATACCATGCTGGCGACAATTAACAAGCCAGCCACGGTCCACAACAGTTTCTTAGACATGTTCATCCTCCTTCAAACTAAGGTTAAAATGTGGAACTTTACGACTAAACAAACATATGCTGCGCATTTCAATAACACATCACCTCCTTTTCTAAAACTGAAACGTAAAGCATGAGAGTTTTTGTGCTTCACGCATCACGCATTACGTTTTACGCCGCCGGCGTCACAAAATGACACGCACAGAAATGTCCCGGTTCCACTTCGATGAACGCCGGTTCCTCCTGCTCGCAGATGTCCTGGACTTGCGGACAACGCGTGCAGAAATTGCACCCCTTTGGTGGATGTGCAGGACTGGGTAAATCACCCTCTAGCAGAATACGATGCCGATTCTCCTCCACCACCGGATCGGGCACAGGGATCGCCGAGAGCAGCGCCTGCGTGTACGGGTGCAAGGGCTTAGCATACAACGTATCCCGATCCGTCAACTCGACGATTTTTCCCAAATACATCACCGCGACCCGGTCGCTGATGTGCCGCACCATACTCAAGTCGTGCGCGATAAAGATATAGGTAAGGCCTAACTCCCCCTGCAAATCCTCCAATAGGTTCACCACCTGCGCCTGGATGGAAACATCCAGCGCCGAGATTGGCTCGTCGCAAATGATCAACTCCGGGTTGAGCGCCAGAGAACGGGCTAAGCCGATGCGCTGCCGCTGCCCGCCGGAAAATTCGTGCGGATAGCGCGCCATAAAATCGGGATTCAGGCCGACCAATTGCAGGAGGTTCGCCACCCGCTCGCGGCGTTCCTCTTTGTTGGCCAACTGGAACACTTCCAACGGCTCACCGACAATCTTTAACACGCTCATGCGGGGATTCAGCGAAGCATACGGGTCCTGAAAAATCATCTGCATACTGCGGCGCATCTCACGCATCGCATTGGCCCGCAATGCGGCAAGGTCCTGATCCTTGAAAATCACATGCCCGGACGTTGGCTCGTAAATGCGAATGATCGTGCGCCCGGTCGTGGTCTTGCCGCAGCCGCTTTCGCCCACCAGACCGAGCGTTTCTCCACGGTACACGTCGAAACTGACGTCATCCACGGCCTTGACGTCGCCGACGTGACGCTGAAAGAGACCCCGTCTGATGGGAAAATACTTTTTCAAATTTTCTACGTGCAACAACACTTCCCGGGTAACATCGCTGGTTTTGATCGCTTCGGCCATCGTTATACCCTCCTTACCTTGTCTTTTTCCCAGCACGCGGCTATATGTCCCAGACCAACCTCCTCCAATAACGGCGTCTCTTTCCAACAACGCGGCGTCTGGTAATGGCAGCGTGGGGCGAAGGCACAACCTGGCGGCAATCCAACCAAATCCGGTGGCTCACCGGGAATCGAAAAGAGGCGCGACGAAGTTCGTCCGCCGTGACTTGGCAGCGATCCTAACAATCCGACGGTATAGGGATGATGGGGACTCGCGTAGATTTCTTTGACGGCGCCGCTCTCGATAATCCGGCCGGCATACATCACATTCACGCGCCGCGCCAGCCCAGCGACCACGCCCAGATCGTGCGTGATCCAGATCACCGTCATCCCGAACTTGTGCTGCAGGCGTCTAACCAACTCAATAATCTGCGCCTGGATGGTCACATCCAACGCGGTAGTCGGCTCATCGGCGATAAGAATGCTGGGGTCGCACGACAGGCCCATCGCAATCATCGCGCGCTGCCGCATCCCGCCGGAAAACTGGTGCGGGTAGTCATCCACCCGCTGAGCCGCTTCGGGGATGCCCACCAGCGTCAGCAACTCCACCGTGCGCTCGCGCGCGCTCGCTTTATCCATACCCTTGTGAAGTGTCAGCGCTTCCATAATTTGGAAGCCCACCGTTTTCACAGGGTTCAATGACGTCATCGGGTCCTGAAAGATCATCGCGATCTCGGCACCGCGCACCCTGCGCATGTTCTCGTCGCTTAGCTTCAACAAATCCTGGCCACGGAAAATCACTTCACCACCGGCGATTTCGCCGGGAGGAATCTGGATCAAGCGCATGATGGAAAGCGCGTGAACGCTCTTCCCGCAGCCGCTTTCCCCCACCACACCCAACGTATCCCCTTCATCCAATATGTAGGAGACATCGTTTACAGCATGGACAACGCCATCTTCAGTATGGAAACGGGTGGTCAAGTTCTTTACTTCAAGTAGATGCTGTGTACCGGCCATAGAGTTCCTCGTTTGTGATACGCCCAAGATCGGCTCCATACCATCAAATCCACATCAAAAGAAGTCATTAATGGAGGGAATTGAGTTGGGCTACATATAAAAAACTATCCAGACAAAACATACAGTTACCCTCATAGCACGATTATAAAAACATTCTCCTTTTTTGCAATCGCAACCATGGGGCATCGTCAAAACATGCCTTAGACTTCACACTACAAGTATAGCACAAATCACAACGAAGATAGCCATAATCCCGCGCCAGCACACAACATCAACTCTTGCCAAGTCACCTATCTTGAGTAGACTATCTCCAGAAAGACGATCTCGCAACCATATCTATAATACTCAAAAAACACAGAATACGTTCACCCATCTTCGGAGGAATTATGCCCTACTGTGAGGTTAATGGAACGCAACTGCATTATGAAATCTTGGGTGCAGCGCGACCCGACCGGCCTCCACTGCTGCTGATCCACGGTGCGACCAACACGGGCACAGCGGAATGGGACCACATCGCGCCCCTGCTCGCCCGCGACTACCACGTCATCGTCCCTGATTGCCGGGGACACGGATGCAGCGCCAACCCACAGCACACCTACCGCTTCACCGAAATGGCGGGCGACCTCGCCGCATTGATCCGCGCGTTGGGACACCCACGCGCGCACATCATCGGCCATAGCAACGGCGGCAACGTCGCCCTGACGTTGTTGCTGGAACATCCAGACGTGGTGCAGTGCGCCGTGTTGCAAGCCGCCAACGCCTACGTCAGCGACGACCTGCGCGCCCGCGAGCCGGCCGTCTTCGACCCGGAGCGCATCGCCCGCGAAGACCCGGCCTGGCTGGAGGCGCTCACCACACGCCACGCCGCACTCGGCCCGGAGTACTGGCGCGAGCTGCTGCGCCTGACGCTGGCCGAAACCATCACCGCGCCCAACTACACCGCCGCCGACCTGGCGCAGGTGCAGCGGCCCGTTCTCGTCATCGAAGGCACGAACGACCCGGTGAACGCCCCCGCGCAGCACGGGCGCTTCATCGCCCGCGCCATCCCCGACGCGGAACTGTGGACGCCGGCCAACGTTACCCACAACGTCCATCACGATTTGCCCTTCCCCTGGTGGGAGCGGGTGCTAGATTTCCTGGCGCGGCGCGGTGACGACGCCAACGACGCGCTCTATCGCCTCAAACAAAGACGTTATCGTGACGGGCGCGAGACGGTCTTCGCCGTGCGCGTCACGTGGGAAGCCGGAGAACCGCGCGTTGCCGGTCGCGTATTGGAAGCAAGCCAGCGCGCGGCGGCCCTGGAAACACTTGCCTCGCATTTGAATGCGGCAGAAGACGCCATCCAGGTGTTGCTCACCGCCGATACACCGTGGGCGCTCGTCAACCGCGCCGTCACCGACATGCGTCGCGCGCCCGGTGACAACGTAGAACGGGTGTCGCAGGCCCGCCTGGGCGAAGCCGTGCGCATCCTGGAAGAACGCGGCGAATGGGCTTACGTGCAGATGACGCACGACGGCTATCTGGGCTGGCTTCATCAAGCGGCCTTGTGGCGTGGCGACGCCGTCAAAATCCAGACATACCGGGCCGAATCCGACATGTGGGTGCGCGCTTCACTGGCGCGGCTGTATGCCGTCCCCACTCCCGATGCCCAGCAGATCGGTTATGCGCCGCTTGGTGTGACATTGCCCTCCGCCGGAGAGACCGGGCGCTTCACGGGACTGCGCTTACCCGATGGAAAAGTGGGCTACGCGGTCTCCACAGACGTCGTACCGCTGGAGGAGCGCCTTGCCCCAGACGCCGCCGGGATTGATGCCGCGCTTGCCTTGATCCACGGTTTGATCGGTGTGCCGTACCTGTGGGGCGGGCGCACGCCGTTCGGCTTCGACTGCTCCGGGCTGTCGCAGACTTTCTACGGGTTGCTGGGGATACGCATCCCTCGCGACGCCGACCAGCAGTTCCACGCCGGGCAGCCGGTCACGGAGACGCCGGAACCGGGCGACCTGTACTTCTTCGGGGATCCAGGAGAAGAACGCCCGCGCGTCACCCACGTCGGCATCGCCCTGGGCGACGACGGCTTCATCCACGCCACCGGCCGGACGTGGTGTATCACAATCAACCATTTCACACCCGACGCGCCGAACTACAACGCCTGGCTGCACACCCATTGCCTCGGCGTGAGGAGGTTTCGATGAAACTCAGTTGGGAACCGTTACCGCTAGAGTTGCGCACCACCTTCCGCATCGCCCACGGGGCCAGCGACCGGCGCGACAATGTGTTGGTGCATCTGGACGAGGGACTGGGCGAGGCAGCGGCGGTGGCCTATCACGGTGAGACCCCGGCAAGCATTATGGCATACCTGGCCGCCGTGGGCGATATCTGGGAGGACGATCCGTGTTTGCTGGAGGACGTTTTGGCGCGGTTGCCGTCCGGGTCGGCGGCGGCGCGCGCGGCAATCGACATCGCGTTGCACGACGTGTGGGGCAAACGCCTGGGGCGACCGCTCTACCGCTTGCTCGGCCTGAATCCGGCGCGCGCGCCGCTTACCTCGTTCACCATCGCTATGGCCGCACCGGCGGCGATGGCGGAGCAGGCGCAGGAAGCGGGACTGCCGATCTACAAAATCAAGGTGGGCGGCGCGCAGGATGTGGCGGCGGTAGCCGCGATCCGCGCCGTCAGTCCCGCGCGGTTGCGGGTGGACGCGAACGCCGGTTGGAGCCGGGAGCAAGCTGCGGCCCTCATCCCGCAACTGGCCGCTTACGACCTGGAACTGGTGGAACAGCCGTTGCCGGTGGGCGATATCGAAGGGCTGCGCTGGCTAAGAGCGCAGGGCCTCGGCCTCCCGATCTTTGCCGACGAGAGCATCAAGACGGCGCGGGATGTGGCGGCGCACGCGGGGGCAGTCGATGGCGTCGTTATCAAGTTGATGAAGACCGGCGGCATCCGCGAGGCGCTGCGCGCGATTCACACGGCGCACGCGCTGGGGATGCAGGTGATGCTGAGTTGCATGGTTGAAAGCTCCGTTGGGGTGACGGCGGCAGCGCACCTGGCCCCCCTCTGCGAGCTGGCCGACCTCGATGGGCCGCTGTTGGTGCGCAACGATCCCTTCAACGGCGTGACCTACGACGGCGCGCGGCTGTGCCTGCCCGACCTTCCCGGCATTGGAGTGATATGAACAGAAATAAACGGGCGCTTGTCACGAAGCTAACGTTGAAGTATCATTGAGGAGTAGCGTCTTACAGATACGGCGCTATACTATAGGTGTATCACGTAAAGTGCCCTAACGGTGCGGGGAAAGGATTCTATGAAAGGACTGAGCCGTCGACAGAAGACTGTCCTGATTGTCTTGGCTATTTTGGACGTAAGCGTGATTGCGGGCCTGGCCGGTATTGTCATCCATTCGATACGCACAATGCAGGCCATCCCGGTGGCACCTATGCCCACAGCCACTGTGGGCAAGCCCCTTGAGGTCCCCACCTGGACAATGACGGTGGAACCAACCATCTCCCCAACGTTGCCGCCGCGCGCCACCAACACCGCCACCCCTACCCCCACGCCTTTCCCCACTCGCACGCCCACCCCCACCTCCACACCCAGGCCCTTACCCACAGCAGGACCAGTCCCGCTCGACAACGCGAGTTTCGACTACATCCTGCCCAACCGCATTCCCGGCTGGAAATGGTACGCCTACGTGAACTATAAAAGTGGAGCCACCAATCCAGAGACCTCGTTCGCTGAGCCGGTCTTCACGGTTGCCGACGATTCAGTACGCCAGATCAGCGGCTCTACCCTTAAGGTGGAGACCGTACGCTGGCTCAAGTTCCGCACCTGGGTCCACCAAACCGTGACCGTCACCGCCGGCAGCACCGTGCAATTCAGCATCAAGGCTAACGCTTTCTCCTCGACGGACCGACTGATCGTCAAAGCGGGCGTCGATCCTACCGGGCAACCCCACTGTGACAACGCCCAGTGGGGCGAGACGTGGCGCATCAACCAGGACGATGGCATCATCACACTGACGTCACCCAGAGTCGTCGTCGCCGCTATGGAAGATAAAAGCACGCCTACGCCTATGCCCACCCTTACCCCAGACCCACTAGAGCGCGAAACACCTGCGCCGGTGGAGCCAGAAGAGGAAACGGAGATATTGGGTAAAGTGACCATCTGTTTCTACGCCGAACCGGCATACCCCCACATCAATAACGCCGCTTTCTTCGATCAAGCGCAATTGATTGCCGTACCGCCGCGCTAACCGGCACACCCGATAGAATAAAGGAGGAGCATGTCAACGCTGTCAGATACTTACGATACGGTTGTCGTCGGCGCAGGCCTTACCGGCGCCCTCATCGCCCATCATCTCGCCGAAGCCGCACAGAATGTCGTTGTCCTGGAAGCAAAGAGCGCGTCCGGCGGCGCGGCAGGCAAAAGTGCGGGCGTCGCCTTCCTCGGCACGCCGGAGCCTTACGCTGCCCTGCAAGCGCGCCTGGGTCCCGACGAGGGACGGCAGATTTGGAAGCTCACCCGCCGAAGTCTCGACATGCTGTCTATGACCCTGTTAAAAGTTCATCAGCAGGCCACATCGGTTGGCAGTCTGCGCATCACCGCTGACGCTGCCGAGGCCGCCTTATTACAAGAATCTGCAACGCTGCTGCGGCAGGACCTGTACGCCGCCGAAATCGACAACGAGATTGGGGCTGCCAAAGTCGGCCTTATCAATCTGACCGATTATGGCTACCAGATTGGCCTGCGCACGGCGGAAGACCTGGCCTTCGATCCGGCAGCGCTGACCGCTGCGCTCCTCGACCACACGAACATCACCGTCGAATACGAAACCGAAGTGCAGGCCATTCGCCAGGCGACCAACTCGCACGCGCTCAGCATATGGGCACGCAAGCACTACCTTCACGCGCAGAACATCATCCTCGCCAACGGCGCGCACGCTTCACGGTTGCACCCAGGCTTGGCCAATATCATCAGCCCGCTGGCGATGCACGCCATCGACTTGCGCGTCGAGGCGGCGTTGCCTACACCATTGATCATTGAGCGTGGAAACATCGTCGTCCAGGCGCACGGGATGGATTGGCGCATGGTCGGCTGGAGTGGCAGCAACGAAGATGTTTTGCCCGACATGGCCAATGTCGCGCAGCAGCTCTGCCCGGATGCCCCGGTTTTGGCCCGGCACTCCTGGTGGGCCGCGCAGAGCGCCGACGGCCTGCCGGTGGTGGGACAAGCGCCGGATATGCCGAACGTGTACGTCGTCAATGGATTGGGGCCGTGTGGCTGGAGTTGGATTTGTGTCGCTGTAGACCGCCTGATCGGCGCGCTGCTGCACGGCGAAAAAATCGGGGCGCTGGCGTTGGACCGGTTCTGGACGGATTAGCTCCAGCCGGTAAACTTGGGCCATCGTAGACTGAAAACTGTAGAAAAGGATCACGCTTATGTCAAAACAAACGGCAAGCCAAACTACTCCGATAAAGGTTGTCGTCGTCGATGATCACCCCTTCTTTCGCCAGGGCGTGCGCGATGTTTTGGATAAAGAGGCCGACATCGAAGTGATCGCCGAAAGCGGCGATGGGCAGGAGGCGCTCGAACTGTTGCGGAATGTCAAGCCGGACGTCGTTCTCATGGATGTCAACCTGCCGACGCTGAACGGGTTACAAGCGACGCAAAAGCTCAAAACGCAATGTCCCGGCGTCAACGTCATCATCCTCACAGCCTACGACGATGAAGAACAGATCTATCACGCCATCCGCATCGGAGCCTCGGCTTACTTTGCAAAGGATGTGGACCCTGCTCATCTGTTGGATACCGTGCGGATGGTGGCACAAGGATACTATGTCATCGCCCAAAAACGGATGACGCCGGGCCAGGCCGAGCAATGGCTGCTGGAACGGTACCGGCGTTATGGACTCAAACCCGAGGATACCACTTTTTCGCCGCTCACCGACCGCGAGATGGAGATCCTGGAACTTATCATCGAAGGCCTGAGCAACAAAGAAATCGCCACCCGGCTGAGTATCAGCCAACAAACCGTTAAAAATCACGTCACCTCCATCCTCGCCAAACTCAACCTGGCCGACCGCACGCAGGCCGCCATCTACGCCCTGCGCCACGGCTGGGTACGCTTGCCACGCGAAGAGGATCCATCAACAGCAACCAATCATAACCATGGAGAGATAAAATGACCGAAAATGCCTGGGAACAGTTTATCGAAGCCTGTCATCGCGGCAATGAACAGATCAAAAAAGAGCTAAAAGAAGTGGACATGCTGATCCAGCAAACGTCCGTGGAAGTCGACCGTATTATGCAGGCAAACTCGCGCGCCGTCGCCCGCGCGCGGCAGATCGAAACCTCCTTCGACACCGCCCCCAGAGAGGACATCAAATCGGCCTACGATTCGTTAATCGAGAACCAGCGGCGGCTCTTTACGATGCGCGGGCAGTTGGAAAAACTGCAGAGTGACCAGAAGAACTTCACGCGCCTGGCCGAACTCTACCAAAACGTCCTGGAACACACCGCACCTGAGGAAATCGACATTGGCGAGAGCATCGGTTTCGATAGGCCCAGCGCACCGCAGACGATGGTTGTCAGCATCATCGAAGCACAAGAGCAAGAGCGCCTGCGCCTCTCCCGCCAGATGCACGACGGTCCGGCCCAGGCGCTCACCAACCTGGTGCTCCAGGCCGAAATCTGCGAACGCCTCTTCGACAGAGATCCGCCGCGAGCAAAGGATGAACTATCCGAATTGAAGAAGAACGTCGTCAACGCCTTCAAATCCGTCAAGGGCTTTATCTTCGACCTGCGGCCGATGATGCTGGACGACCTGGGCCTGGCCCCCACCCTGCGCCGCTACGTCGAGGGGACCAAGGAAACGGGCTATACCGGGCTGACTCTGCACATCACCGGGAAAGACCGGCGGTTTGCGGCCCATAAGGAAGTCACCATCTTCCGCGTGGTGCAGACCTTTATCCATCTGGGCCGCGAGCAGGGACGGGCGAGCAGCATCAACGTCGTAATGGATATTGGCGACACACAGGTCACCGTCACAATCGAAGATAACGGGAGCGGCTTCGAACTCGATGAAGCGCTGACCACGGCAGATGCCACACGTCTCAGTCTCCCGACGCACCGCGAGCGCATCGAGATGCTTGGCGGCAAAATCTTCTTCAAAAGCACCCCTGGGCAGGGATTGCGTGTGAATTTTTCGCTGCCGATCGAACCTATCGACTAGATATTCTGAAATAAGTACTTTTTCCTACTTGACAAATGCCTGTCAGTTGTGCTATAGTAGGATGCGAAGAGCACACGGTGGCCTTGCTACCGGTGCTCTTTTTTGAGGCACTTTTCCTGCGACATTCATGGAGATAGGGCCATCGCATTTGACTGATTCTGTTTATGGAAATTTGACAAGCCGTCGAATTTGAATATGCTGATAGCATAAGTATAGGCGAAACCTAACAACAACTGATGAGGAATTTGGCAATTGGTTATTGAAGACGATCTGGATGACGCGCTCTTAGAGGAAGAGTTAGCGGAAGACGAAGAGGAAGAAAACGAAGAGGAAATCACCGTTCTGGCTGAGGAAACCTCTGGCGAAGAATACCTGCTGGCTCTGGGCTACGAACGCGGCCATATTACCTATGAAGACATTCTGCGAGTCTTCCCCGAAGCAGAAGAAGATGTCGACCGCCTGGATGAAATTATCGGCGCGTTGATGGAATCAGGCATCAGCGTCGGTGGCACCGATGGAAAGTCCTCCGAAAGGTTCATCGAAATAGAAGAAGATGAGGAAGAGGAAGAGAAAGCAGCGGAGGACATCTATCGTGCCATCGAAGTCGATGACACCATCGGCCTGTACCTCAAGGAAATTGGCAAGGTCGCCCTGCTCACTGCCGAGGAAGAGGTCTCCCTGGCGATGCGCATGGAGAGCGGGAAAAAGGCTCAACTCAGGCTCAACAACGGCAAATACCACAGCGAGGAAAAACGCTGGGAGCTGGAACGGCACATCGACGACGGCATTGCCGCACGCGAGCACCTGATCCGCGCCAATTCCCGGCTGGTGATCAGTGTGGCGAAGAAATACATCGGGCGCGGCGTGCCCTTTCTCGACCTGATTCAGGAAGGCAACATCGGCCTGATTCGCGCCTCCAACAAATTCGACTACAAGCGCGGGCACAAATTCTCGACGTATGCCACCTGGTGGATCCGCCAGGCCGTCACCCGCGCCATTGCCGATCAGAGCCGCACCATCCGCGTGCCCGTCCACATGGGGGATCAGATCAACAAGATGCTGCGCATTTCGCACCAACTGACGCAGCAATTGGGACGCGGTCCTACGCCGGAGGAGCTGGCGGCGGAAATGGAAATCCCGGTGCGCAAAGTCGAACAGATGCTCGACGTGGCACGCCGCCCGCTCTCACTGGAAATGCCCACCGACGACGAGGAAGAGAGCACCCTGGGCGATTTCGTCGAAGATACCGATAGCCCCTCCCCGCCCGACGAGGTCAGTTCGGCCATGCTGCGCGAGCTCTTGTTGGAGATTCTGGTGGACTTGCCGCCGCGCGAGGTCAAAATCCTGCAAATGCGCTACGGTTTGCTGGATGGGCAGACCTACACCCTGGAGGAAGTGGGGAAAAAGCTGGGGGTCACGCGCGAACGGGTGCGCCAGATCGAGGCCCAGGCATTGAGTCGTCTGCGGCATCCGGCCCACGCGCGGCGCTTGCGCGACTTCTTGCGCATCTAAAGAGACAAATCAGGCTGGCAGCGTGTAAACCTTTGGTTTATGCTCGCTGCCAGCTTTCGTTTTCCACATACACAACGTGCCCGGCGGCGGCGCGCGTCAGGCGGTCGCGGATCGCCAGCCCCAGGCCGCGCGCGCCGAAGTCACGGGCCAGAATGGCGGTCACCCCCGCACGATCGAGCGCGCGTAAGGCGGTGAAAAGCTGCCGGGCCGCCCCTTCCAGGTCGCCGGTCGTGTCGATGGCCTGGATAGTCGCCGGAATATCCGCAAACGTCGCCGCATCGCCTGATGCCGCCAGCAGCAGTCCCACACGCTGGCCGGCAGCCGCCAACTGCGCAGCCGCTGCGCGCATCGCCCGCAGGGTGGCTTTGCGCGGCCCCTGATAAAGTGTGAGCCTGGCGCGGGGCGCATAATGCTGCGCCAGCACGCCCGGTGAAGGGACAACATCTTCTGCCGTCAGAGCACGCCCCAGCACATCCACCTGCCCCAACACCGTCGCCAGCGCCTCACGGCTCGCGCCGCCGGGACGCAGAATCGTGGGCACCGGCGTCACCAGCGACAGCACCGTGGACTCGACCCCCACCGGCGTCGGTCCGCCATCGAGCAGCACGTCGATGTGGCCATCCAGATCATCCAACACGTGGGCAGCCTGCGTGGGACTGAGATGACCGAAGCGGTTGGCGCTCGGCGCCGCGATCGGGAATCCGGCAGCGCGGATCAACGCGAGCGCCACGGGATGCGCGGGGACGCGCACCGCCACCGTCGGCCCGCCGGCTGTCACCGCCAGGGGGATGTGCGAGGCACGCGGCAGCACCAACGTCAGCGGGCCGGGCCAGAAGTGCGTGGCCAAGGTCTCGACCAGTGGGGGAATTTCCGCCACCACATCGGGCAGCGCTTCCACTCCCGCCAAGTGGACGATCAGGGGATCATAAGCGGGGCGCCCCTTCGCAGTGAAAATACCCTGCACGGCTTCGGCATCCAGCGCATTGGCCCCCAGGCCGTAGACCGTCTCCGTGGGGAAGGCGACGAGGCCGCCGTGCTGCAATACCGCCGCCGCCTGGCGGATCGCCACGGGGTCGGGGGCGGTAGGGTCAACAGGCAGCACCAGGGTCTTCATCGTCAATCCAAACGCCATTACTTTCGCACTTGCAGCGCGCCGCGATCGACCAGCGATTGAGCAAAACGCATCACGTCGCCTGCGACCTGCGATGGGGCTGCGGCGAACTCTGCCGCGAGCGTATCCGCGATCTCACGCAGGGTGCGCGTCCCATCGGAAAGATGCAGCACGCGCGCGCCCGTAGCGTTCAACACCACGAATTTGCCCTGTTCGGGCAGTACGACGACCAATTCCCCATCACTCTCGCGGGTCACGAGTGTGGGGGACGCAGCAAGGACATCATCCCAATTCAGCATCGATCACCTCCCAAAACGTCGCATCGCGCCGAAAGTGCAGCGCGTAAGCCGGGATCGCGCCCAGCAATCCCTCCCAGCGGGCCAGCACCTCCGGCAGCCACAGTGGATCGGCGGAGAGCACGGGGGTATTGGCGACCAGTTCACCGAGCGCCCGGCCCGGCGACAGAGGCGTCAGGAACACGTCCGAGTCCTTCAGCAAACGCAGCAGCGCGCGCAGCGGCGCGAGGCGCGCGTCCCCACGGCGCTTGCCGAACGGGGTGGCGTACATCTGCCAGCCTGCCGTCGCAGGCCATAGCAGCACGAGATCGTCGTTCAGCACTGCATCGGGCGCGGAGAAATGCGCCGCCGTGGTTTTGCCGCTGCCGGAGACGCCGAACAGCGCATAGCCCTGCCCGCGATGGACGATCCCGGCAGTGTGGAAGAGCATCCCACCACGCGCAAACGCCTGCACCGCCAGCACCACGCGCAGAAAGTAGCCGATGTCGGCGGGTTCGGCTTGTGGGTGCGCCCGCAAATGGACCATCCCTGTAGCCGCAGCTACTTCCCCCGCAAAACCCGGCGCGGCGAGCGTGCACACGCCTCCGTGCACGCGCGGCAGGGCCTCAAAAAGCGGGCCTTGTGGAACCGGCAGGCTCACATCTGCCGTAAGCTGTACATCCCAAGGCGCAGTCCCGGGAGCAGACTGCCATGTGGCCCAGGCAGTCCGCAGCGGGGCCAGCCACGCCTCCGGACCATAGGCACGCAACGCCGTCCCCGCAATGCCAAAATCGAAAACGGCTGCGCGAGGATTCGCGGCGTTCATCGTTTGAGGCTGCGCCACAGCAGGAACGCACCGAGCAAGAGCAGCATGCCGCCCTCGGCTTTGGTCCACGCGCGGGGCAGGCCGGCGCGCACGCTTACCGTCTCCGGGTAGAGTGTGGTGGAGCCATCCCATTCCACTTCTTCGATGCGGTAGGCATAGCGGCGACCCGGTGCGACGGCGTCGTCCGCAAAACTGTAGGCGGCACCGACCATCTCATCGCCCTCGGCGGGGATCAACGCGGCATTGACCTGCACGAAATCATCTCCAGAGGCCTCCGCCCGGTAGACGTTGAAGCCCGCCGCGCCCACCTCGCTGGCCGTCTCCCAGGAGAGGGCCACGGGGGGGATATCGGCCAGCAGCAGGTAGACGCCGCCCACCAGCAGCGCCACCGCCAGCAGCACGCGTCCCCAGGGGAACGCAATGTGCTCATCCCGTGTCATTTGCTCATCTAGGGGAAAATCCGTGTTCATCCGTATACCAGAGCGGTCAAACTTCCCGCACAGTTCACGCTATGCGCTGACCGACGTTTGCTTTTTGGTCAACTGCGCCCAGAACGCGCGCGGGCTGCTGCCATCCAGGCCCAGATAGCTAAACAAGAACGCGCCCACTACGCCGCCTATCAGGCCAACCGCCAGACCGATGGCCGTGTTGCGCAGCTTACCGGAACTGACCGGCTTGCGCGGCGGCACCGCGGGGGAAGCAAAGCGCACGTCCGAACCGGCGGAGGTGGTGGCAATGCGGATTTCCTGCTCCTTCGAAAGCAGGTTGGTGTAGGCGTTCCACGCCAGATCGCGGTTATTTAGCAATTCGTCCTTGCGGCCTTGCAGATCCGTCATCTCAGACTTCAACTCGCGCACGTGATTTTCCAGCGTCACGATATCCTGGTCCAGTGGGGCCTGCAGGACGTCGGCGTAAGGCAGCAGCCCCTGCCAACCGGTAAATTGCGCCAGCGCCTCCCCCGAAGGCGCTGTGGCCATATCAAGCGTCTCGGAAGAAAGTGTCTCCAGGAACCGGTAGCTCTCCCGGGCCGTCAATGCCTCGATCTGCGTTTGCAAAGAGGCCTCCAAACGGGTGACCTCGCTCTCCATCGCCACGATCAGCGCGTCGAGATCGGCCACCTGCGTCACCGGATCGGTCGCCGAGAGCAAGGTTTCCATAGAGGTCGCCGTGATGTCCAGCGTATCGAAAGGCAGGGCGTCGGTTGTGGAGAAGACCTTGGCCTTGAAGGCGAGCCACACCAATGCGTCGTTGCCGGCGATTCCATCGCTGATCAACTGCCCCCGCATCAGATGAGCATCGGACAGAAGGTCTTTCATGCGGAGCATCCGCGCGTAATCCCGGTCGAAGTTGCGCACCAATTCATCGCGCTGCTTCTCGAAGACCTGCAGATTGGCACCCACTTCTGCGACGACCGAAGTGTTAAGCAGCCGCTTCTGTATCTCCACCTGGGCATTGGTCACCGCGGCGACGCTGTCTTGACGCCCCAGGCGCAGCTTTTCGATCACGGCCTCGTCTTCGGCGACCTGGCGTGCCAATTCCGCGATGCGATCTTCGGTGTTGAGGAAAGCGACCCAGGTGGTCTGCGCCTGATCGTATTCGGTTTTCGCTGTGGTTACCTGCGCACCGATATCGGCAAAGGGGCTGTACGACGCCTCGCCATAGATGGCATTGACGTGCACTTCGAAAGCGCGCGCCCAGGCGTTGGCAATCTCCGCCGCGATCACCGGATCGGGATGTGTGACGGCAATCTGAATCGTATCGCTATCGCTATCGCTATCGCCATTGCCGTTGAGGCTCAGAACCCGGCCCTCGACGTACTCCAGCAATTGCGCGGGATCGGCATCTTCCTCGTCCAAAATCTCTCGCAGCTCATCGACGACCTGCCGCGCAATGGAGCCGTTGCGCACCATGCCGATCAGCGTATTAAGACGGCGCTGATTACGATCGAGCAATACGCTGGCGGCCTGTGGGCTTGATAGAAGATCGTCTTCGCTGGTTGATTCAAAGCCCGATCCCAGGGAGATCTCCGCACGGCTCTTGAGTGAGACCACGCCGGCGGTGGCCTCGTAAATCGGCGGCTGGAGCGCGGTGAACCCAAACGCGCCGGCCCCTACCACAATCGCGGCCAGGGCGATAAGCCACCACCATTTGAGCAGAATATCAATGTAAATCCGCAGATCGATTTCTTCTTCCATTTATCATTCTCCTAAAGCTTGATCGTAGGACTGTGATTGTTGCTGGCTCAATGCCGCCAACAGCCCCATCCCATACCAGAAAATAAGATTGGGTTTCGAGCCCGGAGCTAACGCATCCGTTAAGCCATAGATATGCAACGCCAATATACCAGAGAGTATCCCGAAGAGCAGAAAACGCCGGTTTGTTGAGCAACGCGCCACACGCCAGCTTACGCCTATGGTTATGCCCAACCAGGCCAGATAAGCGACCAACCCTGGCAAACCCACGTCCAAGGCAACCTGAAAAAAGATGTTATGCGCATGGGCAATATCGTAACCGGGATCCACATTGATAGGATAAAGCAAGCGTACAACATCCCGAAAGGTTCCCAGGCCACAACCGGTAAAGGGGAAATCCTGAATCGCCGTCAAAGCCCATTGCCAGACCTCAAAGCGAAAGCCGAGCGTATTGAGCGAGCCTACGGCCATTATTGCGCCAGGCTCTTGCAAAGCCATCTCCAAACGCGCCGGACCGATCACGATAATGCCAATGAGCAGTATGCCAAGCAACCCGCTGGCAACTCCTCCCAAAAGCCATCGTTTTCGTCGAGCCAGGGGCATACCTATCCACAGCAGTAAAGTAACCCACAGACTGCCCAAAGCACCAATCCACGCACTGCGCGACTGTGTCAATAGCAGGAGTGCGGTTAACCCTACCGTCGTTACCGCCAGAATACCCTGCCAGCACCAATACGGGAGCCGCTTAGGCCGCCCCCCCCAGAAAAATGTGATAACGAGAGGGAAATAGAAAAGTACCGTACCCCCCAATTGATTGGCGTGAACGCCGGCACTGGGAGCTTCAGGGACAGTCACGAGGCTGGAAGGGATATGGGCCAGCAAGCCAGATAACAAAGGCACCTTACTGGGCCAGTTGGTGCTCAAAATCCCCATCAGCGTCATGGCCCCCCCCAATCCTAATAACCCAATCATGCCCCAAGCGATGCGATTGGGTGTGTTTACTACCAAGACCAGATAACGCCATATGGCCAAGCCCAGAATCAGGCCGGCAGCTTTAGGCAGTGTTACCTGGGGTAATGCAGTCACAGAGATGCCGACTCCCAGCGCGATCACCCAGAGTAAAATTGCGCCGGAAAAGGGCGTGGATGGCCAGGGCATGCGTTCCACCAGGGTTCGCGCAATCCAAACGACAGCAAGACTCAAAAGCGCGGCAAGGGTCAATAACGGCTTGAGCGTTGGGAACAACAAAAAGGGTGCAGCCATTAGCAGTACCGCGCCCTCCAGCCAATCCATCCAACCGCAACGATGGGTTTTCGTCAATAGGCCCCCTTGCCTCGCAATATAGCCCACGGCGTCTTCAAGAGGATGAAGATATCCAGCCACAGCGAATAGTTCTGGATATAGTACAGGTCCTCGTCGGTGTGCAGATGCATGGCCTTATCCGAGCGCCCGTTGACCTGCCACCAACCGGTGACGCCCTGCGGGACGGCGAAACGCTTGCGCTGCCAGGGGGCGTACTCGTCCACCAGCCAGGGCATCTCCGGACGCGGGCCGACCAGGCTGATATCACCCTTGAGCACGTTGAAGAACTGCGGCAGCTCATCGAGGCTCCAGCGCCGGATAAAACGCCCCACCCGCGTGACGCGCGGGTCGTCCTTTACCTTGTGGATCATGTGGCCCTCTTCATCCACCTGCATCACGTCTTTCTGCAACGCCTCGGCATTGACGACCATCGAGCGGAATTTGAACATATCGAACGGCCGCCCATTTTCACCGACGCGCTTTTGCCGGAAGATCACCGGGCCGCGCGAATCCACCACAATCGCCAGCGCTACAAGCACCATCAGCGGCAGCGCCAGCAGGGTGATGAGCGTACCGGCGACCAAATCGAACAAGCGCTTGACCAGGCGCTGGTAATCGTTGAGCGCGGGATCGCGCAGGTTGATCATCGGGATGCCGCCGAAATCGTCGACCGTGGCGCGGTAGAGCGCCAGGCTGAAGTAATCGGGGATAATGCGCACGTTGACGGGCAACTCATGCAACTGCGAGACCACCGCATTGAGACGCTCGTGCGCGCCCGGCGGCAGGGCCAGGACAACATCATTGATGCGCCGTTCTCCCACCACCCGCTGAATGTCGTCCAACGCCCCCAAAACGGAGCGGTCCGCCAACCGCTTTTGCGGGTCGTCATCCAGGTAACCCGCCAGCCGCAACCCGGCCCACTCGTAAGCCTCGATCATTTCGGCCACGCGATGGCCCACCGTTCCCGCGCCGACAATAAGCACCCGCGTCTCGCCGGCCAGACGGCGCTGCTGCACGCGGAACCCAATGCGCGCCACCACGCGCCACAACATCGACAGCACCACATCGATCCCCACCGCATACAAAATCAGCACACGCGAGGTATCGCGAAAGGAGAAGTAAAGCACGCCCGCGACCGCCAGCCAGAACACACCGAGCGTGATAGTGAGCGTCTGGAATTCATCGATGGCTTTGTAGTTTTTGCGGGGATCGTACAGCGAAGCCGTCAGGGCCACCAGGAGCCACAACACCATCGCCATGTAATAAAACGGCGCCCGGGGGATGCCATCGGGATAAAGTGGATTGAACTCGACCAGACCATAGGGCAGCGTCACACGCAGATAGGTCCCCAGGCGCAATGCTGCAATGACACATGCGACATCCAGCACAAGCGCCACAAGTACGTACTTCAGCGTAAACCGCTTGAGCATAAATCCCCCTCCTTGGACATAGCCCGAAGTCGCACATCGGTACATGATAATGGATAGTAGAATCGATGGTAAAACAATGGGCATTGTAACACACACAAGGGAAGGTGCAAATGACGAATTACGAATAATGCTAAAACATGAACCTCAAGTGCATGGACTTTGAGGCACTCCTATGCTTCAATGAGAGTATCGGTGTCTTTGTGCCCGATGGGCCGGAAGGCGCTAGCCTCGACTATACCTTTTGCCCGGAGCCACCCGTGGGCGTGCGGGTGACGCGCTTCAACGCCGAGTTCCTGGTGGACCTCAACACCCGCCTGGGCGGGATGAAGGCCGCGCTGGCCTTCCGCGCGCCGGGCGTGTGGCTGGCCGTGCCGCAGGAGCGCGTGGCCGCAAAGCCCGCCGCGTGTACCCTGGCCGATCTAGGGTTGCCGCCCGAAAGCTACCGCCTGCCCCTGCCGTTGGGCCGCAGCGCGCGCGGGCCGCTGTGGGTCGATCTGGCCACCGCGCCGCACGCGCTCTTCGCCGGGGCCACGGGCAGCGGCAAGAGCACGCTGATTTACGCCTGCCTGCACCTGCTGCTGGACCGCGCCGAGGTGTGGGGCCTGGACCTGAAAATGGTGGAACTGAGCCGCTACAAGCGCCGCATGGCGCGCCTGGTGACAGAGCCGGACGAGGCGACGGGCCTGCTGGTCGCGTTGTTCCAGGAGACGCGCCGCCGCCTGACGGCGATGCAGCAGCAGGGCCACAACGCCTGGCGCGGCACGCCCATCGTGCTGGTGGTGGACGAACTCGCGGAGGTGACGCTGGCCTCCAAAGATGACACCCAGATTTTGCTGCGACTGGCGCAGATCGGACGCGCCGCCGGGGTGCACCTGCTGCTGGCCACCCAACGGCCCAGCGTGCAGATCATCCCCGGCGACCTGAAGGCCAACATCCCCTTGCGGGTGGCGCTGGCCTTGCCCACCGGCGTGGACAGTCGCGTGGTGCTGGATATGGAGGGTGCGGAGACGCTATCGCCGCCCGGCGACGCGCTGGTGCTGCAGGGGCACCGGCTCACCCGGGTGAGCACGCCCAACTTCAGAGCGCCCGCCCCGCCGCTCGATCTGGACGGCGACGATGATCCGCGCCTGGTGGGGCTGAGCGCGGATGCCCGCGCGGTGTTTGTCAGGATGCAAGAGGCAGGGGGCAGGATGCAAGGGGCAGGAGGCAGGATGACTGTGCGTGCCGTTATGGAACAGTTCCGTTGGGGCGACCGGCGTGCAGCGCGCGCTTTGCGGAAGTTGCGGATGGCAGGCTTGCCAGAGGGAGAGCGCAAGACGCAGACGGAAGTGGAGAGAGGGCCAGAGATAGCGCCAGAAGCCGAAATCGCACCAAACCTGTACCCGCCGATGTTACCCGTTACCGCTGCATCTGTCGTCGATGTCGTCGCTGTCGTCGAGTCGAAAAATCGCGAACAAAACGGAAAAGGAGTTCAATTTGCGAATCGGGAAACACTTGGGGAAACACCGGGAAACGGTTTTTGGGAAACACGGGAAACACCTGACGAGATAAATCATGCCGCATCGAATGCGGGTGCAACAGATGCCGCCGCAGCGGATGCCGCCGCAGCGGATGCCGTCGCAGCGGATGCGGGGGCAGTACAACAAGCGCTCCGCGACGGCGCGTGCGCGGCCTCGGTGCGCAGTGTGCGCGCACATTTTGGCTGGCGAACGGAACGCGCGGCCCGCGCTTTGCGTGCCCTGCGCGGTGGGGAAATGCCCCCCTTTAGTTCCCCCCAAAGGGGGGAAGATGGCGCTGTGCGCCCCCGCCGCGCCCTGCGCGGCGCTCTCCCCCCATCGGGGGGGATTAAGGGGGGGAACGAACTTGAAAAGCTTGTTTCAGGACAGATGGCAGGCGCTGATGAAAGTTAAAGAAATAATCCGGTAATCGTATGTGCCGGGGAAACCGGCTGAAGCCGGCGTATACACGTACACACCGACTTCAGTCGGGAAAACCACGCTGTACACATTACCGGGTGCAGGACTTCGTCTTCCAGGCAGAGGTGCAGCGCGGGCGCGCCGGCGATTTCCGTGGGGATGGCGCGGGTCCAGAGGCCGGCCAGGTCGAAGGCGGTGGTAAGACGAAACCAGGACATGGTGACGGGGTGCCAATGCACATCGAAGGCCACGCCCGCTTTGCTGTAGGCGACATTGCCCATAAACTCGCGGGCAAACGCTTCATTCCAAAGGCTCGCCTTGTTGGAGAACTGATACCCGTGGGTTTGCAGTAAAGCGGCGGCGCGCTCGAAATCCGCCCGGCGCACCAACACGTCGATATCCTGCATTGGGCGTTGTTCCGCCGCCGGATAGACCCGTTCTAGCAAGGCAATGCCTTTCAAGAGGATGAGCGGTAAGCCGGCTTGCTGAAACAGTCGAAGCAATTCGGAGACGTGCGCCAGTGGGAGGGTGGTTTTAGCAAGCTGCGTGTAGGCTGCCGCCGATTTTGGAAGCAATTCAGCCATCGAAGCAGACCTGTTCCTGTGAATTTGCCTGCCTCATGATAAGCGACTGCCTAAGCACACACCACATACAAGGAAATTCCTGAAGGCTTTACTTACCGGACCGCCATCGAGCCGGCGACATGCTGGCGTTGTGTATGGTATCTTCGGGCAGAAAGGAAACGGGCATAGTTCAAGACCTCTTGCCCGGTGCTTTCGGGAAGTGTTTTCATCAAGGTGGTCACTTGCTCCGCAATAGAGACAGGCTTACCGGCGCTCCACACCACGATAAATTGGTGTGGATGTAAAGCCAGCAAAGCCAGCGTCTCACCCGCTTCATCGGTGAATTCGACCTCATAGGCATCCTCTGCATGAACTGCCACGACTGTACCTTGCATACCGGTGTATAACTGGCGTTCTGGAATGTCTGCAATCACCTCAACAACATCGAAAAGTTCTGGCATATCTCACCTCCGCACGTACAACGTGAGCAGCCGGGCTTCGTCTGCACCTGGAGAGACCAACCAACCGGTACGGACAATACCTTTTTGTCCCTCACGCCCCATCACCGGTAGATCTACTGTATAACGTTGCCCAAAGACATCCTCACTATGTAACACCGCTTCACCCTCCAAAACATGTTCTTCGATCTGCGATAGCAAGTCCGCGTAATTTTCAAGTGTGAAGCCCAACACACGTGCAAAGACAAACGCCTTGTGCCGTCCCCAAGGGGCTTCAGGATTAAGCGCATACTCCGTCAGCTTGCGCGAATCTATATTCACTTGTCTGACAACCTCACCCAGCTTCACAGGCTATCTCCGTTGCTTGATATGACATATTATACCCCAGATGAAAGCTAAAATCAAAATGCAGACGGGGAGCGGGGACGAATTACGAATTATGGATTACAGCACTCGCCAGGGCGCCGACGCCACGCGCGAGGACTTGCAGAGGATAGGTAAATGACGCCAGCGGACTGGCGGCGCCAGAACGCCTGCCAAGGGGAAAGATCATAGCGCAATTGCAGCCAGCGCTGACCGGGAAACAGCCCCACGCAGACGTCGCCCACGCAGACGCGGAGGCGCGATCCACGAGCAGCACACCCAAAAACCGCATCGTCCCCGAAACCAGCGCCGCCTCCCCCGTCATCGCCTGTTGGACGAATGGAGCCAACAATGCCTGCCGCCAGCGCGGAACCCGCAACGCATCGAGCGCCGCCTCAGGAATTAGCTCCGCTTCGTGATGCGTGATACGAGTTACTGGATGCTCGGTGCTCGATTCTTGATTCTTGCTTCTTGCTTCTTGCCTCCTGCATCCTGCCCCTTGCCACCTTGAGCGCCGCCCACACCGCCACGCTGACCCGCCAGGCGCGAGCGCGTTCGGTCAGGACGGACCAGTCGAGGTTGTCGCGTTCCACGCGCAGGACGCCGAGGATGTCGCCGCCATTTCTGAATGGCGCGATGCCGTGCGGATGCGCCAGGCCGTGGTGGACGGTGTGTGATAGCACAGGTGCAGGAGTTCATCTTCCGGGCAGAGGCGCAGCGCGGGCGCGCCGGCGATTTCCGTAGGGATGACGTACGCCTAAAAGCTGACATGGTCAAAAACAGCGGGGATGTGGAACCAGGACAGCACCGCTAGTTCCCAGTGTGGGTCAAAAACCATTATGTAATGGGCGGGTTAACAATCCAATAACGTTCAAGCCTGGCCACCCGGTCAAAATCCGCATCATCCGATGCTATCTGCGTGATCTGCAAGCGTTGCATCAAGGTGACATGCAATGCGTCGCGTGGCAAAAGGCCAAATTGCGTAATGTTATTCAACATCGTTGTGAAATCACTGGGATCCGTACCTACCAGAATGAAATGGGGTAATGTAAGCAGATTATGCACTGCCTGCGTAATGGGTGGGCCATAAACCGAAATTGCACCAGGCAAATCTTCACGCAACACATTCAGAGGATTGCGCCCCGTGTGCTCCTTAATCAGGGCTAATAGCAAACGATAAAACAGCTCATCGACTACCAACAGACTCACGTAGGCCGTTAATTCACCACGCACAATCCGTGTAAGAAAATGCTCAATGCTCGCCAAATGCAATGGATCAGCACGCAAGTACATATACAAGACATTGGTATCACATATACATTGCCTTGTACGACTTCAACGAGCTTCATACAAGTGTCCTACTTTCAATTTAAAGTCATACTCTGCTGCCGGTTCTTGACCCAAACAACCAGCTAATTCTGCCAAGAGCACTTCCGGGTCAGAAGCAGGCATAGCCACAATACGAATTTCACCCAGCTTCACAATAATGCGCACCTGTCTTTCCAGGCCAGCCTCGTTCAACAGGTTCTTCCCCAAAATCAAAGCACCCTGCCTGGTTATCGGTTTTGCCAACACCGTCATCTTATCCTCCTCCGAACCTCGATACAGCAAATCATTATACTTTCGTATCTGATTGCTTTCATTGTATCACAAGTTCGAGAATGGAAAATGGCGAACGGTGAATTACGAATGGCGAATTACGGAGCGTAGAAATGCGCCGGTGCCGTGTGCGAGGACTTGAAGGGGATAGGTGAACTGCCGCCAGAACGCCTGCCGTGGGGAAAGGTCATAACGCAGTTGCAGCCAGCGCCGTCCGGGGAACAGGCCGCGCAGCACCACACCCGGCAGATCCCACACGCGATCCACGAGCAGCACGCCCAGAAACCGCATCGTGCCGGAGACCAGCGCCGCCTCCCCCGTCATCGCCCGCCGCACAAATGGCTGCAAAAGCCGCTGCCGCCACCGCGGAACCCGCAACGCATCGAGCGCCGCCTCAGGAATCAGGTCGTCCTCCGGGTTATGGGTTGTGGGTTGTGGGTTGTGGGTTGTATGATTCGCGTTGCTGGTTGCTGGTTGCTGGTCGCTGATTGCTCGTTTCTCGATTCTTGATTCTTGATTCTTGCTTCTTGCTTCTTGCTTCTTGCTTCTTGCCTCCTGCATCCTGCCCCTTGCCACTTTGAGCGCCGCCCACACCGCCACGCTGACCCGCCACTCGCGGGCGCGTTCGGCCAGGACGGACCAGTCGAGGGTGTCGCGTTCCACGCGCAGGACGCCGAGGATGTCACGATAGCCGTGGGGATGCGCCAGGCCGTGGTGGACGGCGGTGTGATAGCACAGGTGGAGGATTTCATCTTCCGGGCAGAGGCGCAGCGCGGGCGCGCCGGCGATTTCGGTGGGAACGGCGCGCACCCAAAGGCCGTCGAGGTCGAAGGCGGTGGTGGCGCGAAACCAGGACATGGCCGTCAGTTCCCAGTGTAAGTCAATGACCATCGCGCCTTTGCGATAGGGCGTTTCGCCCATGAACTCGCGGGCAAAATCGGCGGTCCAGTCGTATTCATCAGGGGAGACTGCGTATCCGAGAGAAACCAATAGCGCGTCCGCACGCTCCCAATCGACGCGGCGCACCAACAAGTCCACATCCGAAGCCACACGCTGCTCCGGCGTGATGTACACCCGCTCGCGCAGCGCCAGCCCCTTGAAGACGATGGCCGGCATCTGCGCCGCTGCAAAAGCCTGCAAGAGCTGTATTGTAGCGTGCGTTTGCAAGGCGACCCGCGCCGTCCGTGTGTAATGGTTTACATCACCTGATTGTTGCATGATTTACACGTATGCGATTTGCTCACAAAATTAAACACTATACCTTGAGGGTGAGTGTGTTTATTTACCCCGGTAAGCGTAACAGCCCTAACTTCTGCTTGAGAACGTGCCAAAGGAAAAGGGGATTGCCGATGAAGTAGCGTTTCCAGAGACGGCGGGGTTCGATGAGGAGACGGAAAAACCACTCCAGCCCCACTTTTTGCATCCAGTTAGGGGCGCGCGCCACTATGCCAGAAACAAATTCAAAACTTGCGCCAATGCCAATAGCCATAGGCACATTTAGGTCTCTATAATTTTCATAAATCCATCTTTCTTGTTTAGGTGTCCCTAGACCAACAAACAAAAGATGAGGTACAACTCGTGTAATCTTGGCTTTAATACGCGCCAATTCGTCGCTGTCTTTCTCAAAGCCATAAGGTGGGCAGTCTGTATCCACAATTTGTAAATCAGGGTGTCTCGTCTGCAATATAACTGCGGTTTTATCTACAGAACCAGGCCTCCCTCCCATAAGAAATACTCGAAGTTTGTTTTGCGCAGCTGTTGCACATAAAGCTTCAAATAGATCGGTTCCATTTACACGTTCCTTTAAAGGTGTGCCTAAAAGTTTAGCCGCCCATAAAAGTGATACGCCATCAGGCACTACCAAAAAAGCATTCTGGTAAATCCGCCGTAAAATAGTATCATTTTGCAACTGCAAAATATGATCTGCATTAGGGGTAACAATATATTGAGGTGAAACTTGAGCTGATAAAATGTGAGCTATCGTTTTCTGAATAACTTCTGCAAAGGCGTAGTTATCTATTGCAACCCCACAAATATTGACCTTATCTTTGAGTTTATCGCCCGAAACGCTCATATACTAATCACCTGCGCATATATTTGTTGAATACTCTGCGTAATTGTATCCCAGGAGAATTGCGCAGCTTTAGTGCGCGCTGCAGTAATGATCCTCTGTCGTTCTGACTGAGATAATGCCAGAGCCTTGAGGATATGAACGGCCGCTTGTTCTGGTTGCTCAAAATCAGTGTAAAACCCTTCAGTTGATTCTTCAAGTAACTGTCGAAATGGAGCTAATGGTTGTACAACGCACACACAACCAGATGCCATTGCTTCGACCAATGCAATCCCAAATGATTCATAGATCGAAGCCGTAAGCCATAGACTAGCACGACTAAGATAGTGTAAAAGTTCAGCTTCCGAAACTTCGCCCTGAAAATTCACATGATCGTTAAGCTTTAAAGTGTTTGTCAGAGTTTTGAGAGAGGCCAATTCTCCCCAATCTGGTCCAATAATGACTAATTTAGCCATAGGACGTTGCTTTATCACTAAAGCAAACGCACGCAACAATCTATCTACCCGTTTGTTGTCAGCCAGTCGCCCCACCGTAATCAACAAATTGGGGTCACGCTGCTCACTACCAAAAACTGATAGCTTATCATATGCAATCCCATTGGGAATCATAAAGAGTTTCTGTTCAGGTGTCACTTGCCTCAGCATTTCGTAATCGTGAGTACTATCGCAAATGACTGCTGCAATTTGAGTTATATCCAGACGTGTGATTATGTGAAAATAAAATTCCTTTAATTTGCGAGCAAAGGGGGTATGAAAAAACATACCATGAGTGTGGAGCACTAAGGACTTTTTGTGAATAAACTTTGTCAATGCCAAATAATCTAAAAAGAAGTCTCCGCTATGGATATGTAGTATGTCATAGGACTTCACCAGAGATAAAACCTTAGGAGCGATTGCATAACGACGAGAACCCCAATACGGCAATCGTCTGATTTTAATGCCATCTACTTTTTCCTGGCATGGTAAATGTATCTTGCTTTGATCAAACAACCGATTTAGTGAGACGACATCAACTTCATACCCACTCGCTTGTAAATGTTTCGTCAGGTACCAAACTACATTTTCCACTCCACCTGTTGAAGGATAAAATTGTCGTGTAACTTGAAGTATACGCATACTTTCGTTCCTGATGTATCTTATCAATAATCCGGGGGAGACAAACTCCCGCCGAAGGCACTTGCCGAAAATGCCAAATACAGGTACACTGCGCAACCTATGCTAGATGATCTCGATCTCACCGCAATTCACGACGAAAACG